>Ga0111541_10000627_pt1 | contig 11506 bp, 9 predicted proteins | sample Knorr_S7_td_DCM__FD_83039 | JGI IMG/M metagenome (GOLD analysis project Ga0111541, IMG submission 83039) | Marine microbial communities from Southern Atlantic Ocean transect - Knorr_S7_td_DCM_ad_131m_LV_B (version 2) (version 2) | ecosystem: Environmental > Aquatic > Marine > Oceanic | place...
AACAAATGCGAGTAGAGCTCAAGCGGATACAAAATGAGGTTGGTATCACTTCTATTTATGTCACACACGATCAGTCAGAAGCCTTAGTAATGAGTGACGAAATAATAGTGATGAGCAAAGGGCAAATAGAGCAAAGAGATATTCCACTCTCTGTTTATTCCAAGCCAGCAAATGGCTATGTCAGTCAGTTTATTGGGGTGGCTAACCTCATCGAAGGTACCTTGCTAAAGAAAAATAAAAGTGGCACTGGGGTTGCAGATCTTAATAAAACTATCAAAGGTCTTACTTGCGATTGTGTTTTATCATCAGAGTTGGAGAGTGGTGATGATGTATTAGTTTCCATCAGGCCCGAAAACATTTCAGTTTCCAAAAAGAATACTGGTGGAAAGGGAATAAAGGGCAAGGTGGATTTAGCTATTTTCTTAGGTAATTGTGTTGATTGCCGTATTTCTTCTGATGGCTTTGAGTGGAAAGTTCTTTCGCACCCGCGGGAGAATTTACAACAAGGAGACTCGGTTTTTTTACATCTTGATCCAAAACATACTTTGGCGGTTACCCCATGACAGGCAAAGATACACCTATGGTAAATATTACAGGGCTGGAAAAGAGATTTGGTCCAGAGGTTGCAGTCCATGGCGTGAACTTGTCAGTAGCAAAGGGTGAGTTTGTAACTTTGCTAGGTCCCTCGGGTTGCGGAAAAACGACTACTCTGAGGTGTATAGCAGGGCTTGAGAGACTAGATGCTGGAGAAATAAGTATTGGTGAAAAAATAGTTGTGTCTGCGGACAAGAATATTTTTCTTTACCCGGAGAAACGGGAAATAGGCATGGTATTTCAGAGTTATGCAGTTTGGCCTCATATGACGGTTTTCGATAATGTTGCTTATGGTTTGAGAGTTAGGGGGTTCGGCTCTGCAGAATTGAAAAAGAAGACCAATTACGCTTTGGAATTAGTTGGCTTAGATCATTTGGCTAGTCGCTTTGCTACAAAATTATCCGGGGGTCAGAGGCAGAGAGTAGCCTTAGCTAGGGCAATCTGTTATGAACCAAATGTCATACTTTTTGACGAACCACTCTCTAATCTGGATGCAAAACTTCGAGAACAGATGCGGGATGAGATAGTAAGGTTGCAAAAAGAAGTGGGAATTACTTCAATTTTTGTAACCCACGACCAATCCGAAGCACTGGTAATGAGCGATAGAATAGTTGTTATGGATAAGGCGGTAATCCAACAAATTGGCGACCCCAAAACAATATATGCAAACCCAGCCAATTCCTTTGTTGCCAATTTTATAGGAGTTGCCAACCTTTTCGAAGGTAATTTGTCAGATAGGAAAGGAAAGAATGCTACAGCAAAAATAGATTTTGGTGGAGCTCTTGGCGTAAAAGAATTGCTTGCTAATGACGTTAATAATATTCCAAACAACTCAAAAATTCATCTTTGTATACGACCGGAGGATATGGAGTTGAGTACCAAAAAATTTACAGGAGAATTAGCAAAGAATTCCATTGCTGGTAAAGTAATTGAGACGGTTTATTTGGGTAATTTTCTCGAATGTCGAGTGAAAATTGGAAATTATGAAATGATTATACAATTAGATCATTTTGAACAACTTAAAAAAGACCAATCAGTAAATGTTTCATTTAAGGCTGCTCACGGACTTTTATTGTCGGAATAGAAATTTAGCGTAGGTGTGCTGGGTCTAAGCTAAATGATAGGTCTGCAATAATTACCAGTTGTAAAAATAGAAGTATTTCCCAATTTGATTAGAATAGTTTGATGGATATAGAGTTTACAGAAGAGCAAGAAATATTAAGAGCAAGTGTGGGTAAGTTGCTGGCGGAAGTCTGTCCACAGGAATATGTTCAAAAATGTGATACTGAGGCAGTACCTCCTAGGGAAGCATATAATAGCCTCGCAGAAAAAGTGTGGTTAGGTTTAATTTTGCCTGAAGAGTATGGTGGGTCTGATGGCTCGACCGTTGACTTAGCAATTTTGTTGGAGGAAGCAGGAAGACATTATGAGGAACTTGCTGTCTGGATGTTTAGATCGATGGTTTGGGGCGCTTATGCTTTGCTGTGTCACGGTTCTGAAAAACAAAAATCCGAATTCTTACCGAGAATTGGGAGCGGTAAAATAACTGTTTGTTTTGGTCTAACAGAACCGGGATCTGGATCAGATGCAACGGCCCTTGCCACCTTCGCAGAGAAAAAAAATGATCATTATTTAATTAATGGCCAGAAGGTTTTTACTTCAGGTATGGACATTAGTGATTACTGTCTGTTAGTTGCGAGAACAACCAAATCAAATCGTCAACAGGAGGGTATTACTAACTTTTTCATCGATACAAAAACTCCTGGTATAGAAATAAGAAAAATCGAAACCTTAGGGCATCGTGGTATTGGAACGACCCAGGTCTTTTATAACGATGTTAAGGTTCCGCTGGACAGTGTTTTAGGCGAAGTTGACAATGGGTGGAGGGCGGCAGATCAATATCTCTGGTACGAAAGGCTCTCTCTTTCTGCTGCACGCTATGGGGCAGCTTGCTCAGCATTTGATTATGCGTTGGAATACGCCAAAGGTAGAGAGCAATTTGGAAAACCTATTGGTAAATTTCAGGCTATATCGCATAAGTTAGCTGATATGAAGGTTATGCTCGAAGTATCCAAAGTCCTGATATATAAATTTGCCGACCAGGTTGGTAAGGGACAAGCAACTAGGCACGATGCAGCCATACTTAAATTATATACCAGTGAGGCATACAAAACGATTTCAGACCTTGGCCTCCAAATATACGGTGGGTATGGTTATTGCATGGAATATCCAATGCAGAGGTTTTTTCGGGACTCGCGATTGTCGGTAATCGGAGCCGGGAGTTCAGAGATTCAGAGAAACATTATAGCAAAAAGTCTTGGACTCTAAAAAAACATATGACCCCCCTTTAAAGGGCGTAAGGATTATAGAGTTAGGTCAGATTATTGCGGGAACTTACGGTGGGCAGCTTCTCACTGACTTAGGGGCTGAAGTGGTAAAAGTAGAGTCTCCGAAGGGTGATTTAGGCAGGCTTGATTCTATAGCCCCTTTTAAGGGGCATAGCGGATTGTTTCTTACATTTAATCGCAATAAAAAAAGTGTAGTAATAGATTTAAAGAAAGAGGCGGGACTAGGAATTTTTTATGAACTAGTAAAAAAATCTGATGTTGTTGTGGACAATTTTAGGCCGGGTGTTTTAGAAAAACTTAAAGTCGATTATAAGACTTTAAAGAAAATAAATAAAAGAATTATACAGTGTTCTATAACAGGTTTTGGTACAACTGGGAAATATAAGGACCTCCCCGCTCTTGATATAATCATACAATCAATCAGTGGAATGTTGGCGATTACTGGACAGCCCGGTGGCCCTCCATCTAGGGTTGGTATACCAATATCTGATCTATCGGGAGGTGTTTTTTCTAGTAGTGGTATACTAGCAGCCCTTTATGATCGTGAAAGGACAGGAGAGGGAAGACGAATAGAATTATCTATGTTTGACTCTATGCTAAGTCTCTTAAGTTATATGGGCACTATGTGGCTTACAAATAGGGAGCTGCCTACACCACAAGGGACCAAGCATGAATATACGGTTCCCTGGCAAGCTTTTAAAACCTCAGACAGCTATGTTGTTATTGCGGCTAGACAAGACATCTTTTGGGAGAAGTTGTGTGGCGTAATTGATTCAGAAGAGCTGCGATCTGATGCCAGATTCAAAACCAACCAAAAGCGCGTAGATAATAAAGAAATCTTAATTCCGCTTCTGGAGGCTATATTTGAGAAGCAAACTACTGAATTTTGGCTTGAGCAGTTGAGGGAGGCTGGCGTCCCCGCTTCCCCTGTTAATAACTTAGATGGGGTTTTTTCCGAGCCGCCAGTTAACGAAAGGGATATGATTACATCTTATAATCATCCTGAAGTTGGAGAGGTTCGTCTGCCAGGGAATCCAATAAAATTTGAAGGGGTTAGAAAAATAGAATCTACTCCTGCGCCTCTTTTGGGTGAGCACACTGATCAAATATTAAGGAGTTGGCTTAATTTTGACCAAATAGAAATTGATGAACTCAGAGATAAGGATGTAGTGGCTTAGGAGAATTTGTCATGGTAGGAATGTTTTGGGAAGAATGGGAAATAGGGGCAGAGTTTCAGACGGCTTCAAGAACAATTACGGAGGCGGATGTTGTTAATTTCGCTGGGATATCGGGCGACTATAATCCGCTTCATATTGATGAGGAGTTCTGTAAGCAAACACAATTTGGAACTAGAATTGCTCACGGTCCGTTGGTGTACTCTATTGCCGCGGGTTTGCTTTTTCAGCTCCACTTATATGATGATACTCTTATAGCTTTTTTAGGTTTTGATAGTTTAAAATTTACTTTACCCGTAAAGATAGGGGATACAGTTAGAGTAAGGGTAGAGGTCCTAGAGAAGAGAGAAACATCTAAACCAGATAGGGGAGTAATGAAGCGATTGCTGCAAGTATTAAATCAAAGAGATGAAATTGTTCAAGAAGGGGTTCAGGCATTTCTTCTAAAGAAGAAATCTGCAGCTTAGGTAATGCAAATAGATCTTTCTAACATCCTATTAAGGAGAAAAAGTTGTCCTATCCTTTGATTACTCTTTATACACCAGGTATTAAACTAGAATTGGCGACTAAGGCCGAAAAATATAACCCAGACTCTATTATAATTGATTTAGAAGATACAGTGCCGCCAGACCTAAAAATATCTGTTCGGCATGATGTTGCAGAGTTGATTCCCGAGTTACCTAATTCGCCTCTGATAAGAGTTAATAATGACGAAAAATATTTAGAGGATGACTTGCGAGCTGTTATAACTCCTAATACTCGAGGAATACTTTTACCCAAGGCAGAGACTATAGATAATCTCGCAAAAGTTGACGCCATTATGACTGAGTGTGAAGAAAAATTAGGTCTAGAGGGAAATTCAGTGGTTCTTATATTATTAATTGAATCTGCACTTGGAGTTGTCAGATGTTTTGAGTTGTCCTCGTTTTCTAAGAGGGTTCAAAGCGTAGCCTTTAGTAGTGCCGAAGATGGAGATCTACAGGGGGATTTAGGTTGTTCATTTTCCATCGATGGGCCAGAGTTATTATACGCTAGGTCTAGAGTTCTTCTAGAGGCGCGGGCTGCTGGCTTGCCTTATGTTTTGGATGGGGCATTTAGCGGAATAGATGATCTCCATGGCTTTGAGGAAGATTGTGCACTCTCTAAACGTCTTGGTTATGAGGGGCGCACTCTCGTTCATCCTAGCCAAATTGAGCCTGCCAAGAAGATTTATTCTATATCTGAAGAAGAGGCCAGCTACTATTCAAGAGTAATTAAAGAATTTGAGGCTGCTAGTTCTAAAGGTAATGCCTCGATAAAAGTTGAAGGTAAGCTTATTGACTATGCAATGTATAATAAGGCCAAGTCACTTGTGGAACGTTTCTCCAATAAGAAGTAGATGGATTAGCTAACAGCTGCAGGGGCTATCGCATCTACATCGGTGACGACATCAATTATTACAGGTCTTTTAGCTTCTAGTGCCTGATCGAGGGCTCCACCAAACTGACCTGGTTTTTCAACTCTCAGCCCCAGTGCTCCTATTTCGTTTGCAATATTGGCAAAATTTACTTTTGTAAAATTCCACATCTTTTTTGCTTCTTCGGTTTGTGTGCCTCCATAAGCTCTATCGAAACCAGTTTTTGACTGGTTACCCGCGCTATTATTATTAACTACTATTATTGAATTTATATTCCACCGAACAGCTGTTTCAATTTCAGCAATATGGTACCAAAAGCCAGCGTCTCCGGTAAAACAAACAACTGGTCTTTGGGGTAGAGCGCATTTAGCCCCTAGAGCAGCGGGAAACGCCCAACCAAGGTGCCCCGCACTCCTAATATAGTTTTGGTAAGGGGAAGTAATATCAAACATCCCGCCCATCCACATTCCTGCGTGTCCAGTATCAACTACAATAAGACTATCACTGGGAACCAATTTTGTTAATTCGCGGCACAATCTTTCCGGTCTTAGGGGAACATTGTCAGATTTTAATAAAGTGTCGAAGTCAGAATACCAATTACTTACTATTTTATTACATTCTTTAACCCAATTTCCTCTATTTTTTCCAGTTGATGTATCCATAAGTGTTAACATTTTTTCTAGTACTGTAAGGGCATCACCTTGAACAGATGCTTTTAAAGGGTAGTTTCTGCCTATTTCGGCTGGATCAATATCAATCTGAATAGCTGGTATTCCAACCTCTGGTATATTCCAAAAGTGCGTCGTCATTCCCCCAGTTTTTGTGCCGATGAAACAAACCGTATCTGCATTTTTTACTATTCGGTTAGCCGATCCTCTCGAGTAGGTGCCTACAACTCCAGCCGAAAGCGGGTGGTTAGCTAGGAATGTGTCTTTACCATTTAGTGATGTAGCTACAGGGATATTTAATCCCTCAGCAAACTGCGTTAGAGCAGCAGATGCCTTGGAATATTTTACACCACCCCCTGATATAATCACTGGCTTTTTTGATTTTTGAAGTATGTCTAGCGTAGCTAAAATATCCCCCTCCTCTCCTTGGGGCCGGAACGGGGGAACGCTGGTAAATCTCATATCCGTACGTTGTTCAAGATCAGCTTCCCCCAGATCTACTTGTCCCTCATTTCCTTGGAACTGAAGATGGACTGGTCCTGGACACCCTGAAACAGCCTCTCTATATGCCTGCTCGAGCATATCTGGGAATCTATTTACATCATCAATAGTAGCATTAAATTTAGTAACCGGTTCGAACGCAGGGACATCGTCCACTTCTTGATATACATGTTTAAATTTCGTTTCAGGTAGCCGTCCCCCTGTAAGAGCAATAACAGGAGAATTTGCTAGGAATGGTTCTCGTAGTCCTGCAGCTATATTCAGTGCACCAATAACTTGAGCCATGCATATAGCTGGCTTGCCAGAGGCCCGGGCAAAGCCATCTGCCATATAGACTGCTGTTTTTTCCGAGTGAACGTGGAGCCGTTTTATACTTGTTAGCATTTCCATCTCGACCAATGTTCGTCGAAGAATTGCTGGCACCATAAACACGTGACTCACCCCGTAGGCTTCAAGCTGTCGTGCGAGAAAGACAGCGCCCGTTTTCTTATTCATTGTTATTCTCCAAAAGAAACCTAGTGACTATTTTATCGCTAGTGGATTGATGGGTGAACCGACAGCGCCAGTTATCGGCAGGGCAGGTGCCACAAACATAAACTCATATGAATTATCTTCTGCACAGTCTTCGGCTAGGTCTTTTAAATAAAATATTTCACCCATCGTTAATCCCATTATGGGGATTGCTATCCAGTGCCATGGTTGATTAATACCCTTTTCGCTCTCATTTGGCCTGACTTCACACCCCCACGTATCAGAGGCAAGGCCGGCCATTTCTTTCTCCTTTATCCAGTCTAGTGTTTCAAACGAAAAGCCTGGAGCGTCTCCACCCGGGTATCCATCCCAAGACCCGGCTTTTAATTTAGCTTCCATTTGGCCGGTTCTAACGATTACAAAATCACCTTTCTGTATTTCTACATCATGGAATTTTTCAGCTTCTTCCAAATCATTGCATGTAATGCCATATCCATCTTCAAGAGCATCAACTTCCTTTACCTTTGGAATATCCAAGAGGACACCCCTACCGACCATTTTACTTTTAGTTTTTTCTATTCCACATTTTTGCGCACCGGCTGATGTGACTTCCCTGCAATCATAACCATTCCACATAGAATCTTCATAAAAGATGTGCCCTAGCCCATCCCACTGAGTACCGCACTGTAGGGGCATCACGACCATATCATCGGAGGCCCTAATTCCCCTATGATCCAGGACCCCAGAGTATGCGTCTGTCCCTGTGCGGAGCATAGTATGAATAGGATTTGTTCGCCCCATTGCTGGGTAAGAGGTTTTTGCACCCTGGGGCCCATTATTATCAAAGTTTAGTGCTAATGAAATTACCTTCCCTTTTTTAACTAGTTTTGCCGCATTAATTATATCATCTGGTGACGTAAAGTTTAATGTGCCAATTTCATCATCTTTACCCCATTTACCCCAATTTTTATATTTTTCTGATGCTTCCGTTAAATCTTGTCTAGTTATTACCTTTTTATTCATTGGTTCCTCTTTAGTTTGGTTAAAGTTAACTACCCGTGATCGTAATCAGAGAGCACTGTACCCTCTTCAACATAAATTTCCTTTTTATAATTTTTAGGTTTACCATTATTTATAGTTTCTAGCAGCCAGTCAGCTATTGAAGGATAAATATCTTCTGCTACCTCACCCATGGGGTGAAAAATTCCCTCATATAACCACAATTCACTAGGTCCACCCAGAGAACTACGAAAAATCTCAATATCGTGTGGCGTGCAAAGTTCATCCATATCTCCCGCTACAAGAAGATGAGGCACATCTAATTTTTTAGCTAAATCAGGCAACAAATCTAGCCGCTCTACAAATTTATTAAATTCTTCTTCGTTCGTATAACCAGCCATATACATGAATATCCGTTTAAAGTTTGGCTGAGCCTGTTCAAAAATTAAGTCAAACGTTCCCACATTGGCCATTTGACCGACGACAGCTTTAATCCGTTTGTCATGTGCGGCTACTTGTACTCCCCAGCGAGAACCCATACTGGTACCGAATACGGCAATTTTTTCTGGGTCTACGTCGTCCCTTTCAATTAACCAATCAACCACCTTCTCTGCAGCTAATGCATAATTATTTTCATCTTGCCATACAGCATTAATGTTGCACTCTCCTTGGCCAGGTCCATCCATTGAGCAAATATTCATACCCCTATTAGCAAATTTGTTATTGAATGGATTAGGATAGTCTTCCTTAACCTGATCCATCCCCGGTAAGTATAGAATAGTTGGCTTGGGTCCCTCACCGCCAGCTTTATGAAATACGAAGTAGGTGTTTTTACCTTTCTCAAATTCCACAGAGTCAGTTATTATATTACCTTCTGACAAAAGAACCATCTCATCATAACACCGTCTCAGCCCATCATACCATTTTTCTTTATCTGCATCCTTGTGGATTGGGATTAGATGTTGAGCTCGACCATAACAAAGGGCAGCCCGGTGAAAAAATCCAGCGGCTGTTTCCATTCGGCCTATATTCTTGTATTGATTGGCTGATCTCTCCAGAGTTTGAGCTCTTTTTCCCCATGATTTAGGAAACGACCTTCTGCCGGTCACTTTTGAATAAACAGCGTTCAAGTCCTCCAGTTTAAATCCTCTATCAAGACGGGTTCCCATAATTCCAGGATGGAGTACATCTTCATTATCAGAGAGCATCAGAAAATTATCAAATATCCAACCCTGTTCACCTCTTAATTGCGGTTTTACCATTTTTTCTTTTCTCCTAATTTCCCAGGCAGTTTATGTGTTAACAACAAATACCTCTGAGGCCCAGTCGGCCATATATTCTATTGCTATTTTTGGGTTGTCGACCTGACAGTGTTCAACGCCTCCCTCTTGAGCAGAAAAAATTTTCAGGTCTGCTTTGGGACTATTTGTTGCCTCACTAATAGTTTTTTTTGCTAAATCTACAGGAATTTGGCGATCACTTTCACCATGCAAAACTAATATGGGGCAGCGGATATTAGGAAGTGCTTCATCCAATGTCATTTTTGATGTCACTTCTAATATTTCCTCTTTCTTACTGGTACCCAGAACCCAATGCATATGTTCCTCCCAATGCGATACAGATAGGTTGGTTCCAGTGCCATCTAGTCGACCCCTAGTAATTGATCCATAATCATTAATTGCACCCCACGCTATTACACACTTAATTCTAGGTTCAAAACCAGCTGCTCTAGGTGCGTAATACCCACCTAAACTAATTCCAGCTATTCCTATTTTTTCATTTATTATATCTTTTCTTTCTTCTAGATAATCTAGAGCTGCCTTAGCCGGTATTTCTGTTTCAGGAGTAAGCTTCAAATCATGTATTCTTAGTGCTTCACCTACACCAGGGTGATCCAACAGTAGAGTTGATATGCCGCGTTTTGCATATTCTTGTGGCAAGCCTATTAGAAATAGGAATTCTTTCATAACGTCCAGTCCATCGAAATGTATAATACATGGGGCTGGTTTATTAGCAGAGGAACCTTCCGCGGGGTAAAACAAAGCAGGTAGTTTAGTGTCACCAAATGGTACATCTACTCTTTGTACGGGTGTTTTTAAATTTTTTTGACCAAGTTCAAAAGAATTTAACATTTTCTTATATGTTTCTAGCCTCTCAGGGGATTGAGAACTGCACATACGCTCCCCAGTCATAAAATATGCTGCCGATCTAAAGAATTTATTTCCAGCACTAAGAGTTCTGCCAAGTTTGACATCATTTTGTGCGAGAACAAAATTTTTAGCTCCCAAAGAACACCAAGCTTTATGCCAACTTTCATTAGCCTGAGTATCATTCTTCCCAGCTACTTTCTTTAAATCAGAGAGTTCTTTGTCAATTTCCGACAATGTACCCCCGGCATTAATGGCCATCAATGTAGCCATAGACCAAGGATAATTATCGGGAAAATATTCAAACATCATATTTATAATCCTTATAGATAATCATTAATGTTTTTAGGTCCGCGCAAGAGACAGGACTTTATCTTCATCGACTTCTACACCCAATCCATAACCCTCTGGTACACAAACCTCACCATTTAAAACATTGATAGGGTTTTTGACTAAATCAATTTTGGCATATTGGTTGGTTATACTCAGTCCCCAGTCAATTTGGGCGGCAGTAGCGGCCAAATGGCTAACCGCTGCACTGCCTATACTTGACTCGCATACTTTACCAGCCAAATTTACCTTCATATCAAGTGAATCGCATAATTTGGTAGCATTTAGAGCTTTCAGGACACCTCCAAGCTTTATCATTTTAAGGCTTCCACCAGAGGCCGATCCCATTTCCCGATGGCGTGAAATGTCGTCTAAGCTATGCAGTCCCTCATCGGCTCCGATAGGAGCTCTTGACACGAGAGCAATTTCAGCCATTCCTTCCAGATTATTGCCCATTACTGGTTGCTCTATAAAATCTAGGAAGGCGCCTGCCGACTCTGCAAATTTTTTCCCTTCTTCTAGTGACCATGCTTGATTAGCATCAGCTGAGATTTGTATCTTATTTCCGGCTATATCCCTTATCTTCCTAGCTCTATCAATATCATTATCGATATTTGAGCCACCTACTTTAATTTTGAATGCAGAAAATCCCTGATCCATCTTTACCTTAGCTTCTTCGTTGTCCTCAGGAAGCGTTCCGGTTGCCAGCATCCACAATACAGGAGTTCTATTTCTTCTTTGCCCACCCATAAGTTCCGACATTGTTTTCTTTGTTGAATTTCCAACGGCATCAAAAAAGCCAATTTCAAGTGCTGCTTTGGCGCTACTATTTCCGTAAAGTAGCTTATCTACTAGCCTCATGTTTTCCAAAAAGTTA
>Ga0111541_10000629_pt1 | contig 11493 bp, 8 predicted proteins | sample Knorr_S7_td_DCM__FD_83039 | JGI IMG/M metagenome (GOLD analysis project Ga0111541, IMG submission 83039) | Marine microbial communities from Southern Atlantic Ocean transect - Knorr_S7_td_DCM_ad_131m_LV_B (version 2) (version 2) | ecosystem: Environmental > Aquatic > Marine > Oceanic | place...
TGGAGGAACCTCTGGCATAATTACTCTTGAGGATGTTATTGAGGAGATCGTTGGGGATATAAGTGACGAATTTGATGATGATAATTTAAACTATTCAAAATTGGATGAAAGAACGTTTATTTTTGATGCAAAGATCGGGATGAATGATTTTTACAAGGTAATAGAATTAAATGATCCTAAAGAATTTGAAGAAACTAAAGCTGACTCAGAATCTTTGGCAGGTTTTCTGTTAGAGGTAGCTAAAGAATTCCCAGAAACGGGACAACAAATACTTTTTAATAAATATAAATTCATTATTGAGTCAGCAAATAACAAAGGAATCAAAACAGTAAAAATTACTCTACCATAAAAAATGAAAAATCTATTATATAGAGGGCTATTGGCATTTACATCTTTGTTTTTAGGGTGCAGTGATATATCAATTCCTAAACCCCATGCAATGTTAAGATTAGAATATCCATTGCCTAACTATAAAAAAATTCCTAAAGATTTTCCATTCAATTTCGAATATAATTCTCTTGCAAGTCTTAAAAAAGCTTCAAAACAAGCTCCAAATATAGAATATAATCTTATGGAGGCTACTTTATATTTATCTTATCTATCAGTCAATAATAATATAGATTCTCTTCTTAATGACGCATATAAACTCCCAGCTAAGCATATGATAAAAGCTGAGGAAATACCTGAGAAGATCTTTCTTAATAATGATAATAAAACTTATGGAGCATTATTTTCAGTGATTGGCGATGCGGCATCTCAATTACAGTTTTTTGTAACAGACAGCACTAAAAATTTTTTAATGGGCTCTCTTTATTTTTATTCAAGACCAAATTATGATTCTATTATGCCAGCTGCAAAATATATCGAAAGAGATGTTGTTCATTTGATGGAAACTTTAAAATGGAATAATTAAAAGCAGTTATATAATCTAACAAACTATCTAAAAAAACTCTCAGGATAGGACTTATTTAAAGTTATTGACTTTACAAAAAACTCAACTTTTTGGGGGCCCATATTTTGAATTAGTTTATGTGGGAAAAGTATTTTTCCAAATTCTTTGTAATCAGTGTAAAAGGACTCATTAGAAATAGTTCCTTCAGGAGATTCAATTATTTCAACAGACTTGATTTTCAGAAAACTATTTATTGAGTAATAGTTAGTTTTGGATTCTGACCATTTAATTTCATATGCTTCTTCACCATCAATATTTACAATTCCTAGAAGTTCTAATTTACTAGTATTAACATTAAACTCAGGGAACAAAATATTTTCTTCTCCAATAATTTTATATATATCTTCTTTCCCCATTGGGATTTTTTTACCCTGAATTTCATTGTAGCCTATACTATCATTTACAACTTGTTTTTGCATTAAATTACCCATCATGCTTATCTCCATAGACATTTGTTTTTTCAATGTTTCAACGTTGCGTACTTCAAGCTTCATTCCCTGAATCATGGCTTCTGAAATAACTTCTTTTGAATTGATTTTTGACAATCTTTCCTTACCTCCTATTGCTTTAATATAGTTTTCAATTATATCACTAGAAGTAATCCCTTCGGGAATTATTTTAGAAAATTCTGGCCTAGCAATTTCAGCTCCAAATTTGTCAAAATATTTTACAGGAATTGAATTTTTATTAAAATAAATTTTTTCTATTCCATCCATAACTTCTTTACCCTTACCTGTTATAATTATTCTGGCATTATCTATCGTAAAATATTTTTTCGAAACACGTTGAACGTCTTCTACCGAGACTTCATTTAAATTTTTTAGGAAATCTTTATAAAAACTTTCAGGGAGCTTTTGAGTTCTTGTTGTTATAATAAAATTAGCAATAGTTCCTGGATCTTCAAGGGTTCTCACAAAAGCACCAGCATATTTTGATTTTACAAGATTTAACTCTTCTGTTTTCACAGGGTTTTTTCTTAAAAAATCTATTTCATTTATCATTTCAATAATTGCACTATCAGTCACTGAATTTCTAACACTAGCAAAGGCACGAAATCTTGCTTTTGTTTTATGCGAGTCATTAAAAACAGAATATGAGCCGTAAGTATATCCTTTTCCTTCTCTAAGATTTTGATGAAGTCTTGCCTCTGAACCACCACCTAAAATTTGATTTGCTACCAAAACAGCAAAATAATCAGGATTTGCTTTATCTAGTGATGCAGTATTAATTAATGAAATTTCAGATTGAACAGCATTATCCATATTAACAAAATTTATTTCTATTTCATTAGGGTTCAATGGATCAGGGAACGATTTATTCAATAAATCCTTAAGTTTCCATTTACTAAATAAAACTTCAACCTCTTTCTTAACTTTTTTATAATCTATATCACCAACAATTACCAAATATGAATTGTTAGGGGTAACATAATTATCATATATTGTTTTAATATCTTCTAAAGAAACATTTTCAAGAGTTTCTTTTGAAACATATTCTCCATAGGGGTGATTACCGCCATAGGACAAAAAATTTTCTACTCTTCGGGCAACAGTCTCAACATCTTTTTCTGAGGCCTTAATTTGTTCAAGTAATTTTTCTTTTTCTTTTTCAAATTCATTCTGAGAAAAATTAGGATTTATTATCCCATCAGACATTAATTCAAGTATTCTTGGGAAATATCTTGAAAGTGAACTTGCAAAAGCTCCACTAATACTCAAAGAAATTGTTGCGCCTAAAAAGTCTATTTCTTCCTCGAAATCATCTTTAGATATGTTTTTTGATCCATTACCATGCATCTGATTAAATATTGCTAGAGAACCTGCTTTGGATCCTTCATAAATCATTGGAATATCAGTAGTTAATCTCGCGGAAACTCGAGGCAATTTTTTGTCTTCAATAATTAAAACAGTCAGACCATTATTTAATTTAAATTCGTTCGGATCTTTAAATTTTATTTCAGGAGATGGCCCTGGAATAGGTTGTTTAGATCGATCAATTTGAGAGAATAAAGAAGCACCACAAATAAATAAAGTAAGGAAGCATAAAATTTTTTTCATAGAGGAGTTTATTTTTTGGGTAAATATTTCAAGATTACACGTTTATTTTTGTCTAATAAATTTTTTGCGACGGATCTTATTTCTTCTTTTGTAATTGATCGATAGATTTCAATTTCATCATTAATAAGATTAGTATCTCCATGAATTGCAAAGTAAACAGCAAGTGATCGTGCGATATTATCAAGATTGGAATTTGAATTTATATAATTTAGTTCAAATTTATTTTGCAATTTATTATAATCTCGATCAGAGATTAAATCATCTTGTATTTTCTTTATTTCTTGATCAATTTCTTCAACTATTGAATCTAAATCATTATCTCCAAGAGGGAGACTAATCATAACATAGGTACTATAATCTTCCTGACTTAAGTTTAGAGCTGTTGCCTGTAGTGCAATTTTTTTATCGTCAACTAAACGTTTGTAAATTTTAGAACTTTTCCCACTAAACAAATAAGCCGAAATCATTTCAATGATCCTATTTTCTCGACTTTTCATTGATGGATTTAAATAAGCTATAAATAATGCAGGAATTTGAATGTTACTATCATAAGCCAAAGCATTTCTAGTGCTTTCAATTTTTTCTTCGATAGGGTAAGATCTTTCAATTTTTTCTCCTCTTGGGATATCTCCAAAATATTCGGATATCATTTTCTTGGTTTTTTTAGTTTCAAAGTCACCAGCAACGACAAGAATTGCATTGTTTGGGACATAAAATTTTTTATTGAAATCAAGAAATTCATTTAAACTTGCAGCATCAAGATGATCCATTTCGCCAAAAGGAGGACGCTTGTACGGATGTTTTTTATAAATGTTTTTGTTTATATTTTCTTGCCACATCATATAAGGACTATTTTCAACTTTCAATCTTTTTTCTTCTTTAACAACTTCTCTTTGAGTTTGCACCTCTTTTTGTGTAATTATAGGATGAAGCATTCTTTCAGATTCCATCCATAATGAAAGTTCTAAATTATTAGACGGGAATTTCTCATAATAGTAGGTGTAGTCATCTGTTGTCTCAGCATTTCCCATTCCTCCATTTGAATTTAAAATATTATCCCATTGACCAAGAGGAATATTTTTACTCCCTTCAAATAATAAATGCTCAAAAAAATGTGCAAATCCAGTCCTGTCTGATGGACCATCTTTGGAGCCTACCTTATATAAAACAGATGTGTTAACAAGTGGAATGGAATTATCTTGGTGAAGAATGACGTGAAGACCATTGTCAAGATCATATTCTTCAAAAGTTATTTTTTGTGCATTAACACAAATACAGAAAAAATATATTATTGAACAAACTTTGAATTTCATAAAACTCTAATTAGATTGTAAAAGAAATTGTTAATTTTTAAATAAATTTATAACTAATATAAAAATCAATTGGCATGAAATATACCTGTTTTTTTATTCTTAATTTATTTTTTTCAAATTTTATTTTTTCACAAGTATATCTATTTACTTCTGAAGAAAATGGGAAAGTTGTAGAGAATCGAATTTTAATGGATAATGAATATTTTATTCAAACTTCATACATATCTTCTCCACCTACTTTTATTAAAACTTTAGGAGGGTTTTATTCTAAAGAAGGCACTTCAATTAATGTTGCTTTAGAGTTTAACTCAAATTTTACTAATGATAGTATTAAGTCACTTACTATAGATAATCAAAATCGTTGGGTAAAAATTTCAAAACCTAAAAAACTGCTTCAAGGGAAGTGGTTAATGGCTGGTAGAGTTACTGATGATGGAGAGCGAAGAAGAGATTTAACTCGATCAAGAAAAACAATGAAATTTCTAATTGACGGGTATTTCCAATGGATAGCATTTGATACATCTTCTTTTCGGTTTTCTGGATCTGGAGGCGGTGAGTATGAGATAATCGACGGTAAGTATAAAGAGAAAATATCTTATTTTTCAAGAGATAATAAAAGGGTAGGTATTGAATTGATTTTTGATTATAAGCTTAATGGATTTGACTGGTATCATAAGGGATTAAGTAGCAAGGGAGATCCTTTTCATGAAATTTGGACAAGAAGGATTAGTCAAGACTAACCAGGTTAAATAACTTTTTATTAAAGCGTTATTGAAACTCCTTATATTTTCTTTCGAATTTGCTTATTACTTTAGTGATTTAAGTAAAATTTATGAAAAAAGTAGTTGTTGTTGCGGCTAAGAGAACCCCAATAGGCTCATTTATGGGATCACTATCTGATATAAAGCCAACAGATTTGGGAGCAATTGTAGTTAGGGATCTATTATCTTCAATAAAATTGGATCCATCAGAAGTTGATGAAGTTTTTATGGGTCATGTTCTGCAGGCTGGAACAGGCCAAGCTCCCGCCAGGCAGGTTGCTTTAAATTCAGGAATACCAAATAATGTTCCTTGTACTACTATTAATAAGGTTTGTGCTTCAGGGATGAAATCAATAATGCTTGGAGTCCAAGCAATCAAAGCAGGAGATGCTGAAATAGTTTTATCGGGAGGCATGGAGAATATGAGCATGAGTCCTCATTTTATTTATTTGCGAAAAGGTAATAAATATGGATCAACTGGTCTTGAGGACATTATGCAAAAAGATGGACTTACAGACGCTTATGACAAAGTTGCCATGGGAGTTTTTGCTGATGAGTGTGCTAAAAAATATAAAATATCTAGAGAGGAACAAGATAGGTTTGCAATTGAATCATATAAGAGGAGTTCTGATGCATGGAGATTAAATAAATTTGAGAATGAAATTGTTCCAGTTAACATAAAAAAAAAGGGGGTAGATTTTACTTTTCTGGAAGACGAAGAGTTTAAAAATGTTCAAGTTGAAAAGATTCCTAATTTAAGACCCTCTTTTTCAAAAGATGGAACAGCTACTGCGGCAAATTCTTCTACAATTAATGACGGTGCAGCAGCTGTAGTTTTAATGAGCGAAGACAAAGCTAAATCTCTAGGGATCAAACCAATGGCCATGATCATTTCACAAGCTGATGCTTCAGTTGAACCGAAATGGTTTACCACAGCTCCTGCAAAAGCTTTGCCAATTGCAATAAAAAAGGCTGACATCACTATCGATCAAATCGATTATTTTGAACTTAATGAAGCATTTTCAGTTGTTGGATTGGCAAATATTAAAATTTTGGGATTGGATCCGAATAAGGTCAATATTAATGGAGGTGCTGTTTCACTTGGACATCCAATAGGGTGTTCTGGGGCTAGAATAGTCGTTACATTACTTAACACGCTCCAAAAAGATGGGTTATATGGTGCTGCAGGAATATGTAATGGAGGAGGTGGTGCATCTGCAATGATTTTTAAGACAATTTAATAAAGTGTAATTTTTTTTTTGAGGAAAGATGAAAAGCTAAACCTGTTGAAATTAAATCATAAATGATTATTCAACAGGTTTAAGATATATTAAACAAAATAATTAGCTTATTAAGTAACTCAAACAAAAATATCACAAGAAGTGTTAAGAGTTTTATAATAGATGGTTAAAATAGAGTTAATTTTTAATCTTAAAAGAAACTACTATTTATCATAAGTTAATCCATCACTAATAGCTTCCAAATTTTGTATATTTAAAGAACTTACTAAAGCTATGGTTTTAAAGAAATTTTCATACGGTGAAGATAAACTTACTTTTGAGTTATCAATGGAAATATTGAATGGTAGTTTAGATTGTCATATAGGGGAGGAAGCATTAAAAAAAATAAATAATTCCAGGAAAAATATTGAGAGTATTTTGAAATCTGGCGATAAGATCTACGGAGTTAACACTGGAATAGGAACACTTTGTAGTACGATCATTTCAAATGAAGATTCAAGCTTGTTGCAAGAGAATTTGTTAAAAAGTCATGCAGTTGGAGTAGGTAAAAACATCCCTTTGGAAATTTCTAAATTAATGCTAATACTAAAAGTTCATTCATTATGTAAAGGATTTTCTGGAATTAGAATTGATGTAATAGAAAGAATTTGTTGGCATATTGAAAAAGATATTATCCCAGCTGTTCCATCACAAGGATCGGTTGGAGCCTCAGGTGATTTAGCTCCTTTGGCTCATTTATTTTTGCCTTTAATTGGAGAAGGAGAAGTATTATATAAGGGGAAACAACTCTCAACTAAAAAAGTTTTAGATCAAGAAAACAAATTGCCTTTAAAGCTAAAAGAAAAGGAAGGCCTTGCCCTAATAAATGGGACACAATTTATTTCTGCATTTACATGTTTTTCATTGGCTAAGTTTAAAAATTGTTTAATTAATGCAGATATTATTTCTGCATTTACCATAGAGGCAACAAAAAGTTCTATAAAACCATTTAGCAATAAAATTCAAAATTTAAGACCTTACAATGGATCCTCTATTGTAATAAATAGAATTAATGAATTATTATTGGATTCTCAAATATTAAAATCTCATCAGGATTGTAACAAAGTTCAAGACCCGTATTCTATAAGATGTATCCCCCAAGTTCACGGAGCAAGTTGGGATGCTTATTTGCATTTGAAAAATTCTCTAGAAATAGAACTAAATTCTGTTACTGATAATCCAATAGTAATAGATAAAAATGAGGTTATAAGTGGAGGGAATTTTCATGGTCAGCCAATTGCTATTCCTATAGATTATAACATTATTGCTGCTTCAGAAATTGGAAATATTTCTGATAGACGCATCTATTTGTTGCTTGAAGGCAATGATGTTGTCCCTAAGTTATTAATTAAAAAAACTGGAGTAAATTCAGGTTTTATGATATTGCAATATACTTCTGCAGCATTAACTAGTGAAAATAAAAACTTGTGTTTCCCAGCAAGTGCAGATTCAATAACTACATCTTTAGGGCAGGAGGATCATGTTAGCATGGGTTCAATTGGAGCTGTAAAGTTTTTAAGAGTTTTGGAAAATTTAGAAAAAATTTTAGCAATTGAACTTATTTGTTCTTCTCAGGCACTGGATTATCATAAACCTTTAAAGTCTGGTAAAAAGATTGATAAATGTCATGATTATATTCGTTCAAAAATCAACCATTGTGAAAATGATAGAATATTTACTCCTGATATTGACAAAGCAATTGAAATTATCAAATCAAAAAAATTAATTGAACTAACTAGGTAGTTTTATGGACGCTTTTTCATTTATAAAAAAGTATGCGGATCATCCAAAATACATATCTCCAGTTGGAGCTAAACTTAACACGAAGAGTTGGCAAACGGAAGCTCCATTAAGGATGTTTTTAAATAATTTGAATGCAGAAGTAGCTGAAGATCCTAGAAATTTGATTGTTTATGGCGGTTCAGGTAAAGCAGCGAGAGATGTTAATTCAGTAAAAAAAATTATTGAAATACTATTAAAATTGGAGAATGATGAAAGTTTGTTAGTTCAATCAGGAAAGCCAGTTGGAGTTGTAAGGACTCATGAATTAGCACCAAGAGTATTGATAGCTAATTCAAATCTGGTTCCTGCATGGGCTAATTGGGAACATTATGAAGAATTAAGGAAAAATGGGCTAATCATGTTTGGGCAAATGACTGCAGGAAGTTGGATTTACATTGGAACCCAAGGTATTTTACAAGGAACATACGAAACTTTTTCTTCATGTGCTGACAAACATTTTAATGGATCTTTAAGAGGGAAATTGTTAGTTTCAGGAGGATTAGGTGGAATGGGTGGAGCTCAGCCTCTTGCTGCAACTATGAATGGAGCTACTTTTTTAGGAGCTGATATTGATCCTGAAAGAATTGAAAAAAGGCTAAAGACAAAATACATTGACAGAATGACTTATTCATATGAGGAAGCTAAGAAATGGATCGTCGAAGCTAAGCAGAAAAAGCAAAATCTCTCTGTTGGACTGGTAAGTGATATAGGAGATTTATTAGAAAATTTAATTAATGATAATATTATTCCAGAGATTTTAACCGATCAGACTTCTGCTCATGATCCAATAAATGGATACATTCCATGTGGATTTAAACTTGAAGAAGCAATTCAGTTAAGAAAGGAAAATCAAATTAGGTATAAAAAATTGTCATTAAAAAGTATGGCACGCCATGTAAATTTAATGCTAAAATTAAAATCCTTAGGATCCATCACTTTTGATTATGGAAATAATTTAAGAGAATTTGCAAAACAAGGAGGAGCAAAGGATGCTTTTAAATTTAATGGTTTTGTACCTGAATACATTAGACCTCTTTTTTGTGAAGGGAAAGGTCCTTTTCGATGGGTTGCTTTATCTGGCGATCCAGAAGACATTTATACAACTGATGATGCACTAATTAAAGCATTTCCTAATAATAAAAATTTAAAAATATGGTTAACCCAAGCAAAGGAAAAAATCAAGTTTCAGGGGCTCCCCTCCAGAATTTGTTGGTTAGGCATGGGTGAAAGAGAAAAAGCAGGGTTAATATTCAATGATCTTGTACGAGAAGGTAAAATATCTGCTCCCATTGTAATCGGGAGGGATCATTTAGATTGCGGATCAGTTGCATCTCCGTATAGAGAAACTGAAGGAATGCTTGATGGATCTGATGCTGTTTCAGATTGGCCTTTACTTAATCTTATGTCTAATACTGCTGGAGGAGCAACATGGGTCTCATTTCATCATGGAGGAGGAGTTGGGATGGGCTACTCTCAACATGCAGGAATGGTAATATTAGTTGATGGCACTAAGCGTGCAGAGACATGTATAAAAAAAGTTTTATATAATGATCCTGCCCTAGGAATTATTAGACACAGTGATGCAGGATATTCAGATGCTAATGAAAATCTAAAAAAGTTTAATCTAGAGATATAAAAATGAAGACTCTTTTTGGTCCGTTTACTCAGATTTTGACAATGTCAAATATGTCTTCTAAAGGATCATTATCAGATGATCAGCTCAGGATAATTAAAAATGGAGGGATTATTGTTGAGGGAGATAGAATTGTTGAAGTTGGAAATTTTTCAGATCTCAAGCATATTTGTAAGTCAATTCATGAAATAGAGCCCGAATATGTAATTCTCCCTGGGCTTATAGACTGTCATACTCATATTTGTTTTGCTGGTTCAAGAGCCGATGAATATTCTAAAAAAATTCAAGGAATAAAATATCAACAAATACTTTCTGAGGGAGGAGGAATTTATCAGACAATGCAGCAGACAGAATTGACTTCAGATGAAGAATTACAAATATTAACAAACAACAGGTTAAAAAGACATTTTTTTGATGGGGTTTTAACATGTGAAATTAAAAGTGGATATGGCAAAGATTTAAAACAAGAGATAAGACTGCTAAAAGTTATTAATCAAATTGAACAAGAATCTCCAACAGATATAATTCCAACTTGTTTAGCTGCACACGTACCTCCAAAAAATAAAAACAATTCATCAAGGGAATACCTCAAATCAATCGTAAAAGGTTTGTTCCCCATTTTAAAAAAAGAGAACCTCACAAAAAGGATTGATATTTTTATTGAAAAAGATGCATTTAATGCTAGAGAAGCTGAAGAATTTTTAAACTCTGCTAAAAAAAATGGTTTTGATATTACAGCTCATGTAAATCAATTTTCAACTCAAGGACTCAGTGTTGCAATTAGAAATGGAGCGATTAGTGTGGACCATCTGGAAGTGATTACAGATGAAGAGATTAAGCTTCTTTCAAATTCAGATACAACAGGTGTTGTTTTGCCTGGATGTAGTTTAGGTTTAGGATTACCTTTTGCACCTGCAAGGAAAATGTTAGATTCAGGATGTAAATTAGCAATAGCTACTGATTGGAATCCAGGATCAGCTCCTATGGGAGATCTTTTAATGCAAGCATCAGTTTTAGCATCAAATCAAAAACTAAGCAATGCTGAAGTTTTTTCTGGACTTACTTATAGATCAGCCAATGCTTTAGGGCTTAAAAATCAAGGCACCATTGAACCTAATAAAACAGCTGACTTTATTGGTTTTAAAGTTTCGGATTATAGAGAAATTCTTTACAATCAAGGAAAAATAAAACCTTCATTTATTTGTAAAAGAGGTAAAGTATACGATAAATAAAAATTAATTTTATCATCTATGAACAAACTAATTGAGTGTGTCCCGAATTTTTCTGAAGGGAGTGATAAACAAATTTTGGACTCGATCGCTGAGGCTATAAGCAGCAATAAAGGAGTTACTTTATTAAATGTAGATCCAGGGAAAGCTACAAATAGAACTGTAATGACATTTGTTGGAAGTCCTGAAGCAGTTATTGAGGCGGCTTTTTGCGCAATAAAAGTTGCTTCAGAGAAAATTGACATGTCGAAACATAAGGGAGAGCATCCAAGATTTGGCGCTACTGATGTTTGTCCATTAATTCCAATCTCCAATGTAACTTTTGATGAGCTTGTCCCTCATGCTGAAAAATTAGGAGAAAGGGTTGCAAAAGAGTTAAAAATACCTGTTTATTTATATGAACATGCGGCAAAAAATAAAGAAAGGAAAAATTTAGCTAATGTTAGATCTGGCGAATATGAAGGTTTGAAGGAAAAACTTACAAAA
>Ga0111541_10000631_pt1 | contig 11476 bp, 9 predicted proteins | sample Knorr_S7_td_DCM__FD_83039 | JGI IMG/M metagenome (GOLD analysis project Ga0111541, IMG submission 83039) | Marine microbial communities from Southern Atlantic Ocean transect - Knorr_S7_td_DCM_ad_131m_LV_B (version 2) (version 2) | ecosystem: Environmental > Aquatic > Marine > Oceanic | place...
ACCTTGGTCTGAGATTATTGTATTCTCAATCCAAAAGCCTCCGGTTATGGAACAATTTCCGTTATTATGACCATAGACAAAGACAGGGTCTGTATATTCGTTATTTTCAGATATAACCTATCCTTCACAACTTCCGCCTTCGGAAAAATCACTGAACCCTTCTTTTTCTGACCACCCAAGGTTTGATTTGTTTACCAAGTTTACCAAATTAATTTCTTCCCAACAATTTTGTCCGACATCTGCAATCCATAGTTCCTCATTAGGGCCCACGTCGAATTTCCATGGATTTCGCAAACCATAGTGCAAGATGTAGGAGTTTTCATTTTCTGAATCCATAACCGGATTAACCTCGCCGTTTGAGTATTGGAAGTAAACAATAGTACCTAGTAAATTTTCAGAATTTTGCCCATTCTTTTCTGGGTCGTTAGCCCCACCACCATCTCCAATTCCCCAGAGGTATTCTCCATTACCCAAACCAAGTAAATGCCCCCCGTTATGATTCCTGTATGGCTGTTCGACGGTTTTCAAGACGATTAACGAGTCCAAATTTATCACATCATCAGTAACAACAACTGATGCTAGAACAAGATCTGCGGTATTCGCTCCTTCACAACTCCCTTTTTCCACATATGACAACAAGAGCTGTTTGGTGGAATTATAGTTAGCATCGAATGCAAATCCAAGTAATCCTTGTTCTGTATGGCATCTATTTACAATCCCACTCAGGTCTCCAGCTTGTATTAGTTCATCACCTTGCCAAATTTTTACCATTCCACTGAGGTAAATTATCCATAATTCGTTGGTTTGAGGATTTACTTCGGAGTGATGAGGCGTACCCGTTCCCGGAAACAAATTAGTACAAGTCAAGTCATTAGCTAAATTGCAATTCGTTGTTTGGGGGTCAGTCCAGTCAAAATCATCTCCATCGTCTGAAAAGCATCCAGCAAATAGGGACAATGTCAACAAAATTACGATTGGAATAGTCATCCTCATTTTGAAACCTCGACGTTGGTAAGAACGCTAATTATGATTGTATAATCAATCCTCGAAAAATGCTTGTATTCCTGGAACGTTCTCTACAGCCGCACCATATGTGCCTAGGTGAGCAGTAGCATTCGTAGCAACCATCCCTTCAGTGTTTAAGACATCGGAGAGTATCTTCGTACCTTCTTCATCATTATTCATATCCACCAATGCATTTTGAATTAGTTCGACCATTTCGTCATTCATAGTCGAGGGATTATACAAAGCGGGGTGACTCGGTGCTTGACCAAATGGCTCGAGCATAACGAGCTCATCTCTATCTAAACACCAATCAGGACCATCTGCAATTCCGTCCTCATTTTCGTCACAGTAGAGCATATATGCTGTATCCTTGACTAAAGCAACGTCTCCGCGATCAGTCATCATACACTTCATTGCACCCTTATATCCGGAATATTGAGTGCCTCCGTCTGGTATGCTTGAATCTTCGTTGAAGAAATGCGTCACTGTATCTCGTAGTGAAGTAATTTCTTCAGGATCTCCACGTACCTCGGCATACCCATTTCCAATCAAGTATCCCATTGGAATCAACATCCCAGCACTTTTCAGCCATCCTGTGTGGCAAGACGTTTTTCCATTCATCAAAGCAAATGGGTCTGTATCTGGATCATCATCTAGATATGCGTCTGCAATTTCAGAGTCCTTTTTCACCCAGGCTGCCGCATTATAGTACGTCCTTTGATCAAATTTCCACTCTGCCGCTAGCACGTCCAAATCGTAAACTTCCCATGCAAGCCAAGCGGCCGCTCCATCTACAAATCCAATATCCGCATTGCCATTATTGATAGCCTCGATTATCGCGCCGGAATTCGATACAGGCATTATTTCAACATCCATACCAGTCAGAGCACTCATTTTGTCTGCCAAGTGCTGAGGGTTCTCTTTTCCAAAATACAAATAGTCATCTTGTACCTCAAAAGCGATTGTAATACAGTTATCTTGATCATCACATTGTTCGTAATTAATGTCGAAAATGAGATACAATACGGTCGCAGATAGCACTAATCCAGCGAGCAAAAGTGCTTTGTTAGCTTTGGCCCATCCAGCCCAACTAGTTTTTTCCATACATCTCCGAAATCGGTTTGTTTGATAATGTTTAGGGCACCCTAAACTAACCATAAATAGTATGTTTAAATCTCAACCAAGCATCATTCTCAATTCTTCTACAGATCTCAGTTCATCAAAGTAAATAACTTCCAGGGCATCAAAAAGTTCGCTATCCCCAATTTGCTCAACCATTGGTAAAATTTCTCCATATGTCTCGCTAGCTTTCAACTCAGTTTTGTGTGCCTCTTCCAACATATCTCGGAAGTCCATTGAGTGTAAAATAGGGTCTTCTGCCCTCTCCGTAGTGGCCTTACCGTGTAATTTCACTATAGCGGATCTTACGGTTGAAGCATGCGCAATTGATTCTGTTACTTCATTATTGAAGAATACCGAAAGTTGTAATCTATGAATCCCTGAAACGTATGCGGAATAGTGAGCATACATTGCAATAGCCCTCAATTCCCAAGCGAGAGCATTATTTAGCGCCACAATTAACTCATCAGTATTGACCATTTTCTTCAACATTAGGGTGAGTAATGGGGTTCATAATCAATTGTAGGAAAAATTAATTCAAAATAGTCATCATTATTAAATCCCGAAAAACCATTTAAATTGAGCAAATTTCCACCTAAAATAGGATTTAGAAGCGCTGAAAAGGTCCAATTTATGGCGGCCAACTCTAACGAATTCTACGTCCAAATCTCGAGTAAATCGCTCCCAATACTCCCTGGATTCACTAGGAAAAGATTCCAAGAATCTAGTTGGAGTAGCCATCAGTTTCCAATTTGGTTTACTAGAAATCGCAGTGATTACGGTTCTTCTAGCGGCATCAGTTCTCAATTCTTTCACTTCAACCATGACATCTTCTTTCCGGTCACCCAATATTTCAACAACTTCTGAAAATGTAGGTATCTTTACCCCCAAATCCTCACCCGCTTTCATTATTTCAGAGAAATTCAATTTGGCGGTTTCGATTAATTCTCCATCTGCAAGTATTTGATCATCATGAAAGACAAAAATTATTCCATCCAAAGATTCTCTAATATCAAATTCCCAATACTTAAATTTTCTATTATTTACCTGTTCTAATGAATTCATAAGCCCGTCAATGGTATTTTCCATTTTGGTACCAGAAGCCCCCAATCTATGCCCCAAATTCCTCAAGACTAATCCTCTCCTTGTAACTAAAACCAATATTTACGAATAGAAATGAGTAAAAAAACCTCGTCTCCAATTCAATTGACTGCTCATCAGTTATATGACAATTTTCCACGCACGATTCAAGAGTTTAGGGTGCCCTAAATTTCATATACGATTCGCTATCCGGCCGGTTTAGGGAGACCTAAACTATGAATAGAACAATGACTTTAATGATGACTTTAGTATTAATCGGCAGTGCGATTGCCGGTTGTGCAGGAGATGATGTAGATCTTGATGACGCAGATGGAGGATACACGTATGCTTCCAACGTTGATAATCACCGAATGTTAATGGGTGATGTCTGCGATATTAAGGACCTCTCTGGTGCATACGATTGGGACGGTGTGAAGGATATCTATGATGATGGAAAGCACGCGGAGAAGTCCGACGGTTCCTACAGGACCCTCATGGGCTTCGCAGATGCTTCCGGCAAGAACCACGCCTACGACGCATACTATGATGCAGACGGCTCATGGAATGACTTCGTATCTGCGGCTATTGATGGCACAGGTCCTTTCGAGGGAGAATCTGACACAGTCAGAGATCAAGCAGTCGAAAAGGGAATCCAGAATGGTGTGATGACTGCTTATGCAATCCATGAACTCAACGCTGCAATCATCAAGGCGGAAGCAGGAAACTGGGGGGCCGATGACGCTCAACACGCTTGGGACGAAGGATGGGCTTTCTACCATGGTCCTGACGATTCCAACCATGATTATGATGGATGTGGGCCATATGCAACCGCTGCCAAGAGAGGTGGCAACTTTGGGACTGGTGATGCTACAAACATCGCTACTCTAGCCGCAATGAACGCTGGCTTGACTGCACTTCAGAATGAAGATATGCAAGGAGTAGTCGACGCACGCGACGAGGTTCTGAAGAATATTGTAATCGTCTACTCACAGGCTTCTGTGAGGTACGCATCAAAGATGACGGACGACCTAGCTGCTGGAGATACTGCAGACTACGACAAGCACCAGGCAGAGGGTCACGCCTTCTACAGGGTAATCGAGGCATATGTCGCTGAGTACACTTCGATCTGCTACAACATGGTATCTCACACGGTCTCATCGGATAGCTCACAGGCATCCTGCGAGGCATACATGTATCTGGAGAACTACACTTCTCCAAACGATCCGAGTGGAGAGGAATTCACAGGATGCTATAATTCAGTGACACACGCTCAGCATGAGGGTATGTCAGAGGAGGAGTGCGAGGCATTTGGGTGGTATGCTAATTACTACAATGACAAGATTCTCGAAATCTTCGATCTGAAGAATGATGGAGATGCAACAGCAGATTACGAAGCGGATATCCGCTCCTATCTACAGCCAGTCTGGGATGCATTTGGCATCACAGTCGAAGACATTGGAACTCTCCAATGAAGTACGTAACCAGTCGATAAGACAAAACAGTTGGCAGGGGGCGTATCAGCGCCTGACACCTACATTCGAATTTCGTATTCGAACGCAATAGGCCCCCTGTCAACAACCTTAGCCAATAGCATTGGCAATACCCGTTGGCAGGGGGGACTCTAACAGCGTCACATAGGAGCAATCTGTACACATCACAGGTTCCCCTGTCAACACCAGGATTAAACTGAAAATTATGTTATTTCCTTCAGGACTAACATTGAAAAATCAGCATCCTGAGCAAGAGTCGGGTAGACAGAGGTTTTGATCAATGCCGACAAAAAGACATTACAAAATACTGGTCATTTGTTATACCATTATCCTGCTTTCTAGCACTCTCTCTGGTTGCTTGAGTGATTCTGAAGAATCAAATAATCAAACAAGAACTCCCATTGTTCTGGCATTCGAAGTGTCCGAAGGTATGCTTGAGTCAGAAACTAATCCTGAGATGCTGGCAGAAATTCTTACCCAAAACAGTAGATTTGATTTTACAATATATGCCGTTGATTCAGAAGCAGCGATACTCGAGGCACTAAGGTTTGGAAATGCCGACATCGCTCTAATGGATAGCGGTGCTGCTTGGATTGGGTGGAATCAATACGGTTTGCAGGCTTTTGCAGCGGACCAAAAATCAGACGGCAGGACATACTACAATTCTCTCGCTTGGGTTCTCGACGATAGCGATATCGCAGAAGCATATTTTGACGATGATCCGCTAACAAATCCATTCTCACTGATGCAAGGCAAAACTTCCTGCCATACGGGTTGGTTACACTCAACAGGAATGATGGTTCCAATGGGATTCTTCCTTGGATTGGGGTATGCAAATGTAATTGGCGATCCAAATGATATCGAATCTCTAAGAAATACAATTTTTCAATTCTTTAACGAAAACTCATCAATTCCGGAACCTGGCACACAGTACTATGGATTTTCAGGGGCTCTAAGATGTCTTTCAGATGGTTCCGGTGAGGTTGCATTTGCGAAGGATAACACGGTCTCTCAATACTGCACCACAGAAAATGGAAATAATGTCGAAGAATGGTGTTTGGATGCCTCGAGATATGTTTCTCTCGAACCATTCGCTAAGACCCCCAGTGATGTTTTCATGACTCATTCTAATTTTGATGATGATTTAGTAATCAGTGAACTTACGGATTTTCTAATTGACTTTAGTTCAAACGAGGATTACAGCGAAATTCTCTACAACACACTAGGGACAAAGGGTGTAGTTTCTACAGATTCTGAATCTCATCTTGGTATATACACGCCTCTGGTTTCGAATATCCCTGGGATTTCAGCTTATTATACCGATAATGGAAGTCAATCAATAACAATAACAATAGAAGAATTAATTGTTGCATTTGAACTAGATGAATCAAAATTAGAAACCAATAGTGACCCGATCCATTTAGCCGAATTTTTATCCATAGAATTAGGAATTAATGTTTCAATTCACTATGTTAATTCTCAATCAGAAATGATTGAATCAATTGAAACAGGCGAGGCTCATATTGGATTTCTTCCTTCATCTTCTTCGTTAATTGGATGGAAATTACATAATCTATCAGTTCTAGGAGCCATACAAAACAAAGATCAATTGACTCAGCGGTATTCTATGGCCTTAGTCTCAAATTTAGGAGAATTGGCTACCGCAAGTTCAGACAATGAATCTAGCACCGATCCATTTGCAATGATGCAGGGAAGAGTGTCTTGCTTCACCGGTTCTCAATCTCCAATTCACACAATTCTTCCTATTCATTATCTAATTGAAAATGAGTATTATTCGCCTAATCAAGAAAATGTCGAGATTATCGAAACAATACGCGGCTATTTTGGAAATCAATCATCTCTTCTTTCATCTTCAAGCACCCCTGCGGGAGAGGTAGGTGCGATTAGCTGCCTATCCGAAAATGTAAGTGAAATAGCATTCGTCGGAGAAGATGCACTAGAAGAAAATTGTAATCAAGAAGAACAAGAAAATCAAGATTGGTGCATGGAAATTGACCAGTACCTATCTTTGGGTCAAGTCGGTGTGTCTCCAAGTGAATCTGTAATGTACAACCCTTCGACTCTTGATTCTAGAAGTAGAGCCGCTATTCTCAACGCCTTAGTTACTTTGAATTATCAGATGTATCTAGAGAATTATTCTAGACCCGGATTTGGAACATATACTGGTTGTTACGATATTTCTACACACAAGGTAAATTCAGATAATAATAGGGAAATCTGTGGTGATGAAATTCTAAACAATATACTCGATGGTACAGGGATTGTTAGAACAAATTCACAAGAACATCTTGGCTTGCTATCTGAGGTGGTAAGTGTTGTACCCGGAGCCTATTCATTCTTGCAAGAATCGATATAAGTTATCTGATTCGTAAGATATTTTGTTATCACTAAACCCATCAATACCATATATTGGTTTAGGGCCGCCTAAATTACAAGGGGGCTTTGGAGTTGTCCGAGGGTATGGGTTCAGAAAATCCGATTGTCTCCCTCGAAGATGTAGTAATCGGATATGAAACTGAATCACCCTTAGTCAGTATTCCCAATCTCGAAATATTCCCTGGTGAAATAGTGGCCATAGCGGGCCCTTCTGGTATCGGGAAGTCCACTTTACTTGGTACAATTGCGGGACTAATACGTCCAATTTCCGGTTCGATCACAGTGTGTGGTGCAGAAATTCCCTCGAAACCTCTCCGTGGCGTACTAGGGTATATTCCACAAAAATTGGGTTTAGTTCGTCATGCAAGTGTTAGGCACAATGTAATGTTGGGTGCTCGAGCTGGAACTAATGATAGGAAGGAAAGAAAGGAACGAGTTACCAATGCAATTCAACAAATGGGGCTTAAGGAAAAGTCAAGAGAACCAATTAGGAGATTGTCCGGTGGCCAACAGAGAAGAGTCGCAACGGCCAGAACATTGGCTCAGCGACCAAGATTAATTCTAGCAGATGAATTTTTGAGTGAATTAGACGAAGAAACATTGGCTATGGTTTTGGAAAGCGTGACAAGCTACGTGAGAGATAATAATTCAGCATTAATCGTTGTCGAGCATGATATTTCTAGAGCCAAGTCAATGGCAAATCGCCTCCTAGTTATTGATGATGGAAGAGTGAATCCATTCATTACCAAACCAAAAGCTGTGGTGTTGAATTCATGAAGAAGATAGCAGTAGATGGCGAAAAGATGGCTCTGGTGCTATGGATTCTCCTTTTGCTTGCAATTGTAATTCTAAACGGAATGGTTGGCGACTGGGGTAGATTAGCAGGTGGCCCAGATAATCTTGTCAGATTCTTCTTTCAGTCTCTTTGGCCACCAGATATGAGCGTTCTAGAGCCTCAAACATACCCTGTTTGTACTGCCCAACCAATTTTCGATTTCACTTGCTCAACCGCTTGGAAGGGAGTTATTGAGACGCTAAAGATTGCGTTTGTTGCAACTGTATTTGGTATGGTTGTAACATTACCTTTGTCAATCATGGCTTCAAGAAATTTAAGCCCGCGATGGATATCTTACCCTACTCGCTTTCTTATCTCAGCATGCAGGAGTCTTCCAGCATTGATTTGGGCTATTTTCTTGGTTATTCTAGTCGGCTTAGGTCCATTAGCTGGCGTTCTGGCAATGACAATTTACACCGTAGGATATCTTGGAAAATTACAGTATGAATCAATTGAGGGTCTGACAAAAACTCCTTTGGATGCGGCGAATGCAATAGGCTTGAGTCGTTGGGAAGTAGCAGTTAACGTAGTTATTCCTGAAGCCGCAAATGATCTAATTTCTCACTCGATATTCATGTTTGAATATAATTTCCGTTCTGGTACTGTAATCGGCATTGTCGGTGCAGGAGGAATTGGATATTACATCGATCTGTATCTTAGATTTTTACAATATGACAAGGTATTTGCATACCTGATTATTATCTACATTGTTGTTCTAATTATCGACTTTATTTCGATTTATGCAAGGTCATTCTTTACCGAGGAAGAATATCTTGCAACTCCGAATTGGAGAGATGTATTCATTCCATCTTGGACTCGAAATTGAACTTGGAAATTATACACCATAAGCTTCGACCATTCGTCGAACAGCAGTTGAAACTTCTTCCTCTCCATCAAGGAGGTTACCCAAGGCTGAAAGGAAAGGTACCTCAATTTCTAATCTCTCTGCTCGGTTAAGGAACATCCTAGTCGCTCTAACTCCTTCAGCCACCATATGCATCTCTGCGAGAGCCTGTTCGAGAGATTTTCCAGAACCAAGTTTTTCTCCTAGCGTTCGGTTTCTTGAGCGTGGACTAGTTGCAGTCACGTACAAGTCTCCGATTCCAGCGGGTCCAAAGGCTGTTCCGGAATTTGCACCCATTGCGTCTAGGAGAGTAATCCCTTCTGAGAATCCTGCGAGAACCAGGGCTGCTTTGAGATTGTCACCGCCTATTCCGTCTCTTAGACCATCGACTAAACCACAAGCAAGGGCAACCGTGTTCTTGTAAGCGCCCCATAATTCTGCACCTTCAACATCATTCGTTGCGGTAAGAACCAGTGATTCAGTCGAAAGTCGCTCTGCGATTCTATCGGCAACCGATCTATCATGGCAGGCAACTAGGGCAGTCGTCATTACTCCTCGAGCTACTTCGGGAGCGATTGTAGGGCCAGTTAGTACAACCACAGGATTGGATTTACCTGCAGCGGAAAGTCGGTCTTCAATCTCACGAGAAATCATACCAGATTCACTCTCCGATGTTGGAGCTAATCCTTTCGCCAGATCAATCAAAACATGAGAAGGGCGAAGTAAAGGAATCAGTTCATTAACAACTGAGAGAATTACACCACTGGGTAGTGCTAAGACAAGTATCTCGCAAGTATCTGTAACATCGGACAATTCCATGGTGGAGTCTAGACTCTGAATCTCGTGTCCTGGTAGGTACTTTTCGTTGATATTGCTGGTCATCAAGGACTCGTATACTTCTGCTTCGATTGTCCAACCCATCACATTGTGCCCGTCTTCACACCAGACCTTTGCTAGTGCAGTACCCCAATTGCCCAGTCCAAGAACACCTATGCGTGACATGTGCACCCCTGAATCGCATCGCCCAATGCTCCCGTTATCACCTCTTTGGGGTAAGAACTGGCTACCGTTGGATTCTTGACCTTGAGTTTACGGCCGGATGTTAAGCAGGGGTTCCCGAGCGGTCAAAGGGGCTGGGTTTAGGTCCCAGTGCGTAGTGCTTCGCAGGTTCAAATCCTGTCCCCTGCACCATTTTTCATCTAATGTGCCGACATTGTGTTGATAAGGTAGTTTTTCCTGCAATTGTTTAATGAATCGCGCGTATGCCTTACTCGCTAGCCTAATTTTGATAGCCACTCCAATGGCAGGTTGCCTTTCTGGTGAAGATTTGGAAGAACTTGTTGACGATGTCTTAGGATGTATGGACGAGAATGCAGCCAATTACGAAGAAAACGCCACGGCCGAGTTAGTTGGAGACTGCATTTACATGGCCACCACGGAGACTTTCATGGAAGCCATGACTGATATGGGAAGTATCGAAGATATGCTAGAAGAGAGCCCCAAGGCAGGATACTCTCAGTCGATTTCATCGAGTGATTGGAATCAAGATTTGGGGATGCAGATGGATGTTGAGATAGAGGACATTGTAATGGCGGATCTTAATACCGACTCAGTCTATGTTCACAACTCGATGTCAATTGCAGGGTTATTGCAAATCGAATATACTCATGTGCAGGTCGGCGAGGTTGTCAATATCCACCTGTTGGTGGGCGGAATGGCGGTGGCATCTCAAGGAGAGGCAACAACCGGCTCCTACCAAACTCGAGATGCAACTCCCAATGTTTTGGAGGTAGTCGCAGAACAGGCCGGACTCTTCAGTGACGGCGGACTCTTCAATGACGGAGGTGATGATGATGGGGATGATGATGATGGTGACTTACCAGAAGACGCAGTAATTACAATCACTATGAGTGATGATATGGAAACCCAGACAATGACAATGGAGTATACTGAGGGTGAAGCAGAGATTACTATGACCATTCACATAGATCAGAATCAAGACCTTATGTCCATGAGCTTGGAAAGCAGCAACGGCTCTGCGACCTCATCAATAACGTATGAGGCGATGTGGGGAGATGCAATAGTCATCGAGGTGGATGAGACTCTTCCAAAAACCTCTATTCCAGTTTGGTTAGATTTCGCAGGTGAGGATGAATTTGTCTGTGGATCAGGGGAGACAATCCCGATGGATTGGGTCGACGATGGATACGGTGATTGTGAAGATGGCTCCGATGAGCCTGAACCAGAGATGGTCTGCTGGAATTCCTACGGAGATTACATTACAGATGCGGACCAGGACACTTGCTACTCATGGATGTATCTAGAGGACTACGATTCACCCCACTCTGACGAGCCATTCACTGGCTGTTACAATAGTCATACTCACGTTCAGTTAGAGGGAATGTCCGAGGAGGAATGCACCACATTCATGTGGGTAGATTCTGAGATGTTCGATGATGACGACCACGACGACCACGGTGACGACGACCACGACGACCACCATGATGATGGCAATCATATCAGTTGGGACAGTTATTATGACGGCTACTGCGAGTGGGAAGGTTACTCTGATGCTACCGATTCAGGAGAGGATTCCCGTTGGTGGTGCAAGGAATCTCAGGATGACGAGGAATGGAACACATGGTGGTATTACTGCGAGCACCATGACTCAGACTGGCACTGCACTGACGACTTCGGACAGAGCGA
>Ga0111541_10000636_pt1 | contig 11430 bp, 21 predicted proteins | sample Knorr_S7_td_DCM__FD_83039 | JGI IMG/M metagenome (GOLD analysis project Ga0111541, IMG submission 83039) | Marine microbial communities from Southern Atlantic Ocean transect - Knorr_S7_td_DCM_ad_131m_LV_B (version 2) (version 2) | ecosystem: Environmental > Aquatic > Marine > Oceanic | place...
CCTGCGTTCATTTCTTTTCCTCCTTTAGCTCCTTGAGAAGTTTAAGTATCTTCTCAGTAGCAATGGCAATGCGATTTATATCGCGTTCCATATCGGTGTTGAATTGACGGGTCATTCTTCCTCCTTTGGTGGTGTTTTCTCAGAAAGATGAATACCAATATCATCACAAAATGAATACCAGGGTCTTGGTAATTGAGATAGATATTTCAAGCATTTTTGATGGGTCATGCTGGAAGTTTCTTGGCAACCATCATCAAAACAATGACGTACCAAAACGTGATCCTCATAACATTCAAAAAAAACTCGCTCATCTTTTCCGATCCGACCATCATCTACTTCAAAACCAAAATTTGGTTTTTCCTTTGAATCACCTTGAGGGCCAGCATATTGGCTGACCATCACGGCATCATGTTCAAGGTATTGAGTCCATAAATGTTTTAAGGAAGGACAATACTTTTCAAAGTATTCAGAAGTTTCGCAGAAATCAGCCATTATTCAGCACGTAAAGAAAGGGACTTAAGAGAAATAAACTGTACTTTCAACCATTTAAAAGCTTTAGTCATATCACAACCGAGGGATGTAGTCTCTTTGACATGCACCCCCCAACGTAGAAATAGGTCAGCTTTATATTGGTCAAAAGAAATGAACTTTGCAGCATTTTTCTTTGCTGCCAGGTCAGTCTTTAATAGTTCGATCTCTGTTCTCTGCTCACAATAAGCAGCATAAAGATCAGCCTTTAAAGACGTTGGCTTTAGTTCTTTTTTCACGAGTAAAAAAAGTAAAGGTCGTGGTTGATGCTTTTGAAGGCATCATGGAACCCCTCAAATGAAGGGCTCCAGGATGTCATCATTTAATCCACTTATGAAAGACAAAAGTGGAATAATCGCCAGCTAATAACCAATTCAATCGCCAGGGCTTATGAAAATGAGAATCGTCTAAAACATCTATACACTCAGCACCTTTTAGGTCTAAATGTTCCAATGTTTCGTCTATCTCTTTTTCTTCTCCCTCTTCTAAAGAATCAGCTACCCCGTTGACTAAATATGAAGCCCAGGGGCTTGGCAATTGTTCTTTGATAACTTCAAAGTCCATTAGTTTTTTCCTCTTCTCTTCTTTCTTTTATTGGTTTGTCCAAATGGTCAAACCCTCCTAGAAGTGCCTCTTGATTAGATGTTTCCTCAAGATCAAAAGATTTTGAGTCACCATCCATATTTACAAAAGTAATACTTGGCATAAGAAAAAAACTCCAATTTGGTCGTGGTAAAGATGCCTCAATAATGAGAACATCATGGAACCCCGAAGGGCTCCAGGATGTCATCAAGATACAATTTCTAAAACCAATTCGTAGACATCAAAATACTTGTCATTTCTGGCGCAAGCTTCCAGCATGATTTCTGTAATTTGAGTCTTTTCGTCAGTCGTTAAATAGTCCCAAACATCAATAGAAGGCATAAGAAAAAACTCCGATTTGGTCGTGGTAAAGATGTCTCAATTAAGAGAACATCATGGAACCCCGAAGGGCTCCAGGATGTCATCTATTCGCCGTACCAAAACAGACCAGCAAACCATTCAAGGGCTGCATCTTCTTCATCATTGGTTTGTAGATATTCCCAGGGCTTAAACCAGTCCTGGTGTTGAATACCTAGTTCTCCATTGTTTACGGGTTGGCCATGCTCGTCTAAATCAAAAATAATTTGACAAGCAGGGCCACCATATGAAAGAAGCAAACGACCTTGATCAGGTTTAAACTCTTCTGTTCCTGGTTGTTGCCAACTTTGCGAACGAACTTCAACAGATAAAATTTCTTGTTGAGCTTCTTCTAAAAGCTCGTCGTAAAAAATATCTTGCTCGTCGTTTTGCTCTAACTCTTTAAATCTCTTGTAGTAAACAACAATAGATTCAAGTTGAGCCTTCGCATTAGATACAGCGTGATCTTCTTTAGTCACTGTGGACATAATGAATACCTTTGGTCGTGGTAATGCTGAGAGAACCCAGCATGAAAGGCCCAAAGGCCCTTCAGGTTGAGATCATCTTTTAGCTTTAACAGCCTCAATAAAAGCTCTTTCTTCTTTTGAAGGTGTTTCTTCTTTAAGACGGTTGTAAATTCTTTGAGGACAATCCGTCCAGGTTTCTTTGATAACTATCCATCCATAGCCCAATAAAATCGGAATATGTTTAGGGTCATCAATGTAAGTAGAGAAATTATTCATAAACCAGCTCTCAACTGGCTTATCTTTCTCATTACTTCTCCAAAATTCCGGTCATATTGGGCTGGATATGCATCAAACTTTCTTATCCTTGACTCTCCCTCTTCAAAGTAGTCATGCCAGTGTGGCATCTCTCCCTTTTCAGATTTAAAAGCCTCAATAAATAAGCTTGCGTCCATATCCTCTTCAAGCCATACCTGATCATCTTTTTTAAAACTAAATCTTGAAATAAAATGTTCAATGCCTAGCTCTTTTAAAAGACGTTCAGGAACTTGTAGCCACCCATGACCGGAATCATGATGAAAAGCAAACTGTCGCATTTTTAAAACCTTTGGTCGTGGTTAATGCTGGTGAACCCAGCATGAAAGGCCCAAAGGCCCTTCAGGTTAGGTTCTATTTGTTGAGCATTGCCGGTACTCTCTTCAGAGTCTCTTCATACTCAACTTCTTCCTCATCCTCGTCTTCCATCTCTATGCAATCAATTGCACTCTGAGCAAATTCAACGAGGCCCTCTTCCCTTATCACTGTGTTCTCAAGGTCACTCAACAGTCCCTCAGGATCATGTTTATAAGCCTCATGAATCAGCGCTAAAAGAACAGTCGAGGAAACTTTCTTAGAAGCCATAATTAAATTTTCAAGGGTCGTGGTAGTTCCGTAGAACTCAACCCATCCTAGCATGACTTCTGCACCCCTGCAGATAATTCAGGGATAATTGCAACAGACCAGCGGCGGGTGAGTCATTGAACGTCAGTGATGCCAAGCCCTCAAGCCCTGCAAATTAATTGAACGAATATGTTATTCGATACAAAGACAGCAGCACCAATGGATCAGGGCCCGGCCCTATTCAATAGTTTATTTTTTTAATGGAATATATAGTATTTTCGATTTTCTGAAGGGGCTAAGGGGGAGTGGCCATCATCACGTTTATAAATACCCACCTAATCGCGCGACCCATTTTGGGGTTTTGTGTAGATATGGTTAGGGTGTTGTGTTATATCGAGGTAACGGATTGTTGGATATATGTGCCGCGTGTTGTTAAAAACCCTGCCGTCTGTTTATATGTCTAATCGGATTGAAAGTCAATGTTCCATGTTTACATAGTGAAACATATTATGTGTTTATATTGAGTTTATTCATCAGGGGTGTATGTTTAAAGACCACGACCAAGGTATTAATTATGAGTAGGAAGCCTACTTATCAAATGAAATGGATGAAGGAGGGGATGTCAAAGGATAGAGATCCGTTGGGTGGGGAAGTGACTAGAGATTTTACGAGTAGTGAGAGGAAGATCTATGGAGATTGCATGAGGGAGTATCGAGCAAAGTTTGGATTAGTGGATGGGTTAAGGACAGATAGGGAAGGGTTTAGTGAATATTTGAGGAAGAGGAGAGAAGAAGATGAGAAAGCGAGGGGATATAGGTAAGATGAGAGGAGCCCTGAAGCTTGCTGCTTGGTCGTGGTCAGCGTGGGTTAGATGAGGCCCTCTTCATTGAGGGTTTTGTCGCTAATTTAAAATAGTTTTATGGGGAAACTATGCCTTATCTCACGAATAACCAAAGACTTGAATTAGGTCTAGTTGGTTCATGCGTCGTAAAAGACGAGACATTGAAAGCAGTTAAGCCTGCTAATTATTATGTTCAGGATGCTCCAGTCGTAGAAGAGGAGAAGAAAGAAGAGGAAGAATGAAGGAACTTTGGGAACCATTACCTCCACAATTAAGAGATAGTTTTCCAAATTTCACATGTTATCTGTTGCGAGAGTTGGGGTTAGCAGATGCTCCAACGAAGCAGCAGATTTCTGTGTGTCAATGGATGCAAGAAGGGCCTGATAAAAGTCTGACTGTTGCATTCAGGGGATTAGGGAAAAGTATTCTTGCGTCTTTTTATGCGTTGTGGAGGTTGAGAGTAGACCCGAATGAAAAGATTTTGATTGTGTCTGCAACTGCAGTGAAGTCAACTGACTTCTCGTCTTTCATGCTGCGTTGTATTGGTGAAATAGATATTCTCCAGTGTCTTATGCCTGGGACGGAAAATAGATTTTCTAATGTAGCTTTTGATGTGGGCCCCGCCCAGGTGGAACAATCTCCGTCTGTTCGTTCGATGGGAATTATGGGTCAGACAACAGGACAAAGATGTACTTGTGCAATTCTTGATGACGTAGAAACACTTGCTAATGTCATTACACAGTTAAAACAAGACAGGGTTGCACACGCTGTTGAAGAAATACAAAGTATCATAAAGCCAGAGGAGGGGCAGGTTTTGCCCCGTAAAATTTTATATTTAGGAACGCCACATACGGAGACAAGTATATATTTAAGGCTTGTGAGAGAAAGGAACTATGCGGCTAGATATTGGCCTGCGTTGTATCCCGACGAGCTTGATTGCTACGAGGGCAACCTCGATCCGACGATTGAAGAGGAGGTCATCGCGAACAGCAGCCTCGTGAAACAACCGACGGACCCAGAAAGATTTGGTCATGAAGATATTCTCCAGAGACAAGCATCAATGACCAAAGCCAGCTTTGAACTTCAGTTCATGCTGAATACGAGATTGGCAACCTTAGATAAGTTTCCAATTCGTCTTGGTGATTTGATGGTTGTTGATTTAGATGGAACAGCCCTACCTGAAACATGTGTTTGGTCTAATCAGCCTGATGTCAGATTGCAAGAATTAGTTTGTGTCGGACTTGGTGCTGATCGTTATTACCACCGTCCTATTTTTCAAAATGGTTGGATTCCGAAATCTGATACTTGGCGGTGTGTCTTAGCTATTGACCCTGCTGGTCGTGGTGCTGATGAATTGGCTTGGGCTGTTGTAGCAGAGTTAAACGGAAATATGTTTTTACTGGAATCAGGTGGTTCAACTCTTGGTTATGCAGATGAAGTTCTGCAATATCTCGCTAAGACAGCAAAGAAATGGGAAGTGAATTATGTAGTCGCTGAAAGTAATATGGGTGACGGAATGTTTACTGCTTTATTGAAGCCCCATTTGCTTCGCGAGTATCCCGTCACTATTGAAGAAGTTAGACATAATATTCGAAAAGAGCAACGGTTATGTGACACGCTCGGTCCATTAATTCAGCAGCATCGTCTTATTGTTAATAGTCGCGTTATTAAACAAGATTATCGGTTGACGGATGAAGATCCTGAGCATGGATATGCTCGGTCTTTATTTTTCCAGGCTTCAAGGTTGACAGCAGAAAGAGGTTGTTTGTCTCACGATGACAGATTGGATGCTTTAGCTATTGCTTGTGGTTTCTTTGTCGAATCTGCAGCACAAGATCAGGAGAAAGCTAGGAAATCTCGTGCTGATCAATTATTTGAAGATGAGTTAGAAGCCTGGATGGATGAAACTGTTGGCTCTATTGATTCAATTGCTATGGGTTGGGGTGGTCGTAAGTCTAGGGGGAAGGTTCATGGCGGGGTACAGAGGCTCCAGGTGGGCGTTTCAAAGGAATAACTTTTTCATCCATACTTGAAAAGTCTAATTTCTTAGCAAGTTTTCCAAGCGAACTGCTACTGGTAGCAACAGCAGTTACATTGTTTTGTTTTAACAATGTCATTGCTTCTTGTCTTGCTTTGCGATCACCATTTCGTAAGTCATCTAATACTTGTTCGATGACTTCTTCGTGCATTTCTGCAAGTTTTGAATTTAAGTCGGTCATTTACAACAGCGTAGAATAATACTATTAGTATGGGCTATAAGACATAATATCGGTAGGCTATAAATGTCTACAGCCTTGGAGAGTGGTTTATTTTCCTTCTATTGACGAACGACTCGTGATTGCACTCGCGGAACAATTTCCTGATCAATGTCCTGATTTAGGTCAGTCGGGAGATGAAGTTTGGTTTAAAGCTGGTCAGGCTTCTGTCGTTCGTTGGCTTCGCAGCAAATACGAAGAACAACAAGATGATGCTTTGTCTATGGAGGTGATCTGATGTGTTTTGGTGGAGGTGGTAGTGCGGCAACAATTACGAAGCCTGACTACAACGCCTATGACAAGCAATTCCAATTGCAAAAAGACGCAATTGAAAGGTCAATGGAAGGCAATACCAAGCTTGTTCAACAGCAATTAAATACTGCGCTTAGGCAAAAACAGTCCACGTTAGATGAATTGACGAGTGTTCAGAAGCAATTAGCTGAAAACACCAATGCCCAGGCAATGCGTTTAGCACAAGTCATTGGGCCACCTCCTCCAGAAAAACATGCTCAAGCTCCTGTCATTGGTGCAAAAGCCAGGGGATTAAGAGGAAAAGGAAAAGGTGGATTACGAATTGGCAGGGCAACTGCCACAAAAGGCGGCAAAGGCTCTGGGGCTCAACTAACCCTTAGCAAAACAACTTAGGAGGTTTAATCATGTGCTTCGGTGGTGGCGTTAAATCGCCAAACATTGTTTATCAAGGTCCAAGTGATGATGATCTTGCTAAAAATCAGGCTGCATTAGATGAGTATGAAGCTCGTATTACTCAGCAACAATCTGATTTCGATACTCAACTTCAAGCTCAGATTGATGCTGCAAATACTGAAACTGCAGCTTTACAAGACAGGCTTGAGAAGGAATCACTTGCAGCTCAAGCTGCCATCGCTGCACAACAAACTGGTGCTTATGCAGCTTCTGCTCAGATGAGTGAAGGAACCCCTGAAGGAGCCCAAACAACTGCAGCAGTTACTAAGAAGAAGAAACCGAAGTCCAACCTGAAAATTAATAGGGCTGGTCTTGTTGCTTCTGCAGGTGCTGGTACTAATTACGGAGTTTAATTATGTGCCCTAAAACTGTTTCTAAAGCTGTTAATTGGACTGTTAAAAAAGTTAAGAACACTGTGAAAGATGTTTCTGGTGTAACTGCAGCAGAGGAGAAAGCAAAAAGAGAATACAAGAGGAAACAAGAGGAAGCTGATCGAATGGCTAAAGAAAAACAAGCTGAATTAGATCGTCTTGCGAGACAACGAGAGGCAACAGTTGCACAACAACAAGCCACATTAAAAGCACAGGAATTAAGACTTGTTGAACAACGTGATGCTCAAGGTAATTTAGTTGCTGGTCTACAGGAAGACCAAGCAACAAGGATTAGCGAGGCTCGTGCTCGTGGTAATGCAGTTACCAATTCGTTAAGAATCCTGGCTCAAAAATCTAGTAAAGCCCCAACTGCTCAGACATCTCAAAAGAAAGGCAGAACACCTAGACCACGCAGCACCACGGCTGGTTTGCGCTTAGGTGGAGGCCGATCAGGGTCTGGTTCTGGAACCAATTATTCCGTTTAATTATGCCAACTGCTGAACAACGCTATAGAGCCGGAGAGAGTGATAGAAATTATCACCTTGAAAGAGCTAGGACATCAGCTCGTCTGACAATTCCGTACATTGTTCCTGCGAGTAATGATCCTGGAGCGAATAATAAAGATACTTATCCAGTTCCTTGGAATGGAATCGGGGCTCGCGGTTGTCTCAACTTGGCGAGCAGAATGCTTCTTGCATTGCTGCCACCAACTCAGCAGTTCTTCAGGTTCTCGCTAGATGATGCAGAGTTAGTTAAGCAGGGTGTACCTCCAGAGGAGAAGGCACAATTTGAGGAGGCGTTAAGCAAGATTGAGCGATTGGTTCTTCGAGAGATTGAAGCAAGTAATGATCGCGTGGTTTTCCATGAGGCGTTATTACATTTGGTCATTGCTGGTAATGCTCTTTTATATGTTTCTCCTGAAGGATTAAGAGTTTTTCATCTCAATCGTTATGTGATGTTTAGAGATTCAATGGGTAATCCATTGGAATGTATTACATGTGAAGAGCTTCCTTATTATTCATTACCTGAAAAGGTTTTAGCAATGTTGCAGGAAGAGGAAGAAACTGAGTTAAAGGGAATACTTGATCCTTATGAAGGAACTTTGGATCGCAAAGAAGAAGAGAAGACTTGTAAGTTATATACCTACATCCAATGGAAAGGTGATCAAGTTACCTGGCATCAAGAAGTAAAAGGCAAAATTATTCCTGGAACTGAAGGTAGAGCACCGAAAGATGTTAGTCCTTGGTTGCCATTGAGGATGACCCATGTGGCTGGACAACCTTACGGGGTTGGATATGTGGAATCTGCTGCTATTGCTGACCTTCAAACAGTTGAAGCGTTATGTCAAGCAATCGCGGAAGGTGCGCTTGCCTCCTCGAAAGTGTTGTTTTTAGTCAAGCCGTCAGGGGTTACGAAAGCAAACGATCTCGCGAAAGCACCAAATGGGGCGTTTGTTACAGGAGATCCGAACGATGTTCTCGCTCTACAAGTTCAGAAAAGTCAGGATCTATCTGTAGCGATGCAAGGTAAGCAACAGATAGAAGCTAGGCTATCACAGGCTTTTATGCTTGCAGATCAACGTGATGCAGAGAGAGTTACAGCCGAAGAAGTTCGGTTACAGGCACTGCAGGTTGAAAACTCTTTAGGCAGTATTTATTCAATCCTTACGACTGAGTTTCAAGTTCCTTATGTCGCTAGAAAGCTGGATATTCTTCAACGAGAAGGGAAGGTTCCAAAGCTTCCGAAGGAATTAGTAAAAGTTGTAATGACAGTGGGTCTTGCAGCCGTTGGTCGTGGTAACGACTTAGAACAGCTAGTGCGGTTTACTACGACCCTGGGGCAAACAATTGGCCCAGAAGGATTGGCTACTTACTTGAAGCCATCTGAATTGATCACCCGTCTCGCTTACTCAATGGGTATCGACACACTTGGGTTGGTCAAGACAGAACAAGAGCTGCAAGCAGAACAGCAAGCAGCTCAAGAAGCACAACAGGCAGCACAGGAACAGGCGCAGCAAGAAGCCTTGTTGCGTTCCAAAATGGCTGACCCACAAAACCTAGCCAATGCAGCTCAAACAACCCAAGAGATGCAAATGGCTGAAGAACAACCTACCGAACAGTAACGATGACCACGACCCCAACATCACAACCAGAATCACAACTTCCTGATACTTCTCCGCAGATCACGATTCCTGAAGGTCAGGATGGAATGGCCGCGCCTGGACAAGAAAATATTGTCGAGGACTACATCAAGGAACAAGAAGCTGCACAACAAGAGGCAAATATCCCTGAGAAGTTCAGGAATGCTTCTAAGGAAGATCTGATCAAGGCTTATCAAGAGCTTGAGAAGATGAAGAATAAACCTCAAGAAAGCCAAGAAACAAAATCGGAATCAGAGCCTGAGCAAACAAATGAGCTTAAGGCTCCAGAGACACGAGAGGAATACACTCCTGAATTAGCGAATCAACTTTATGGAGAAGAAGGAGTCGCGAAGTTAAAGGAGAAAGGAATTGATATGACTGAATTGATGTGGAAAGGAGATCAAGGAGAGGATATAAGTGAGCACTATGACGCTTTAGCTGAATCCCTTGGAGTAACCAAACCAATGGTTGCGATGTTTATGCAGAAAGTACAAGCACAGCAAGCAGCCGACGGGGGAGCCTCTGAGATCAGCGAAGCAGATGAAGCTGAGTTAATGAATGAAGCTGGAGGTAAAGAGCAGTTTGAGCAGCTTGCAGGGTGGGCTAAGGGGAATTTATCGGAAGATGTGATCAAAGAATTTGATAGCGTCGTTGATTCTGGTAACAAAGAAGCAGTAAGATGGGCTATTCGAGCATTGAGGGCAGAACGTAATTCTCCTGATTCAGTTGTAGAGCCAAAACTCTTCGGGGGTGGTGATGCACCAGCCGAGTCAACATTCAAGAGTCAGCAACAAGTTCTTGATGCAATGAATAAAACCAATTCCAGGGGGCAAAGGTTGTATGACACTGATAGTGCTTACAGGCAAAAATTCGAGGAATTGTTGAGAAATAGTCCTGATAATCTCTTTCCACGCTAATATTTAGTCAGAACGCCCCTAAGCAGCAGGCCCTTCAAGGAGGACAACCTGGGTTAGTGATGGATAAAGCGGTCTAATCGTAAATCTTATTTATTAACCAATGGCTGTTACTTTAAGCCGTTCGGGTCAGATTAAGGGTGCTGCAGCCACTTGGGGTGCTGGTGCTGCTGGTCTGGATACCGACAGAGCCTTGATGTTGAAGTTGGGATCGGCTGAGATCCTTGACGCGTTCATGACTAACACGGTTTTCAAAGGGAAAACTCGTGAAAGAAATATTCGTGGAGGGAAGAGCGTTGCTTTCCCAATCACGGGTAAAATGGTTGCTGCATATCATCAGCCAGGCACTGAACTTACAGGCACTATTAATGATCCAAGTGATCTAAATGAGCGTGTAATTTCACTCGATGCGTTGATGGTAGCTGATGCCGCCATATACCAAGTTGATGAACTAATGTCATACTTTGACGTTAGACAAATTTATACAAAAGAACTTGGTAGAGCCCTTGCAGTGGAATACGATAAGCGTGTTGCAAGATTGATCTTTGCAGCCGCAAGTAACTCCACTGAGCCTTTAAATAAATCTACTAACTCAGGTAGAACTGGACAAGGAGTTACACTTGGTACTGATTACACAGCATCAGGTGCTACTCGTCAGGCAAAAGGTGATGCTCTTGTTAATGCACTCTTTGATTTAAGAGTTGGTTTTGAAGAGAAAGATGTGAGTATTGATGATATGTATGCTGTATTTACTCCAGCAGATTATTATCTATTAACTCAATCAAGTAGAGCTATTAATAGTGACTTTGGTGGAGCTGGAACTATTGCTGATGGCCGTACATTACGTGTCGCTGGCATACCATGTTTCGCATCAAATCACGTTACTCAAGCTAACTACTCACTTGTAGCTGGTGATCACAATGCTGATTACGCTCAGAACCTTTCTAAGTGTAAAGGACTTGTGTTCAATAAAGAGGCAGTTGGTGTTGTTACTCTTCTTTCTCCAAGTCTTCAAATGACAGGCGAAGAATTTAGAGTGGTACACCAATCCGATTTACTTGTCGCAAGGCAAAGTCTAGGAATGGGAGTTCTTCGTGCAGAAGCTGCAGCGAAGATTGTTATTCCTTAACTTGTAAATTCTCTGCTAAGAGGTCAGCTAAAACTGGCCTCTTTTTTTTATATCTAATACACTTAAGGCTACGAGGCTGTAGCAAACTTATGGGACTAGCAAATGAAAAGGTAACTCCAGGGAGAACAACGCTCTTAGACGGCGTAAATGTCTTGCTGGAATGTATTGGTGAACAGCCAGTCAACACTCTTGATTTAACACAAATACAAGATGCTCGAATAGCAGAAAGAACTCTTCTTGAATTTCATAAAGAGGGTCAAGTTAA
>Ga0111541_10000641_pt1 | contig 11396 bp, 8 predicted proteins | sample Knorr_S7_td_DCM__FD_83039 | JGI IMG/M metagenome (GOLD analysis project Ga0111541, IMG submission 83039) | Marine microbial communities from Southern Atlantic Ocean transect - Knorr_S7_td_DCM_ad_131m_LV_B (version 2) (version 2) | ecosystem: Environmental > Aquatic > Marine > Oceanic | place...
ACCAAAGGACCTTCTCCCATCATAGCCAGTCTTATTTTTATTCCGTTACTTTGTACAAATTTAAATTCAATGTTTTCCATAGGTTCAACTTTAACAAATTATACTTACAATGCTAATACTCTCTCTATCAACCAGAATGAACCTAACCCTCCAATAAAATAGGATGCATACTGATTTATACCTTTGCTGAATAGATTTCTAGAAAGAAGCCATATTAGCAATCCAAAGAAAGGTAATACTAATAATTGTCCTACTTCTATACCGATATTAAAAAATAGTAAAGAGAAAAGAAGATCGTCATTATTAATACCTATATCATTTAAAGCTCCTGCAAAACCAAGGCCATGAAGCAAACCAAATCCAAAAGCCACAACCCAAGGAGTAGATTCATATTTATGTTTTTCACTAACCTCTAAAGCTAAATAAATTAGGGTTAAAGCAATAAATGCTTCTGTTGAAGCTTGAGGTACTTTGATAAGTTCTAATACTGACAAGCCTAAGGTTATACTGTGAGCAATAGTAAAAGCTGTAATCGTCTTAATTAGATTTGATATTCCAGAAACGATAAAAAGAAGTCCAAAAACAAATAGCATATGATCTATTCCACTTAACAAGTGCTCTACTCCCAACCAAAAATAACCAGTTGGATAAATGCTTACTTCTTCAGGAACAAGGATTTTAGGGTTATTGACTGTTGCGAGACTTTCAAATTTTGTTCCATCTAAAAAGGCCACACTTATAAGTGCATCAGTTATTCGTGATAAACCCTTAAGACTTATTTCTTTTCCCTTGATTGTTTCACCACAATCTATAGATAACTTTGAAACTAAGTATTTTCCTTCGATTCGAGGCAAACTTCTTTCTTCCTCTTCGCAATCTAAAAAAACAACATCAGCGGGAAAGCCAACTGTGTTAGAAGGAAACATCCAATTTCCTGAATAAATGCCATTACTTTGCTCGTTCAGAATTAATCTTGCAGGATTCATTTCATGGCTAACAAGATTACCTATAAACAAGCTATAAAGAGCTAGAATTAAGAATTTAATTAGATTCGGCATTAAAATCAGAGAGTATTTCTACCTCGTACTCTTCTTTAAGATTTTCTAAGTATTTAGCAGTAGACTGGCTTTGGTTTCTGGCCACAATATCACTGATAACAATATCTCTTACTTGTTCTAGTTTGGGCAGATAAGAATCAGTAAAAGAATTTAAAAAAATAAGATGTTTTCCGTATTCTGATGTTATTGGACCATCCCATTTCTTGATTTCCATATCCTTAATTGAGTTCGAAAACTCCTGACCGAAAGATCTCTTTAACTCCTTTGTGGTTTTGACAGAGAAATTCTTACCCAACAGAAAGGGGTCTCCAAAATCACTTGGCTCTTGTCCTTGTTCTATAGATTCTAAAGCTAAAGTTGATCTATTTAGAGCTTGATTTTCATTACTGAAATAAATATGTGAAAAAGTAAAAGTACTGTCAATAAAGTAATCTTGGCTATTCTCAGTATAGTGGCTTTGAATATCTTCCTCTGAAGGGCTCTTGTCTATAGATTCTTGTTTTAAAAAGCTAATCTTTTGAGCCAATCTTCTCTTTATGATGATGTCATTTTTATCTAAACCTAATTTTAATGCCTCCCTATAAAGAATTTCTTCATCAATCAATTGCTTGATGATTCCATCAATTTCCTCAACTGTAGGATCTCTACCGACCTGAATAATCCATGTGTCTATTAAGGAATCTAACTCAGACTCATATATGGTAATTTTATTAGTGCTATCTTTGTTAAAGAGAACATCTATCACAAAGATCAATAACCCTATTGAGAAAAAGATTAATAATTTTTGTTTCACAACGATTAGGGTAATTTTTTAGTTAATAAAAACAGTAATTTATGAACAATTCTTAATTTATTACCAAGTATCTACATTTGGTCTTTTTTTAGAGGTTCTATCTTTTTTTGGAGGTAATGACTTTAGAGCACCCATTATCCAATTTCTTGTGTCAGCCGGATCTATTACATCATCTAATTCAAAGTGAGATGCCATGTTAACTGCCCTACCTCGATGATAACTGTCGGCCACCATTTTTTCATAGGCTGCTATTCTTTTCTTGGGATCTTTAATCGCTTCCAACTCTTTTCTGTAACCAAGTTTAACTGCCCCTTCAAGACCCATGCCTCCAAATTCACCTGTTGGCCATGTGACCGTAAATAAAGGAATTTTAAAGCTACCTCCGGCCATTGCTTGCGCGCCCAGGCCATAGGCTTTTCTTATGACCACTGACATTAGTGGTGTCTCTATATTTGCTCCTACAACAAACATTCTGCTTGCATGTCTCACAAGAGCAGTCTTTTCACTTTCGGGACCAACCATAATTCCGGGACAATCAATAAGAGAAAGTATTGGTATATCAAAAGCGTCACAAAGTTGAATGAACCTAGAACCTTTATCTGCTCCTGGCGAATCAATAGCGCCTGATAAATGGCCTGGATTATTTGCAACTACACCTACCGGTCTTCCTTCAACTCTAATAAAAGAGGTAATAATGCCAGGAGCCCAATCTTTTCTTATCTCTAAAATAGACCCTATATCAGCTATACCTTCTATAACTTCTCTCATGTCATAATATCTAAGTCTATTTTCTGGCACAGTGAATCTTAATTTTCTAGGATCAGGAGCTTTCCAGTCACTTATAGAGCCTTGAAAGTAAGAAAGATATTTCTTGGCAACTTCAACTGCCTCTTCTTCATCTTTAACAGAGAGGTCCACAACTCCGTTTGGTACTTGTACATCCATAGGACCTACTTCGTCAGGAGTGAAAACACCAAGTCCCCCGCCTTCAATCATTGCTGGACCGCCTATTCCGATATTTGAATCTTCAGTTGCGATGATTACATCACAACAACCTAACAAAACTGCATTTCCAGCAAAACATCTTCCAGTGGTGATTCCTATGACAGGCACCAATCCAGATAATTGTGCGAAGTAAGTGAATGCCAAACAATCTAATCCAGCCACACCTGAAGTATCAGTATCGCCAGGACGTCCACCTCCGCCTTCAGCAAAAAGGATAGTAGGAAGTTTATTTTGCTCTGCAATTTCAAACATTCTATCTTTTTTTGCGTGATTCATTTTTCCCTGAGTTCCAGCAAGAACCATGTAGTCATATGACATTGCCATTACACGGGAGTCAGTTTCTCCAAATAAGTCACCATTCACTTGGCCTAAACCACAGACCATTCCGTCACCAGTGGTATTTTTAATTAAGTCTTCTTCTGATCTTCTTCTTCTTTGCGCAGCTATGACTACCGACCCGTACTCTACAAACGACCCTTCATCACACAAATCTTCGATATTTTCTCTTGCAGTTCTATGACCAGTTGAATATCTTTTTTTAACAGCTTCAGGACGATTTTTATCATGGCTAGCTTCTTTTCTTTCAAGAGCTTCTTTTAAGTCGGGTCTGATTCTATCTAGATCAATATCTTTTGTTTTCTTGGTTGTTTTTTCTTTGACTTCAGCTAATTGAATTGTCATCAAAGAATGGCCTTCGAACACGGTATCTTGTGGTTGGACTTTGATCTCTTTAACTATACCGCTTATATCTGAAAGTACTTCATGTTCCATTTTCATGGCTTCCATAATAAGAAGAGGTTTGCCTTTCCATATCTCATCACCTTGCTTAACATCAAACTTAACTATCATTCCCTGCATTGGAGCTTTAATGCTAGATAGTCCTGCCTCTAATTCTTCATTCTCTAACTGCAGTATATTCTCTGAGTCATCTACAAAAACACCGCCTGTTTTACCATGATCAAGTACTGCCAATGGATCAAGATTCTCTATCTTTCCTCTCTTTGGAATATTCTTCTTAATACTTCTGTTAATATCAGACAAATTAATATGCTTACCTACAGACAAAAGGTTTTCTATATTCTGATCTATAAAGTTTGTATGCAACTCATTGTTTTTGAATTTAGAATTTGAAAGGATATTCTTTAATAAATCTAGATTAGTGGGTACACCTTCAACTTTAAATTCACATAAAGACCTATAATTTCTTTTTAGAGCTTGTTTGAAGTTATCCTCGGGAGAATGTGTTATTACTTTTGCTATGAGAGAATCGAAGGCTGGGTTACTTTCATAACCATTATAACCATAACTATCTGATCTAACGCCCGGGCCGGAAGGTAGATCAAAAGATGTAAACTTTCCACCAGAAGGTTTTATTTCGCCTTTAGAATCTATAACCTCCATATTGACACGAGATTGAACAGCAAACCCTTTTGGTTCAGGGATATCTTCCTGTTCTAATTTTAGTTGTTTTAAACTTTTACCTGAAGCGATTTGAATTTGTGCTCTAACCAAATCTAGACCAAGCACAGCCTCGGTTACTGTGTGCTCAACTTGTAATCTAGCATTGCACTCAATAAATTTAAAATCTCCTTTCGAATAATCAACTAAAAACTCGACAGTCGCTAAACCTTCATATTTTGTTTCTTTAATTAAGCGAACTGAAGCATTAAACATTTTTTGTTTCAGTTCCTTGTTAATTCCCGGTGCAGGGGAAATCTCTATAATTTTTTGATGTCTTCTTTGGGTTGAACATTCTCTTTCATGCATATGGACAGCGTTACCCTTACCATCTCCCAGAACCTGAACTTCTACATGCCTATAGTTTTTTAAATATTCTTCTACGTAAAGATCTGATGAGTCAAAAGCTGCTTTTGCTTCAGAGGAAGCTCTATTCATTGCATCCTTTAGCTCTGAGTCAGAATTCACAACCCTCATCCCTCTTCCACCGCCACCTGCTATGGCCTTTATAACCAATGAAGAATTCTTTTTCAAACCTTTGAAAAATGAAGAGGCGAGTTTAAGAGAAGTCTTTCCATCAGTTCCCTTGACTACAGGAATATCTAAATTAGTTGCCAAAAGTTTGGCTTCTGATTTATCACCAAAAATTATCAAAGACTTTTCTGAAGGCCCGATAAATTTTAACTTTGCTTGTTTAGCTGCTTTTGCAAAAGCTGGGTTCTCACTTAAAAAACCATATCCAGGATGAATTCCATCTACCTTTTCACGCTTTGCGATATCAATGATTTTTTTGATATTCAAGTAAGCATTGGCTCCTTTTTCATCAATCATAAAAGATTCATCCATCTTTGAAAGATGTAGGGAATTCAGATCATCTTCAGAAAAGATACCGATCGTCTTGATACCTAAATCGTTACAGGTTCTTGCTATGCGAATAGCAATCTCACCTCTATTAGCAATCAGTATCTTTTTCATTAAGTTTATTAACGAACTGGCGAAAAATTACTTTCGACTTACCAAAGATCGTATTTTTGCAGTTCAGCTCTTCCAACAACCATGTGATGCACTTCATCAGGGCCATCAGCAAATCTTAAATGCCTGATGTCTGTATATAGGCCTGCTAAAGGAGTCCACTGAGATATTCCTGCAGCACCATGCATTTGTATGGCTTGATCAATTATCTTACAGGCTTTTTCAGGAACCATTGCTTTGATTGCACTAACATATACTCTAGCTTCTTTATTGCCAAGGACATCCATGGCTTTTGCAGCTTGTAATACAGCCAAGCGCATTGCGTTAATTTCAATTCTAGCTCGAGAGATAATCTCTAGATTTCCACCTAACTTAGCAATTGGTTTGCCAAAGGCTTCTCTGGTACCAGCCCTTTTAACCATAAGTTCAAGAGCGACTTCCGCCTTTCCTATTGTCCTCATGCAATGGTGAATTCTTCCAGGACCTAACCTTACTTGTGAGATCTCAAAACCTCTTCCTTCTCCAAGCAATATGTTTTCTTTTGGTACTCTCACATTATCAAATTTGATATGCATATGACCATGAGGAGCATGATCATGTCCGAAAACTTGCATACCCTCTAGTATTTGCACACCCGGAGTGTCCTTCGGAACTAAAATTTGTGATTGTTGTTTTGAAGGATGGGCATCAGGGCTGGTTTTAACCATCACAATCATAATTTTACATCTTGGATCTCCTGCACCGGATATGTAGAACTTTTCTCCATTGATAACCCATTCGTCTCCATCCAATACAGCACTAGTGCTAATATTTTTTGCATCAGAAGAAGCTAAATTTGGTTCTGTCATTGCATAAGCAGATCTAATTTCCCCATTTAAAAGTGGTTCTAACCATTGTTTCTTTTGCTCTTCAGTTCCTACTCTTTCAAGCACTTCCATGTTGCCTGTGTCAGGAGCACTGCAATTCATGCTTTCGGACGCGAGAGGGTATTTTCCTATTTCTGTTGCAACGTAAGTGTAGTCAAGGTTTGTAAGTCCATCTCCTATATTTCCATCAGGGTCTGGTAAAAAGAAATTCCATAGTCCTAATTCTCTAGCTTTTTCTTTTGCGCCTTCCATCAGCTCAATTTGTCTTGGATGCCAAGTCCACCTATCTTCTTTTTCGTTTTGAAGAGCAGAATATTCTTGTTGAATTGGCTTTATATTTTCTTCGCAATGCTTCTTTACTAAATCCATTAATGGCTGGGTTTTGTCAGACATCGAAAGTTCGAATAACTCTGGGTTTGTGCTCATGTTATATCTCCTTAATAACTTTAATTAATACGAATACCAAATTGGTGAGGACCAAGCTCTCTCCTGAATGGTCTTTTTTAAATCTTCTCTTGGCTCATTACCTGTTTTTATAGCATCCCAAGTACTCCATCTGCAAGTAGGATTTTCAAGAACTCTTACATAATAGAAAGCTTTTACTGTTGGATCGAATGAATTATCAGTCCAAATAGTTTTTAATTCATCAGCACCGACATCAGAGCTTATTGAGCAGTCAGATATATCAACAAGCGCTCCGTTGTCTGGACATCTATTTGTTTCAGGGTCTGGCATCAATCCGTCAGAGCACATGACATCTATAATTTCTTCATGAGGTTTTCCGGAGATTCTTTCTACCCAGCCTTTAATTATCTGTACTCGCTGTAAAGGAGCAGAATTTTTATCTCTAAGAGCCCAGATCAAGAATGAAGGCTTTAGACCATCTGATGCTTCTAGATCTTGGCCCATAGGAACTCCCTTCTCGTAAGCTTCTTTGATAACATCATCAGAATCTAATAAAGAGGCTTCTATATCATACCCAGCAAAAAACCTTAGTTTTATCCTTGTGCCCGAGGTTGCATAAGTCTCTTTTCTTCTGAAAGCTTCAAAAATTGAATTTCTGGTATTTTCTTCAGCCCAAACTGCTGCGAGCCCTGAAGCACCCCATTGATTGAAAACAGCATTATTGAAATACCTATCTCCAATCTTTTTAAGAGTTAATTGTCTTATTGGTGCATTTAGAACTAATTCTAAGTTTTCTCCAGTTAAAGGTGCAGAACCCCTCCCTTCTGGTGTTCCATCAAAGATACCTATTTTTGAAGTAAAGTTTGATTCATCATCTGATATAGCGCCTGTGTGTGTATCACTTGCACCTACCATTCCAAATTTATAAGGGTTGCCTCGACCTTCTTCCGACATGCCTAGTCCATCTAGATAAGCTTGTCTTACATATCCTCCAAAAGGTCTACTGTAAGCTGAATTACCTACTCTTTGATCCATTATCTCAAAATCTGCCCATTCATCATTTGGAGATAGTATAGGATGAGTTTCTGAAGTGCCTTTAACTTGGGTCATCTCGACAATTGGTTCGTTGCGCATTCTAAATTCAGCATATTGCGTGCTAATTGGTAAGCCTTCCCAATTTTCCATCTCAAACATTTGACCATTTGAGCCATTAGAATTATGTGGTATTGCTATGGTGTCTACTCCCCTTTCTCTTAAACCGTCCATCCAAGACCATAAGTCTTCAGGATTAAGTGACTTTAGTCTTGAAAAAGGTTCAACAGTAAATTTATTACCATTATAAATAACGTTTCTATGAAGGTTGGCGCTTTCAAGAGGTGGCGAACCTTGAAAATTACAACCAGTTCCTCTTAGTAAGCATTTTAATTGTGAAGCTCCTTCTGTATTTGAAGATCGAGTAGTTGAAGTGGTGTACTCATAGGCAACAAAGGTTGTGAAATTACCAGGATCATTATGCCTTTGAGCACTTTTAATTATATCTGCCCATGCTGTTCTGTGTACATTTACGTCAAATAAGGTTGTACCTCTAGCAGTATCGCCGGTGATAACGGCCATGAATCTTGTCCATATGTTACTAAAGTTAGTAGTGTTTCTTACGTAATCTTGAAATAAGGCACTTCTAGTAGCTACTGACTCCTGCGTAATGTTTTCTGGACTATTTAAATTATGAAAAGGCTCGCTTCCTGCCTTTCCATTATTGGGGTCTGCCCAGTGCTCTACCATACCTAAAAGCATTCCATGATCTGTTACTGCATAAAAATCTAAAGGTTCTCTAATTTGCATTTCATAACCGAGAGGATGATAAATAGCGGACCCTTTAGCAAACTCGTAAGCGTCGTCAGGAGTGGCAGTAGTCCCGAATATATATGCATCAAATGAATGTTTTGTATGTACATGAAGATCACCAAAATAAAGATTCTTATCTTCATTGTAACTAGGCGTAGATCCAGGTTCAGGGCTAACTACTGAAAGATCTTCGGTGTAATCAATAATATCGTTTGGTGAAGTACAACTCCAAATACTTACAAACAAGAAGGTAATTAAACCTAGCTTTAAAAATACTCTCATATAAGTCCCCATTAATTCCTATCAATTTAACAATTAATGGGCAACTTGGAAAGACTTAGGATACGCTTGAAGGTTAACTTAGATTTCGTCGGGAAGTATATTTACTGCTGCTAAACCTCGATTATTAGGAACATACCAGATTGGGGAAGACCAAGCTCTTTCTTGTATAGTTGGAGCTACATCAGCCCTAGGTTTATTGCCTGATTTAATGGCATCCCATGTGGACCACCTGCATGTTGGATTCTCTAAAACCCTAACATAGTAGAAAGCTTTAATAGAAGGATTAAACTCAGGATCTTTCCATATTGTTTTGAGTTCATTAGAGCCAACATTCTTTGAAATTTCACAATTATCGAGATTTACCTTGGCTCCATTATTAGCGCACCTGTGAGTTTCTGGATCTGGAGCAATACCCCAAGAACAAGCGACATCAAAAACTTTTTCATAGGTTCTTCCACTTACCTCTGTCCACCCTTTAATAACTTGAACTCGATCCAGAGGAGCTCTTTTAATATCTCTAAGAGCCCATACAAAAAAACTAGGCGCTTTGCCATCTGACTCCAAGATGTCTGAACCCATAGTTACTCCTCTTGAGTAAGCAAATGAAACTGGATCTTCTGCACTAAGTGCATTATCTATTTCATAGCCAGCAAAAAATCTAACTTTAATTCTGCTTCCCGTTGTAGCAAAAGTCTCTTTCCGTCTAAATGCATTGTAGATAGCTTCCCTAGTATTGCTTTCAGCCCAAACGGCCGCTAGGCCAGAAGCACCCCATTCTGTGTATGCTGTTTGAATAAATTCTTTATCTTCAAATTCTTTAAAACCAGCTATTACAACACTTAAGTCAGAACTTTCTATTTGTTCTTTAAGCTTATTATCAACAGGAGCCGCTCCTCTCAAAACAGGTGTTCCATCTATGATTCCTGCCTTAGAATGAAAATCAGATTCATTGTCTGAAATAGCACCAGTATGAGTATCACTTGCTCCTACTAAGCCAAATTTGTAGGGGTTTATATTATATTCTGATTCTAATGTGAGCCCTCTCAAATAGGCATCTCTTACATAACTACCTTCAGGTCTGGAATAAAACGGTGAAGCAATCCTGAAGTTCATTATCTCGAAATCTGCCCATTCATCTTTTGGGGAAAGAAGAGGATGAGTGTCAGATGTTCCTTTTACTTGTGTTATCTCTACCAGCGGTTCATTTCTCATCCTTTTTTCTGCGTATTCATCAGACATTGGATTTCCAGCCCAATCTACTAGTTTAAACATTTGTCCATTTGATCCATTGGAATTATGAGGAATAGCCAAACTTTCAACTCCTATTTCTCTCAAATTATCCATCCAGTCCCATAAATCTTCAGGATTTCTTGAATCAACAATAGAAAAAGGTTGGATAGGCCCTTTGCTATTCTTAAATACTACATTTCTATGTAAATTACTTTGGCCGATGCCGCTTGAAGTAAATTCATAAGCTAAAAATGTGGTAAATTTGCCTGGATCATTATGCCTCTCAGCAGCTTCAGCCGTATCTCTCCAAGCGGAATGGTGGGTATCTCGATCATAGGCTTTGGTACCGTATATGGTATCTTCTTGAAGATAGGCTTTTAACACAGTTAAAGGATTCATTGATGTTGCTATAAGTTCACCAGTAATGAGATCTCTGAAGAGTCCTAATCTTCTAGCAAGAGATTCGGTATTTAAATTTTCTGGGCTATTTAAACCATGTAAGTCTTTAGCAAATTCTAATTTTCCGGGAACTGTTTCTGGATCAGCATAAGCAGGAAGCATGCCTAACCAAGCAGCGTGATCCGTAATTGCATAAAAATCTAAAGGGTCTTCGAGTTGCATATCGTACCCCAGAGGATGTTTTATAGAATCACCTTTTGCAAACCTATATGCATCATCAGGCGAGGCTTTAGTACCAAAGATATACGCGTCAAAAGAGTACTTCGTATGAACATGTAAATCTCCAAAATAAGCATTTTTATTTGGATTTGAATCAATAATAATTGTCGGGGATTCTGTCTTTAAAGAAAAATCAGTTATGTCGTCTTTTATAGAAAAAACTTTGCTTAATGCAAGTAACCATACGCTAAAAGCAATAATTGTAAGAAACAAAAATGATCTTAGTGCAATAGCCATGCTCCCCCCTTTTTTTATTTAGAAAAGATTATACAGATAAAAAGTTCTTATAAGATTTATTGACTTATTTCATAAGTACTGTATATTTATACAGTATGAATGACATATACAAGAAAAATAAGCCTTCAGGGCAGCCCATGGCGGTTAGGCACTTAAATATAGTACAAATTGAAAGCCCCCTTCACTATATGTGGTTAGATAGACTAATTACCTCAATATATGTAGTTTTATCGGCTAGTTTAATAACTATCTCATTAGCATTAATGCTGGGTCTATCAATATAGAATTAAAATAGAGTAAGCTTTTTTATGAGCATACTCAGGTCTAGTTTCTAAATTAAATCTGTATAATAGATAATGATAGATACAATTATAAATGCAAGAATCCAGATCGTTCGATCACTCACATAATCATCCGTAAAGTCAGGTACATGATCATCCGTAAAGTCAGGATTGATCTCTAATCTATTCTCATCTTCCTTTAGGTCTTGTCTTTCTAATTTAACTTCTTCAAATTCAGTCACTTCAAATGCCTTAACTCGCTAATATTTAGCAATTTATTTATCCA
>Ga0111541_10000643_pt1 | contig 11384 bp, 10 predicted proteins | sample Knorr_S7_td_DCM__FD_83039 | JGI IMG/M metagenome (GOLD analysis project Ga0111541, IMG submission 83039) | Marine microbial communities from Southern Atlantic Ocean transect - Knorr_S7_td_DCM_ad_131m_LV_B (version 2) (version 2) | ecosystem: Environmental > Aquatic > Marine > Oceanic | place...
GAATCTGTTTTTCTTGGTTTAGGACTAGGTTTAATGTTTGGTTCATCTAGCGGATTCTTAATTACTTCTAGTATTGGACAAGTAATCGAAGGAATACTTCCTGAAGATCCGACAACATACTTGATTCCTGTGTTTGGGTCTTTCTGGAGAGTTCTCTTGCTGGGAATATTTTGTCAAAGTCTTATAGCTTTAATAACAATGATACTAGGGGTCCCAAAAGGGCTTGATATTTATGAGCAAGAGGAAGCAGATATTGTTAGGAAAAGAATTACAGGTTCAATTTTAGTGCCTTTTGGTGCAATTATTTCTGGAGGAATTGTATCTGTTTTTATTTCACAAGTATTTATAAACTTTCATGATTACGCTGTTCTTTTTGCTTTAATAATTTCAGCAACGATTTTGTTATTTGCATCAATCATGAGCTCTGCACCAAAAATTAGAATAACTAGAAACGAAGTCCTTATTGCTGGATTGGGAATACTGACTTTAATAGTAATAATTGCAAGCGTTGCAGCTAGCCAACATTAATTCGAGGTGAAAGAAGTTAACTTTAAAGAGGAAAAACTGGTCCAAGATTATCTTGATAAAGATAGATGGGCTCAAATAAAAAGAAATTATACATCAAACGATGTGGCTTCCTTGCGGACTCCTTTCAAAGTTAGCCATACTATAGCTGAAAAAGGTTCTGAGTCTTTATGGGAATTATTAAACAGAGAAGATGCATGGGTTTCAGGATTAGGAGCTGCAACTATTCAACAAGGAGTTCAGATGCTAAAGGCAGGACTTGAAATTATCTATGTTAGTGGATGGCAAATAGCGGCAGAAAGTAATATTGGAGATAATACTTATCCAGATTTATCACTTTACCCATCAAATAGTGGTCCTAATTTTATAAAAAAAATGAACAATACACTTCTAAGAGTAATTTCTGAAAAAGAAATGGATTCTCTACCGCCTATTATTGCCGACGCCGAATCTGGTTTTGGAGGTATTTACAGTGTATTTAACTTAACTGCTCAATTCATTAACTCAGGAATTTCTGGTTTACACTTTGAGGATCAATTAGCATCAGAAAAAAAATGTGGGCACATGGGAGGAAAGGTAGTGATCCCTACCCGCGAATTTACTAATAAATTAAACGCGTCAAGACTGGCTTCTGATGTCCTAGAGACTCCAATAATACTTATAGCAAGAACTGATTCATTAAATGCAAAGCTTATAACATCTGATTTTGATGATGTTGATAAACCATATTTAACTGGAAAAAGAACCCAAGATGGGTACTTTGAATTAAAAAATAATAAAGAATTGGCAATTACAAAATCTCTTGCTTATGCAGAATTTGCAGATGTAATTTGGTGTGAAACAAATGAACCAGACTTAGGGTTTGCAAAAGAATTTGCAGATGAAATTAAATCAAAATTTCCAAAAAAGCTTTTAGCATACAATTGTTCTCCATCATTTAATTGGACTGAGAAGTTTTCTGATGATGATCTTTCTAAGTTTCAAAGCCATCTTTCAGATTACGGATATAAATTGCAATTTGTATCTCTTGCGGGCTTTCATTCTATGGCTAGTTCAATGTATGAGCTAGCCATAAATTATAGAGGTGGAGATATGAAAGCTTTTGTTGAGCTTCAAAAGAAAGAGCTTGAACTAGAAAAAAGAGGATACACAGGAACTAAACATCAGAAAGAAGTAGGTTCAAATTATTACGAGCAGGTTGGTGAGATAATCTTAGGTCAAGATTCTGAATTACTTTCTGAAAAAGACTCGACAGAAAATACACAATTTTAATAAAATAATTCTATGAGTTTCTTTAAAGATAAAACAATAGTGATGAGTGGTGGTTCTAGAGGTGTTGGTCTTGAGATAGCTAAAGCACTTGGAAAAGATGGAGCAAATATTGCAATTTTAGCTAAAACTACTGAGCCACATCCAAAACTTCCAGGAACCTTATACACAGCAGCTGAAGATATTGAAAAAGTTGGAGGCAATGCACTTCCACTAGTGTGTGACATAAGATTTGAAGAGCAAGTTCAAGATTCGGTTAGTCAAGTCGTTGAGAAATTTGGTGGTATAGATATTTGTATCAATAACGCAAGTGCGATACATCTAAGCGACACACTTAACACTCCAATGAAAAGGTATGATTTAATGCATAACATAAATGTTCGAGGTACATTTTTATTAAGCCAAACCTGCATACCTCACCTCAAGAATGGTAATAATCCACATATTCTAACTCTTGGACCTCCATTAGACATTGCAAGGAAGTGGTTCGGAATAACTCTTGCTTATACTACTGCTAAATATGGAATGTCACTTATTGCTCATGGTCTTGCAGAAGAACTTGGAGAATTTGATATAGCTTCTAATTGTTTGTGGCCTAGAACTGCTTTAGATACTGCAGCAGTGCAAAATGTAATAGGTGCAGAATTAGTTAAAGGTTCTAGAAAACCATCAATATACGCTGATGCTGCATACGCAGTTTTAAAAAGAGACTCCTCAGATTGCACAGGTAACTTCTTCTTAGATCAAGACGTTCTAGAAGAAGAAGGTGTCACGGATTTTGAACAATATGCGATTGAGCCTGGACAGCAACTCGTATCAGATTTCTTTGTTGATGATAATCCAGAAGATTGGATGCAGCTTTAGCATAAAAATATTATGAGAAGTGCTTTTATAGTAGACGGTTTAAGAACACCAATTGGTAGACGAGGAGGTTCTCTAAAGGGAATTCACGCAATAGATTTACTAGGATTAGTAATCGAAAATCTTGTAAGTAGAAATGGTATAGATCCGATTGATATTGATGATGTAATTGCAGGATGTGTTTCTCAACTTGGAGAACAAACAGGAAATGTTGGAAGAAATGCTGCATTAGCTGCTGGGTTGCCTGAATCAGTACCGGGTACAACTGTTGATAGACAGTGTGGGTCTTCTCAACAAGCACTTCATTTTGCAGCTCAAGGTATAATTGCTGGATCTTACGATGTTGCAATTGCATGTGGTGTTGAGATGATGTCAAGAGTACCAATGGGGTCAACATTTAGCTACGAAGGGCCCGAAGGTCTTTCTACGGCGTTTGGTCCAAAAATGTATGATCGATACCCTGGATTAGTTCCTCAAGGTTTATCAGCAGAAATGATGGCCGAAAAATGGGAGTTAAATAGAGATGAATTAGATGAAATATCATACCTCTCACACCAAAGAGCTCTTGATGCTTCAACTAATGGACATCTTGAAAACCAAATTATTAAAATTCCAGAAACGCTAGATAAAGATGAAGGAGTAAGGCCCGAAACAACCAAAGAAATTCTTTCTAAATTAGATCCTGCGTTTAAAACTGATGGAGTCATTACTGCAGGGAATTCCTCTCAAATATCTGATGGTGCAGCTGCATTGTTAGTAGTTTCTGAGGAAATTCTTAATAAATACAACTTACAGCCGATAGCTAAAATAAAAAGCATGTCAGTTGTTGGGACAGATCCAGTTTTGATGTTAAGTGGTCCTATTCCTGCTACAAAAAAAGCACTTGAGAAAGCGAACTTAAAACCAGAAGATATAAATCTTGCAGAGATAAATGAAGCATTCTCATCAGTTGTTGGTGCCTGGAGAAAAGAATTTCCAGAAATTGATTATGATAATGTAAATGCTAATGGAGGATCTATAGCAATAGGGCATCCTCTTGGAGCTACAGGAGCTAGATTGATGACAAATCTTATCCATGAAATGAAAAGAAACAATCTCAAATATGGCCTTCAAGCAATCTGTGAAGGTGGCGGTACAGCAAACGCTACAATTGTTGAATTGGTTTAATTATGAAACCACTTGAGGGGGTTCGTGTATTAGAAATTGCCTCAATTGGGCCCGGACCTTTAGCAGCAAATACATTTCTTGAACTAGGGGCTGAAGTAATTAGGGTAAATAACCCAAATGCAGTTGATCTGCTCCCTCCAAGCATTGATCCTTCTTTAAAGAATCGAATAAACATAACAATAGATTTAAAGTCTGAAGATGGTATTAGCTTAGTAAAAGAATTACTTCGAGGAATAGATATTTTGTTAGAGGGAAATCGACCAGGGGTTATGGAAAAAATTGGTTTAGGTCCCGAAATTGTCCATAATATAAACTCGAAAACGGTCTACATAAGGCTAACTGGCTGGGGACAAGAAGGTGAAATGAAAAATGATGCAGGTCATGATATAAACTATTTGGCCTTATCTGGAGTGCTAAGTCTGCTTGGGAAAGAAGGTTCTCCACCTGAACCACCTATCAACCTTGTGGCCGACTATGGCTCTGGAACAATGTTTGCTGTAGTTTCTGGTCTTCTAGGAATTTATGAAGTTAAAAATAATAATAAAGAAAATATTGTTTATGATGTAGCAATGTTTGAAGGGGTTTCATATCTTGCATCTTTAATGTTTGGATTAAATGATGCAGGAATGTGGAACAAACAAAGAGGCACTAATTTACTAGATGGTGGTGCTCCTTTTTATCGATGCTACGAAACGAAAGACAATAAATTTGTTGCAGTTGGTGCTTTGGAAAGTAAATTTTTTAAAGAGTTAGTTACAAAACTAAACCTCCCAATTGAAATGGTAAATGAACAAATGAATCTTGATAAATGGCCAGAATATGAAATTATGTTTAAGGAAATATTTTTAACGAAATCTAGAGATGAATGGACAAATATTTTTAAGAATACAGATTCTTGTGTTTCACCAGTTCTTAATTTAGAAGAAGCAAGAAACCATCCTCATTCAGTCTCTAGAGAGTCCTTTCTTAATAACTTTCCAAGAAGTGATAATATGTTGAAGGAAAAAGACAGTAAAATTAAAAAAAATTCCATAGATTCTATATTTCAAGAATTAAATATTAGTAAAGATTTTATTGAACAAGTTGAGAAAAATGGAACTCTGTTAATAGAATAAGTTTATGCCTATTAATCCAGACATACTACTGAACAAAGAACTTGAAGAGGTTGAAGGTTCTTGGTCAGAAGAAAGAGTCATATTATACAATATCGCTGTGGGAAGCAGTCAAGATCCTCTCAACAAAAGTGACCTAGAATTTACCGTTGGGCCGAATCCAAAAGTTATACCTTCTTTTGCTGCATGTATTTATCCAATGGAATCAGTTTTTTCAATTATTGGAAGTGAAGGTCTTGAAGTGTCTCTAACATCACTTCTTCATGGAGAACAGAAAATAACAATACATAAAGATATACCATCAAGCGGTAAGGCTATAACAAAAGCAAAAATTACAGCTGTTGAGGATTATAGAAAGTTTGGATCAGTAACTATTGAATCTGATTCCTATATGGATAATGAGAAAATAGCTACTTCTGAGTCAGTAATGTTGTTTATTGGCGAGGGAGGTTTTGGAGTAAAGCCTCAGAAAAAAGAAAAGTTAACTGCGCCAAAAACGGACCCTGATAAAATTCTGGAGTACAAAACTCTTGATAACCAAGCGATACTCTATAGGATTCCTTCAGGGGATAACAACCCTTTACATGTAGATCCAGACTTTGCAAAAGTAGCTGGTTTTGAAAAACCTATACTTCATGGATTATGTACATATGGAATAGCATGTAAAAAATTAGTTGAAAGTGAATTTGATAATGACCCTACTAGAGTATCTGAAATTTCAGCAAGGTTTAGTGGTCCTGTAACTCCTGGTAATACCTTAGTAATAAATGCTTGGAGCGAAGATTCGCATACAATTGCTAACGTTATCGAAAAAGAAACAGATACTGTTGTATTAAAAGACTTTGTATTAAAATCTAGATAAGTCTAATTACCTAAAAAGTCTATAACACTCTCCCAACCTTTACTTGTACCTTTATAAAATTCTGTAAATTGACATTTAGTACATGTAATTGCTGTAAATTTTCTGTTTTGAATATTCATAAATCTTGACCAGGACTTCCCAGTCATTGTCACTACGTCTTCTTCAAATTTCATTGTTTGGCATTTTGGACAATGCCAAGTTTTATTCTCCATAAGAATATTGTAGTATTTAGGTATGGGGAAATCAGATAGTCGAAAAGTTGCAAAAATTCTTTTCTTTGCTTGTCTATCTTTAATTATTTCTGCATGTGGTTCTGGAGAAGCATCTGGACCAGAAGCACAAATTGTCAAAATTGTTGACGATGAATTCTCACCTAAAATCTTAAGGGTTCCAGTAGGAAGTACAGTAATTTGGGAATCTGGAGGCGCAAACGATCACAATGTAATTGCAAGTGATGGATCATGGCAAGCTGTTTCATCTGATTATTTTGAATATGGAATAATAACTAAGGGAGACCAGTTTGAACACACATTTACTGAAGCTGGTGTTTATGAATATTATTGCCCTTTTCATGGAACAAATAACAAAGGTATGGTTGGGATAATTATTGTTGGAGATGTGGATTATGTTCCACCTCCTGAGGAAGTAAACATTACTTTAAGCACTGATGTTTTAGAAGTAGGAAAGGGTGCTGATTACGAAACTATACAAAGCGCTGTAGACGCAGCTAAAGCTGGGGATTTAGTATTAATTAATTCAGGAGTTTATAACGAAAGCGTAACAATAACTACCCCTTATCTAACAATTAGAGGAAAAGATAGAAATGGTGTAATCATAGATGGAGAATTCATGAGAGAAAATGGAATCCAGATTTATGAGGCTGATGGAGTAAGTGTAGAAAATCTCTCAGTAAGAAACTTTTCCTTAAATGGAGTTTATTGGAATAATAGCAAAGGCTATAAAGCTTCCCATGTAACAGCCTATAACAATGGTGACTATGGTGTTTATGCATTCAATTCAACGGATGGGATTTTTGAAAAAATATACGCTTCTGGACATCCAGATAGTGGAATTTATATTGGCCAGTGTTATCCTTGCAACGCATTAATTTATGACAGTGTAGTTGAGGGTAATGCTCTTGGATACTCAGGCACAAATGCTGGAGGTCATTTATACATTTATAACAATATATGGAGAGACAATATGTCAGGAATTATACCTAATACTCTTGATTCAGAATTAAATCCTCCAGGAAGAGAGACAACTATTGTAGGTAATTTGGTCGTAGACAATAACAACTATGAAGCACCCGCAAATCGTTTTGGATTAGTGGCTCAAGGAATGGGTATCGTCATGCCAGGAAGGGTTGGAGATATAGTAGAAAAAAATATAGTTGTTAACCATGATAAATATGGTCTTGTTGCGAGCCCAATGTTAGATGTAAATTTATATTTCTCTCAACATGTACAAGTTAAAAATAATATCATTATGGATTCCGGCTATACAGACTTGGCTTTAGCTGGGCCATGGGGACCAGGAAACTGTTATGAAGGTAATATTTATCAAACCTCGACACCTCCCTTACTAGAACAGCTGCACGACTGTGAATCAGTAGGAAGCGGCTCTCTCTTATCAAGGTTTCCTCTCCAAGGAGATGTCTCTGGTCTAATGATGCTTGCAGGTCTTTTTGCAGACGCAGCAAGTCAAGAAGCTCCTAAAGCAAGGTATAAAGATTATCCTTGGCCAGAACCTCAAGAAAACATGACTTTCATCGATATAAATAAACCATCGCCAGCAATAAATTTATTTTACGTACCAGATATGAATTCAGTTGATCTTCCGTTCCATCTTTTAGATGGAGCTAACATTGAAGATCTTACTGGAGCTAAAAAGGAGATAATTATGAGTGGAGTACCGATTACAAGCCCTAATGTTTGGCAATTGTTATTTCAACTTTACGGATATCTAATGCCTTTTGTTTTGTATGCGGCTTGGGCTGCATTAGCAATCAAAGACATTGACTCTAATGATAAAGTTCAGGGAAGAAGCAAGTACATGTGGATAGCAATAGTTTATCTTGTACCCTTCTTTGGTGTATTGATATACCACCTTGCAGGACCTAGCTTAATTTCAAGGAGTACAAAGATTGCAGCAATAGGTGGAGGGTTAATTAGCTATATAGCAATACTTGTAGCTGGTGCCGTAATTAGTGGCTTAGTTTAGTAACAAGCAAAATAATTTATCTTCAAATACTTATATGAGTTATAAAAAAGTACTATCTTATGGAACAATTAATCCCGATTTAATGTACTTTGTTGATGAAATACCACCTCTTGGCGGTGACATTCGAAGCAAAGAATACAAAATTAGACCTGGAGGAACAGCAATTAATTGTGCTGAAAACATAATAAATTGGGGCATAGAAACTTCAGTAATGGGAAATTCGATTGGGAAAGATCCACTAGGTGATTATTTATTATCTTATTTAAAAGAAACCAATATAGGTTATAAAGATATCATTGTAAATGAATCCTTAACTCCCACTTGTTCAATTTACATAGATAAAAACGGAGAGAGAACAATAATCTCATCAGGTTACGATAAATGTGATTGGAGTAACCTAAATAAAGTTAAAGAATTTGATTCAATGATAATTGATAGATACTCAATTAAATATATTCGGGAAAATCTAAAAAATGAAGATTTAAGTAGCGTCTTTCTAACTCAAGCAGGGTATGGTGAGCCCATTGATTATAAAATAGATTTTTTAGTTGTTAGCAAAGATGAGATAGATGTTGTTGAAGCAAATAGACTTTTGAACGAAGATTTTGTCTCTTGGATTTTACTTACCTCTGCTAACTTGCCTGCTCGTCTCCTAAGTAAGGATGGCGTAGTTGAGATTACTCCACCCGAATTTAAAACAATAAATTCAACTGGTGCAGGAGATGTTACTGCAGCTTATATTGGAGCGCATGGTATAGATGATGTAATAAATACAACTCGAAATGCTTGTGCTGCAGGTGCAATAGTGGCTGGCACTTCTTCACTCCCCACCTTAGAAAAAATTAAAGAAATTTCAGAATTAGTAGACATAAAACCACGCTAACTTTTTTTATTAAAAATTAAATTTAGAGTACAATATTATTTATGGCTGTTGCATATAAAGCACCGATAAAAGACATCGTTTTTGGTTATGAAGTAATTGATTCATATAATATCTTAAATAAAATATCTAAATTCAGTGATTTCTCAGAAGATATAGTTATTCCAACAATGGAAGAATGTGCTAAGTTTTCTGAAGAAGTCTTGGCTCCTATTAATGCAATAGGTGATCAGGAGGGAGCAACTATTAAAGATGGAGTTGTAACTATGCCTAGGGGCTTTAAGGAAGCGTATAAAAGCTTCTCCGAGTCAGGATGGGCTTCAATTTCACTCCCTGCAGATATTGGTGGTGGAGGTATGCCTATTACATTGTCTGGGGGAACATTAGAAATATTGAGTACTGCTAATTTAGCTTTTGGTTTAGCACCAGGACTTAGTGCTGGAGCTATCTCCGCATTATATTTTCATGGAAATGATGAACAAAAAGAAAAATTTCTACCTAAATTAGTTTCGGGTGAGTGGACTGGAACAATGAACCTTAGCGAACCTCAATCTGGTTCTGATTTAGGGACAATAACAACTAAGGCTGAACCTCAAGATGATGGGACATTCAAAATAACCGGTACAAAAGTTTGGATTACTTTTGGTGAGCATGATATGACAGAAAATATAGTTCACCTAGTATTAGCAAAAACTCCTGGATCTCCTGAGGGAACAAAGGGAATATCAATGTTTATAGTTCCAAAAATATATGTAAATGATGATGGGTCTTTGGGTGAAAATAATAATGTAAATTGTATATCTATAGAAGAAAAACTAGGTATCCATGCAAGCCCAACTTGTGTTATGGAATATGATGGTTCAACTGGTTATCTTGTTGGTGAAGAAAATAGAGGATTAACATACATGTTCACCATGATGAACGAAGCTCGTGTATGGGTTGGCGGACAGGGGTTAGCTTGCGCAAGTGGTGCTCTTCAAGGCGCAGCGCAATATGCAAGAGATAGAGTTCAAGGAAGACCTGTTGGAATGTCAAAAGAAGATGCTAAGAACTCTACAATAATAGATCACGCTGATGTAAGAAGGATGTTAATGACTATAAAGGCTTACACAGATGCTATGCGATATCTTATGTATGACAATCAATTAATGCTTGATCTAGAGTATTCAGCAGAAGATGAAGAATTGAAAGCTTTTGGCGAGGAAAGGTGTGGAATCTTGACACCGATAACTAAAGCATGGGTTTCAGACTTAGGTGTGGAGCTCTCTTCTGTCGCTATTCAGGTTTATGGAGGGATGGGATATGTTGAAGAAACAGGTGTAGCTCAATATTTAAGAGATTCAAGAATAGCTCCTATATATGAAGGAACAAATGGGATTCAAGCTTTAGATTTAATGTTTAGAAAATTGCCTTTAGATAATGGTCAAGCAATGCAAAGACTGCTTGGTGACGTAAGTAAAGTTATTGAAGAGATGAAGGGTGAAGATGAAGTTGTAGCTTCTATGGCAGACAAGCTTGAAACTGAGGTTTCCAAGTTGTCAGAAGTAACAATGTGGCTAGGTTCAAGAATGCTTGAGGGTGAAATAGTAGATGCAAGCGCTGCAGCAACACCTTACTTAAAAATGTTTGGACAAGTATTAGGTGGATACTATATGGGCAAAGCAGCAATTCTTGCTAATAAAAAACATAAAGAAACAAGTGATGATTTCTATTCTGACAAATTAACTCTTTGTAATTTTTATATGGAACAATTGCTTCCACTCGCTTCGGGTTATGCATCTTCAATTACTGCTGGAAAAGATGATCTTTTTGCTATGAAAGCAGAAAATTTTTAATTGATAGAATCACTTAAAAATAAAAATAAAGCAATTGCTCTAGTTGGTGCGAGTAATGATCCGAGTAAATATGGTAATAAAATCTTATTAAACCTTAAATCTAAAGGCTTTAATGTAATACCAATAAATACTAAAGAAAAGGAAATAGATGGCTCACCTTCTTATAAAAGTGTTGCAGATATTAAAGATTGCCCTTCAATAATAAATTTTGTTGTGCCTCCAAATATAGGTATTGAAATTACAAAAGACCTAGTAGAAAAGGGTTACGATAACTTTTGGTATCAGCCTGGTGCCGAAAGTGAAGAAATTTCAAATTATTTAAAAGAGCATGGTAAAAACTATATTGATGATCAGTGCATTATGGTTGTCGCAAAATAGAAACTACTAGTCGTCCGTACTTTTATTTACTTCATCCAATTCTTCAAAAGACTTTTCTAATTTATTTACACGAGTAGTTTTTAGTTTTTCAAAAGACTCAACAGTCTGATCTAGCCGTTTAGTAACATCATCAAAAGATTCTATAAATTTCCTTATTTCATTCTTAACTTTTTCATGAGTAGCAAGAATATTCTTTGTGTCTGTTTGCAAACTAAAGAGCTTCATCGAGTGTCGGATAGTTTCTAGATAAGCCATTAAAGTTTGAGGGCTAA
>Ga0111541_10000644_pt1 | contig 11382 bp, 8 predicted proteins | sample Knorr_S7_td_DCM__FD_83039 | JGI IMG/M metagenome (GOLD analysis project Ga0111541, IMG submission 83039) | Marine microbial communities from Southern Atlantic Ocean transect - Knorr_S7_td_DCM_ad_131m_LV_B (version 2) (version 2) | ecosystem: Environmental > Aquatic > Marine > Oceanic | place...
TAATTTTTTCAATATTTAAAGAATTTGTTTCTGTATCAATTGCACAATAACCTTTGTTTTTAATTTTAGACAAAAGTTTTTCAAAATCTTTTTTGGTATTTATTAAAACATATTTTATTTTTTTATCAGTTTTTTTAGTTTCATCTTCTACGTTTGAGATAACATTTGCATTACTCATTAATCTTTGAGAAATAGATTTAAATCCCTGCTGATTTAAAAATTTAAATATACTATTATTATCATTTTCAATTTCAGAGTATGGTTTGATATCTTCAATTGTAATTGGTAAATCTATATCATTTTTTAACTTTACTAATTCAAGACTAATTAAAATATCTTTAGTTGAATCCTCTATTACTCTTCTTCTTTTATCCTGTTTTATTTTATCAGTATTTTTAATTAATCCTTGAATATCTCCAAAATCTTTAATCAATTCTAACGCTGTCTTTGGACCTATGCCGGGGGCACCTGGAATATTGTCTATCTTATCTCCTGTCAATGCTTGAATAAAAATAACTTTATCTGGGGGCAAGCCAAATTTTTCTATAACTTGATCAATACCAATACTCCTATTTTTCATTGGATCTAACATTGATACATTTTGATCTACTAGCTGCATTAGATCTTTATCAGATGAAATAATTAAAGAGTTTAATTTTTTTTTGCTCGCAAGTTTTGAGTAAGTAGCAATAATATCATCTGCTTCATATCCTTCTATTTCTAGCTGAGGTATTTTGAACGCATCAACACATTTTCGAATTATGTCAAATTGAGGTATTAAATCTTCTGGTGTTTCTCCTCTGTTAGCTTTATATTCTTTATATATTTTGTTTCTAAAATTAAATCTTGCAGCATCAAAGATAACAATCATTTTATCATCACGATAGTCTTCGATTAGTTTTACAAGCATATTTGTAAATCCAAAAACGGCGTTTATTGGAGTCCCATCTGCCCTATTCATAGGTGGTAACCCATAATATGCTCGAAAAATGTAGGCAGAACCATCAATAAGTATTAATCTATTTTCTTTATTCATAAAAAATTAAATATATAGACTTTAATATAAGAATGGCAGAATATAAATATTCAATTGAAGCTAATAAAGTTAATAAATTATTTTATAAAAAATCCTCTAAAATTAATGCTCTAAAGGATTTTAATATACAAATTAGAAAAGGATCAATACACGGTCTTTTAGGTCCTAATGGGGCTGGAAAATCTACTTTCATTAATATTCTTGGAGGACTAGTTAAAAAAACTGATGGGAAAGTTAAAATTTGCGGTGTTGATATAGATAAAGATCCAAAATTAAGTAAATTTAAAATTGGTATTGTTCCACAGGAATTAAATATAGATCCTTTTTTTACACCAAATGAATTACTTGAGTTACAAGCTGGGTTATACGGTATAAGAAAAAAAAATAGAAAAACTGATGAAATATTAAGCAATCTTGGTTTATTGGATCAAAAAAATTCTTATTCAAGAACCTTGTCAGGAGGTATGAGAAGACGTTTATTGGTTGCAAAAGCTTTAGTTCATTCTCCAGAAATGTTAATTCTTGATGAACCAACTGCTGGAGTAGATGTTGATTTAAGATCATCATTGTGGAAGTACATTAAAAAAATTAATCAGGAAGGTACTACGATTTGTTTAACTACTCATTATTTGGAAGAAGCTGAAAAGTTATGTGATTACATTACAATTTTAGATAAAGGTTTAGTTATAAAAGATGACTCAAAACAAAACTTATTAAACCTAATATCCATAAAAACAGTAAATTTTATTTTGAATAATCAAATTACAATTCCTAAAGAATTAAATCAGTATAATCCGATTTTAAAAAATAATAAACTTATTCTAAGTTATGATAAGGAAAAAACTTCATTAAAACTAATAATAAAAATATTAAATGTAAATAATATTGATTTCAAAGAAATTAATACATATGAAAGTGATCTTGAAGATGTATTTTTAAAAATTATAAAAAATGATTAATATCTTTTCTAAAATTTTTTATTTTTTATTTTTATTATTACCAATTTTTTTAATTACTGGTCCAGCAATACCAGACTTAATAATAACCTTTAGTTTATTTTTTTTAATAATATTAATATTCTACAAAAAAAAATATTATATTTTTTCAAATAAATTATTTTTAATCTCAATTATATTTTGGTTATTAATAATTCTTATAAGTTTTTTTTCTTACTATAAACAGGCTTCTTTTCAAGACTCAATAATATTTATTAGAATTTTATTAATTCCAATAATTGGTTACTATTTTTTTTTTATTAATACCCAAAATATAAAGATTGTAATTTATATAATTTTTTTAACAGTATGTTTTGTATTAATTGATACATTATTTCAATTTGTCAACTATGATTCAGAGTTAGGTTTTAAGAATGATCTTTTAGGATTTAAATCAAATTGGTATGGTAGACTTACAGGCCCATTTAGAGATGAATTAATACCAGGTGCATATGTTTCAAAATTTGGACTAATTGGTTATCTCTTTTTTGTTCTAAATAAGAAAAATACTTATTATTACTATGGTTCCATTTTTTACTTATCATTAATTGGTGTTGTGTGTTTTGCTTCAGGTGAAAGAATGGCTCTTGCAACATATTTATTAGGGTTGTTAATTTTATTAATCTTTTACACAAATCAAAGAAAAAAAGTTTTATTTTCAATATTAACATTTTTATTATTAACTTTTAGTATTTATAAGATTCATCCCTTTTATAATGATTATACAATAATCAGCTCAACGCACTATCATCAGGGCTTAACTATTGAAAAAAAATTTAATTGCAAAAATGACAAAGATAAAATTTGTACTAAAATAATAAATCTTCAACCAAGTTTTTTTGAAGTTTTAAAAAACTTTAAATCCTCAGCATATGGAGAAATTTATTTACTGAGCTATGAAATGTTTAAAGAAAACCCATTGTCAGGTATAGGTATAAGCAACTATGAAAAAGTCTGTAAGAATAATGAAAAATATAATAATTTAATGAAAAATTACAAATGTGCAGCACACCCACACAACTATTACTTACAATGGTTATCAGAAGGGGGAATTATAGTATTTTCATTTTTTTTATTTTACTTATTTTACTTATTTTATTTTATAAAAACTAATTCAGGAGAAACAATATATAAACTAGTAGGGTTAACCTCATTAGTAATTATTTTTTGGCCCGTAATGTCTACAGGTAGCCTGATTAAAAATTGGAACGGGATTAGTATTTTTTTTATAATTTCTATTTGCTTATCATTAAGTAAATTTAAAACAAAAAATTAATAATAGAGTTTTTTGATTTACTAAAATTATTACATATTTTTTTTGCTAGATATAAGCCTAAAATAAAAAATAAAAAAACAGATAGAACTTTACCTTGACCTTGACCAAATAAAGAACCGATAAAAATAAAAATAAAAATAAAAGCAGAGGGTAATATTTTATTTTTTAAACCAATAAATAAACCTATAATAAAAAAAACTAAAATAAAAAGATTTTGACCTAAACCCTTTCCAAAATGTGAACCAACATAAGACATATAAAAAACTGAAAATAAAATAGATAGATTAATTGCATAAGGGTTATCTAAAAATCTTACTTTAAAGAGATAAAAATATGATTTAATTCCATCTATCCAGGTTATTTTTTTCCCTTGCTGTATTGTTCTAAAATAGTAAGAAACTCCATATTCATATATATTAAAATTATTTTTTGCAATTTGTGCAGCTAAATCAATTTCAAGTCCGAAATCATTAATTGATAGTTTAATTTTATTAATAACTTCTCTATTAATTATTTTTAAACCGCAGTGTATATCACTTAAAGATTGGGAAAAAAGAATGTTAAATATAATTGAGTTAATTCTTCCAACTAACTCATTAAAAAAATAATTATTTCTTTTTAATTTTCCTGATAAATATCGGCTACCAAAAATACATTTGATTTCTTTATCATTTATAATAATGTCATATAATTCTCTTGAATCTTTTATATCAAGTTCTAAATCTGCATCTTGTAATAAAACATAATCACCACTAGATTGATTAATTCCTTCACGGACTGCCTTGCCCTTTCCACAATTTTCTTTAAAATCTATTAACTTGATATTTTTTTTATCTGATAGAGAATCTATATAATTTTTAATAATAGATCTTGAGTCATCTGATGAACCATCATTAATAAATATTAACTCATGATCGATATCAGAGAAATATTTTTCTAAATCACTTATAAGTTTTGCCAGATATTTTTCTTCATTAAATACTGGAATTACTATGGATAAAATATTATTTAATTTATTCTTTTGGGGCATGTTTATTTAAAATTCTTTGTAAAGTTCTTCTATGCATCCTTAATCTTCTTGCTGTTTCAGAAACATTTCGATTGCATTGTATAAACACTCTTTGAATATGTTCCCACCTTATTCTATCTGCAGTCATTGGATTTTCTGGTGGTGGAGGTAAAATTTCTTTAGAACTAGTAAGAGCATCATATATTTGATCAATATCAGCAGGTTTAGGCAAATAATCAATTGCACCAGATTTTATTGCCGCAACTGCTGTAGCTATATTACCATAACCTGTTAATAATAATGATTTAGTTGAAGGATTGTTTATTTTAATTTTTTTAATTAATTCTAAACCTGATCCATCCTCTAAACGCATATCAACAATTGCAAAATCAAAATTTTTTTCCATAATTCTTGATAAAGAATCTTTATAATTAGAAAATTTTTCAACAATAAATCCTTTTTGTTGCATAGATCTTGAAAGTCTATCTCGAAATGGAGTGTCGTCATCTACAATTAGAAGTTCATTTATCATTATTATAAAATATCCTTTTTAAGTTTAATTTCAACTGTTGCACCACCTTTTAAGGAGTTAAAAAAAGATATTTTACCATCCATATTTTCAATTAAATTTTTTGCTATAAATATTCCTAATCCCATACCATTACTATTCTTTGAAATATAGGGTTCTCCAAATTTATCCATTAATTCCTTTTCAAAACCCCTGCCATCATCTTCGATCTTTAATATTAAAAATTCTTTATCATTATTTAAAGTAACAAAAACATATTTTTTTGCATATATAATAGAATTTTGAATAATATTTCCCACAGAATACATAATCTCATCTTTAAAAGTAATTTCTGGAATTTCTTGATCAATTAAGTTTATAATTTCTAACTTTTTCCCATCGTTAAACTTATCAAAACATATTTCAATCAAGTTAGTAATTTTTATTTTTTCAAAAAAATTATCTTTTAATTTCAATTGATTTTTTGACAACCTCAAAAGTATTTCTTTACATCTCTCTGCTTGGGATTTTAGTAATTTAACATCTTCTAAAATACTTAAGTCCTTAATAATATTTTTATTTTTCAATAAATCATTTAATATTAAAAAAACTGTGTTTAAAGGTGTACTTAACTCATGAACTGCTGCAGCACTTAAGGAACCAACTTCTGTTATTTTTTTTTGGTTAGAAAGCAAAAGTTTTGTATCTGATAGTGCTTTAGAGATTTTTCTAGAAGAACTAGCAAATAAATAAGAATAAACAGCTATAAATATTATAGTTACAATTATAGATAGAATTACCCCATATTTATACAAATCATCATAAAAAAAAATTTGATTAAAATTTAATGGTACAAAATTATAATAAATGAAAACTAAAAGTATTATAGAAAAAAAAGATAATATAACTGTCCAAAATCCAGCTAAATAAGAAGCTGAAATTATTATTGGTGCAACTATTAATATTGAAAAAGGATTAAATATACCTCCTGTTAAGTATAATAAAAAAATTAGCTGAGAAGTATCAAAAAAAAGATAAAAAAATACTTCTTTGTCAGAAATCTTATTTTTTCTTTTTTGAATTATATAAGAAAATAAATTTACAAAAACTGACAATAAAACAATTAATAAACATGAAATTAGAGGTAAGTTAATTTCTAGAATAAAATTAACAAATATGATTGTAATAAATTGACCAAAAATTGCAATCCATCTAATTATTATTAAATTACTTAAAAGAATTGTGTTCATATTAAAGTAAATTTAAATATCTAAATTAGCAACTTTTAATGAATTTTCTTGTATGAAATTTTTTCTACCTTCCGTAACTTCACCCATTAAGGTTTCAAAAATATTATTTGCTTCATTAAGTAAATCCAGCTTTACTTCTAATAAGGATCTAAAATTTTTATCTAACGTTGTTTCCCAAAGCTGGTCTGGATTCATTTCACCAAGCCCTTTATATCTATTTACCTGTATACCTGATTTACCAATTTCAAGTACTTTGTCTATAAGATCAAGTGGTCCATTTATTTTAAAATTATTATCATTTGTTTTTAACAAGCCAGCTGATCCATTTTTTAAAATACCAAAATTATTCATTAAATCTTTTCTAAATTTATTTAATGATTTTGATTCAGGTGTTATTAAAAAATTATTATCAATTAAATAATTTTCAACAATACCTCTGTAAGATTTTTTAATTAATAAATTGTTATTTTCATAATTTACATTCCAATAATTATCTTCAATTGTATTTAATCTTAACTCAAGATATTTTGCAATTTCTTGACCAATTTTTTCATCATTTAGAGACTCAGGTTTTAAAGCAGCTATGATTGCTGCTTGTTCTATAACCAATTTATTTTCTATACGCCGAGTTAATTGGTTAATTAATTTTTGTACTTTCTGAGATAAGTTTATTAATTTAATTAACTCAATACTTGAAATTGTATTAATTTTTCCATCAAATGTTGGTATTTCTAAAGTTAATTTTTTTGCACCTTCATTAATTAAGTATTGATCCATTTCTTTTTGATCTTTTATGTATTGAACTGATGAGCCTTTTTTTGATCTAAATAAAGGTGGTTGTGCTATATACAAACGACCACTTTCAATCATTGGTCTCATGTGTCGATAAAAAAAAGTAAGAAGTAGAGTTCTAATATGACTTCCATCAACATCTGCATCAGTCATAATAATTACTTTATGGTATCTCATTTTACTTAAATCAAACTTCCCTTCATTTTTATCCTGTTCTTCATTTCCTGATGGATTTCCTACACCAGCTCCAATTGCCGTAATCAAAATTCCTATTTCATTACTTGTTAAAATTTGTTTTGGATTAGCTCGTTCGACATTTAATATTTTTCCTCTTAATGGAAGAATTGCTTGATTTTTTCTATCTCTTCCTTGTTTTGCAGAACCTCCAGCAGAATCACCTTCAACTATAAATAATTCAGAAAGTTCAGGATTTTTTTCTTGGCAATCGGCAAGCTTTCCAGGTAATGAAGAATTCTCAAGTCCGGTCTTTCTCCTCGTAAGCTCTCTAGCTTTTCTTGCTGCTTCTCTTGCATTAGCTGCTTCTAAAATTTTATCGATTACTTTTTTTACTTCTGTAGGATTTTCCTCCATCCATTGTCCCAATTTTTCCAAACTAACCGATTCAACCACTGGTCTTACTTCAGAAGATACAAGCTTGTCTTTTGTTTGACTGGAAAATTTAGGGTCGGGTAATTTAACAGATATTATACAAGTCAAACCCTCTCTTGCATCATCTCCTGTTATGCTAGTATTGTTTTTTAAAGTTTTATTAATATAATTTACAATACTTCTTGTTAGGGCGCCTCTAAATCCAGCTAAGTGTGTACCACCGTCTCTTTGCGAAATATTGTTTGTAAAACATAACGTGTTTTCATGATAACTATCTGTCCACTGCAATGAACATTCAACTGTTACATTGTTTTTATTAACTTTAAAAAAAATAGGCTTACTATGAATTTTATTTTTACTCTCATTTAAATAATTTACATATTCATTAATACCCCCCTCATATTTAAAATTTTTTTCTTTTTCTTTTGAGGATCTTTTGTCTTTTAAAATAATATTTACACCTGTGTTTAAAAAAGCTAGTTCTCTTAATCTTTTTTCAATTACCGAAAAATTAAAGTCTATGTTTTTAAAAGTTTTCAAAGAAGGAAGAAAGGTAATTGAAGTTCCAGTATATATTTTATTTTCTATTTTTTTTGATTCACCAGTAGAATATAATTCTTTATTGACAACTCCATTCTTAAAATTCATTTTGTAAACTTTTCCATCTCTATTTATTTCTAAATCTAAATTTTCAGAAAGTGCGTTTACAACTGAGACGCCAACGCCATGTAGTCCTCCAGAAACTTTATAACTGTTTTGATCAAACTTTCCTCCTGCATGTAACTCTGTCATAATTAACTGTGCTGCAGAAACTCCTTCTGACTTATGAACATCAACTGGTATACCTCTCCCATTATCATCAACTGTTACAGTTCCATCAGCATTCAAAATTACTGATATTTCACTGCAGAAACCAGCAAGACTTTCATCAATCGAATTATCAACAACTTCATATATCATTTGATGTAATCCAGATCCGTCATCAGTATCTCCAATATACATTCCTGGTCTTTTTCTAACTGCTTCTAGACCCTTTAAAACTTTGATTGAATCTGACGAGTAATTATTACTGTTCATTATTTAGTTATATTATAAAAGTTAGTATTTGTTGACATAAAAGAAAATAAATTTTTGTCAGTACCTGTCATAAATATTTGTAAATCAAAATCATTAGTTATATGCTGAAGAATACGTCTATTATTCTCATCTAAATGTGAGCAAATTTCATCAAACAGTAAGATCGGTGACAAATTGCATTCATTAACCAAAAAATTACATTGTGCAAGAATTATCAAGAGCACAACCGTTTTTTGCTGTCCTGTTGATAATTGAGAGGCTGAATAATCATTATTAACAGTACAAAAAAAATCAGATTTATGTGGTCCATTTTTTATACCCCCAACTAATTTATCATATTCTCTAGAATTTTTTAAAGACTGCAGAAAATCTGTTTGTGTTAACTTAGGATGATATAATGTATCAATTATTTTGATTGAAACTTCATATGGATATTCTTGCCTTTTTATTTTTTTTAAGTTTTCATCTAATATTTTTATTTGCTTTTCTCTATTAAAATAGATCTCTGTACCAAAAGAAGAAATATTATCTTCAAGTTTAAGTAGCCAGTTTTCATCAATTCTATTTGAATTTAATAAATTAAATCTTTCACTTATACTTTTTTTATATTTGTTAACCAAATCAGCATATTTAATATTACTAGCATAAATTAATTGATCTATAAAATTTCTTCTCTTATTTGGAGACGACAGAAACAATCTTTCCATTTCTGGTAAAAAATACAAGAAATTAAATAAATTATTAACATACTTCACTGATTCTTTTGACAAATCATTATTTAAAGAAGTAATTTTTTTATAATTATTGTTAGAAAATTCTGAATATACTTTTATGTTATTACTAATATTATTTTTTTCATAAGATCCAGAAATCAAAAATTTATCTTTTTCTTTTTTGATTAAATTTTTTAATTTATCTTTTCTTAAGCCTTTACCTTTTCCTAATAAAGAAATACCTTCTAAAATATTTGTTTTACCAGATCCATTTCTTCCAAAAAAAACATTACAATTTTTTGAAAAATCACAAGAATATTCTTCAAAATTTCTAAAATCAAAAAAATCTATTTTTTTTAAATATCCCAATTCTTAATTAGACTCGCATTGGCATTAAAACATATACCAAATTTGGATTTGATTTTTCCGTAACAGTTATGGGGGAAGAATTATCTTTAAATGTTAAATTAACTTCTTCATCCTCTAGATTATTTAACATATCCATTATATATTTAGAATTAAAACCTATCTCAATTTGATCACCCGAATATATAGCTTTAATATTTTCAGTTGCTGTACTATTTTCATTATTTATTGCATTCATATTTAATAGGTTTTCAATTAATTTAAATTTAATCACTGGTGATTTTTCATTAGCTATAGTGCTCACTCTATCAACTGCAGATAATAATTTAATTCTATCAATAATAAGTTGATTTGAATTAGTTTGTGGTATAACTTTTTTATAATCTGGAAAGTTTCCATCTATAAGTTTTGATATCAGTATTAAGTTATCAATAAAGAATACAATTTTATTTGCATCCACATTAATTTTAATTTCTCCTGATACTTCAACTAATAATTTAGATAATTCCAAAATTGTTTTTTTTGGTATTATAACACCAGGGATATCAATAGATTCATTATTATTTAAAGAGCTAAATTTTGCAAGTCTATGACCATCAGTTCCTACCAAGGTTAATAAATTATCTTCTACCTCTTTACTTAAATTAAGATACAAACCATTTAAAAAATACCTAGTTTCTTCATTTGAAATTGCAAATTTTGTTTTATCAATAAGTTTACGAAAAGACTGAGCATCAATATTTATTTCACTTCCACTATTTTTAGTATCTATTAAGGGAAAATCTTCCTTTGGAAGACATGCTAGTGAAAATCTAGATTCACCTGATCTCAAGTTCATAAGTTTTCCATCATTAGAAATCATTTCAATTTCATTAGAATCAGATAATTTTCTAATAATATCATATATAATTTGTGCATTTATAGTAGTTGAGCCATCTTCTAAAACTTTGCAGTTAACTGTTTCCTTTATAGAAATATCCATATCAGTAGATGATAATGTTAATTTATTTTCAGAAGCTTCAATTAATATATTGGATAGTATCGGTAGTGAATTTTTTTTATCAACAATACTTTGCAAATGTGACAATGTTTTAAAAAACAAATTTTTAGTTATTGTAAATTTCATACTTAATTAATGAAAAATATAAAGAAAATTGACCTAAGAATCTATAAGTCTTTTCAATAATTCTATATCTTCATTGAAATTAATGTCCTGTAACTTTAATTCTTCAATTTTTTTTACAGCATGCATTACGGTTGTGTGGTCCCTGCCTCCAAATTTTCTACCTATTTCTGGTAAAGATCTTGATGTTATTGATTTTGCTAAATACATTGCAATTTGACGAGGACGTGCAACTGATCTTGATCTTCTTGGTGAGTGCATATCTGTTATTCTAATATTAAAATGCTCTGCAACTTTTTTTTGTATTTCTTCAATAGTAATTTTCTTATTTGAAGATTTTAATAAATCTTGAAGTACAATCTGGGCTGTTTCAACACTAATAGATGTACCTACAAGGGTAGCGTGAGCTACAAGTCTATTAAGGGCACCTTCCATTTCTCTGACATTTGAAATAATACGATGTGACAAAAACTCTAAAACCTTAGGTGGAATTTCCACTCCTCTTTTTTGAGCTTTTTCAATTAATATACCTAACCTTAACTCATATGTTGTTGGGTGTATATCTGCAACTAATCCACAACCTAACCTTGATTTTAATCTTTCCTGAACTCCATCTAAGTCTGAGGGA
>Ga0111541_10000645_pt1 | contig 11381 bp, 10 predicted proteins | sample Knorr_S7_td_DCM__FD_83039 | JGI IMG/M metagenome (GOLD analysis project Ga0111541, IMG submission 83039) | Marine microbial communities from Southern Atlantic Ocean transect - Knorr_S7_td_DCM_ad_131m_LV_B (version 2) (version 2) | ecosystem: Environmental > Aquatic > Marine > Oceanic | place...
CATTATATTTTTTAAAATGTATTTAAATATTCTTTTGTTATTTTTTTTACTTGCTCAACTGCAGGTTGGTTAAAAGGATTAACATCAAAATAAATACAGCTAGCTATAGTTTCATAAACACTTAATGCCATAATTGATCCCAATATTTCTTCATTTATTTCTGGTATAAAAATTTCTCTATAACTAAAATTATTATTTCTTAAAGTATCTAAAGTTGCTTTTTGTTCAGCATTCATTAGATCTCCCATTGTTTTACCTGCAATATATTCTAAATTATTTTCTTTGAGTATATCATTATTAATGTGCAATCCTTTGTTTTTATGATTAGTTGTATAAAATGTAAAAAATTTATCTTTGGGACCTTCAAGATAAAGTTGTAATTGACTATGTTGATCAGTTGTCCCAATTGAATGGATTGCAGTTATACCTTTATTATCTTTACCGATACTTTCAGCCCATAGTTGCAAATACCATTTACCAAAATAAAAAAGATAATCTGAATAAGTCATTAATACATTTGAAGTATAATTAAATTTTGTATTAAATTTAAAAATTTTCCCTAACGTTAAAAAACTTTCATTATTTTTACTTTTTATTATTGATAGAGCTCCATTTCTAAATTTTCTTATATCAAATCCACTTAAAATAGCTGGGATTAATCCAACATTTGAAAAAACTGAGTATCTTCCTCCAATATCTTTTGCATGTTCCATCATGGTGCAATTTTTACTTTTAGCAATATTAAATAATGGAGATTCTTTAAATTCTGTAATAACTAAGCAATTTGAAAAAAATTCTTCTAATAAATTATTTTTTTTTGCTAATTCAATAACACTTCCAAATTGACTTAGAGTTTCAGGTGTATGTCCAGATTTAGAGATTATTATAAAACCAGTATCTGTGAAATTAATATCTTTAAATGCATTTTCAAAGTAAATTGGATCTATATTATCATAAAAATCTACTTTATTTTTATTTTTTTGTGAACTAACAAGAGTTCTAGCTCCTAAAGAAGATCCACCAGTCCCAAAAATAATATATCTATTTTTATTTTGAGAAAATTTATTAGAAATCTCTTCAATATTTTTTATACTTTCTTCATCATACAATATCTTTAAGCCAGCAAATTCTGTGCAAGTTTTATTTATAAAATTATTAATATCATTCAAATTTTTTGGCAAAGATATGTCTTTATCTAAATTGCTATTATAATAATTAATTTTCATTATTAATTAAAAAATAAAAAATCTCTTTTTCTTTTTATTTTTAATAATTTGTTTTGTAGTTGGTGATTCACCCTCAGTTAAAGATTTATTTTCAAAATTTAAATCCCTTAACCTTTCTGATTCTTTGATAGCATCCAATACTTCAATTTCATTTTCCCAATCAAATTGATAAATACTTGATGAATTTAATTCATCAGCAAAATTTTCATTTATTTCATTTCTTATATTAGGATCAACATTTTTTGCATTCGTTTTATCAATAATATCATCAATAGTATTTGATAGATTTGATTCATTTTCTTTTGCATCTTCATCAAGACCAAATAATATTTCTTTAGCAACATCTTGATCTAAATCAGCTAATTCTCTTTCTTCGATTTCGTCTGGTGGTAATAAATTAAAACTTGGTGGTATTTTCAGAGATGGATTTTCATAAACCTGAAATTCATCTAATGATTTTCTTGTCACTCCCGCACTTTCTTGTACTTTAGAACAAGAAAATAAAAAAAAAGTTATTGCTAAAATAAAAATTTTAAGGGTTTGAATCATTATCTTTTATAAAATTTTTTAAATATATTAAATATTATCATTAATATACCAATAGTAATATAAATATCTGCTAAATTAAATGCCGGCCAGTAGAATTTATTATAATGTATGGATATAAAATCAATCACATATCCATGAATTAATCTATCTAATATATTAGATAAAGCTCCCCCAATTATAATAAATAAACCTATTTTCTCAAACTTATCATTTGAAGTAAGGATTAGATAATAAATAAAAAAAACTATTAATAAGCCTATTAGTGCAAGAACCCAAAAAGAAATATATCCAGAAAATAATCCAAAAGAAACCCCAAAATTATGAATATGTGTTAAATCAATAAAAAAATTAATTACTATAAATTCATGCAATTGAATATAATTAATAATTAATTGTTTTGTAAATAAATCCAAAATTATAAGTAATAATAAAAGTAAAATTTTAATCACAATAAATATTTAGATTGCTTCTTTACATCTATTACAAATTTCATCTTTGAATAATTTTTCAAAATATTTCCAACATCTTTGACATTTTTTTCCATTTGTATTTTTAACATCAACAATAACATTATTTATTTCTTCTAAAGAAAAACCTTTACTATCTTCCTTATATTCTAAAATACTAGCAGAAGAAGTAATAACTATTTCTTCAAAGTTAACATCTTTAAATAAATTGATTTTTTCTTTATCAACATAAATATCAATATGAGCTTCTAAACTTGAACCAAGTATTTTTTCAAATCGTTTTTTTTCAATTGCCCCAGTTGCAACCCTTCTAATTTTTTTAATTTCTAACCATTTTCTATTTATAGAATCATTACAATAACTATCTTTAGCATGTATAAAATCTTCTAAATGTATGCTTTTTTTATTACCAATTGATTTCCATGCTTCTTCTGAAGTAAATGACAGGGAAGGTGCAAACCAACGAACTAAATAATTAAATACAATATTAAGTAAACTTCTTGCTGATTTTCTTTTATGAGAATTTTTGCTATCACAGTAAATGCAATCTTTCCTAATATCAAAGTAAAAAGAAGATAAATCATTGGAGCAAAAATTAAGTAAAGTTATAAACATTAAGTGAAAATTAAAATTTTTAACACACTCTTTCACAATTTGATCAATTTCCCATATTCTATGTAAAATATATTTTTCTAATTCAGGAAAATTATTTTCATCAACCTCCTCTTCATTTTCAAAATCTTTTAAATTTCCAATTAAATATCGGAAAGTATTACGAATTTTTCTATAAGATTCAGTTTGTTTTTGTAATATTGCATTATCTAATTTTAAATCATCGTAATAATCTGAAGCAACAACCCATAATCTTAAAATATCCACTCCATATTTTTTTAAAATATCATCTGGGGATATAACATTGCCTAAGGATTTAGACATTTTTCTTCCTTTACCATCAACAACAAATCCATGCGTTAAAACACTTTCATAAGGGGCTCTGCCTCTAGTTCCAGATGATTCAAGTAAAGATGAATGAAACCATCCCCTATGTTGATCACTGCCTTCTAGATACATGCTAGCAGGCCACTTTAGATCATCTCTTTTTTCTAAACAAAATGCATGAGTTGAACCACTATCAAACCACACTTCAACTACATCTTGAACCTGCTCATATTCATTAATATCATAATCATTCCCCAAAAACCTTTTAGGATCCTCAGTAAACCATGTATCACTTCCTTCTTTTTCATAAATATCTGCAATTCGATCAATTATTTTTTGATCTCTTATAGGTTCGCCAGTCTTTTTATTAATGAATAAAGGTAATGGAACACCCCAAACTCTTTGACGAGAAATACACCAATCAGGTCTTGTTTCAATCATAGATCTAAGTCTTGTTTGTCCCTGAGATGGATAAAAAACAGTTTCATCAATAGATTTTAGGGCTTTTTCTCTTAAGTTTCTTTTTTCCATTGAAATAAACCATTGTGGAGTATTTCGAAAAATAAGTGGAGCTTTTGAACGCCATGAATGAGGATAGCTATGTATTAAAGTTCCTTGAAATAAAAGTTTATTAAATTCTTTAAGTTTATCGGCTATTTTTAAATCTACTTTATAAACATGCTCTCCCTCAAAACCTATAGCATGATGATTATAAGTACCATCGTCATTTAATGTTTGTATAATTTCAACATTATTTTTGATGCCTAAATTATAATCATCATCTCCATGTCCAGGGGCAACATGCACAACACCTGTACCTTGTTCTAAATTTACAAAATCAGCCTCAAAAGCTTTTACAATAAATTCATAACCTAATTTTTTAAAAGGGTGCTCAGTTTCAATACCGTTTAATTCACTGCCTTTTATTTCTTTTATTATTGAATATTTTTTAATACCTAAATCTTTACTAACATTAGGTATTAATTCTTTTGCTAAAATTAATTTCTCATTTAAAGAAGTTAAGCTAGATTCTTCAACATCATCAGTATTAATCAAACAATATTCAATATTCTTACCATATGCTAAAGCTCTGTTTCCTGGTATTGTCCAAGGTGTCGTAGTCCAAATAACTAAATTAGTTCCAATTAATTTTTCATCTGATGATTTTGTAATCAAAAACTTTACATATATTGTATTTGATTTATGATCCTCATACTCTACTTCTGCATCTGCTAAAGCAGTTTTTTCTACCACAGACCATAGAACAGGTTTTGCACCTTTATATAAACTTTTATCTAAAAGAAATTTACCTAGCTCTCTTACAATTTGTGCTTCAGCAGAATTAGACATTGTTAAGTAAGGATTATTCCAGTCTCCTTCAACACCTAAACGTCTAAATTCTTTTTTTTGAATTTTAATCCACTTTTCAGCAAATTCTCTACATTCTTTTCTAAATTGAACTATTGGAACTGTGTCTTTATTTTTTCCTTTTTTTCTATATTCCTCTTCTATCTTCCATTCAATTGGCAAGCCATGACAGTCCCATCCAGGAACATAGATGGAGTCTTTCCCAGCCATTTGTTGAGTACGTACAATTACATCCTTCAAAATTTTATTAAGTGCAGTTCCCATATGTATATGTCCATTTGCATATGGTGGACCATCATGTAGAACAAATTTTTCTCTTCCTTTTGATTTTTTTCTTAGTTGTTTAAATATTTCTTCATTTTCCCAATCTTCTAATATTTTAGGCTCCTTTGATGGAAGATTAGCCCTCATATCGAAGGATGTTTTCGGTAAGAAGATTGTATCTTTGTATTCCATCTATATTTTGTGATATGTTCTAGCTCTTAAAATATCTTTTTTTATTTGTATTGTTAATTCTTCAAAATTCTCAAATTTTTGTTCTGGTCTAATAAATGTTAGGAATTCAACAGTCAATTCTTTACCATAAATATCTCTATTAAAATCAAATATATGAGTTTCAAGCAAAAGTTTTTTTCCATCTACTGTAGGTCTTTCGCCAAAATTTGAAATTCCATAATATTTTTGCTTATCTATATATGCGTTAACACAATAAACACCCTTCATCGGTAAAATATGATTTCCAGGCAAAACATTAGCAGTTGGAAAATTAATTGATCTAGCCTTTTGATCACCTCTTATAATTTCTCCATACATTTGCCAATTACGACCTAGAGAAAAATTTACCTCTTCAAACATTCCATTTTTAATTTGACTTCTAATTGTGCTAGATGAAATTTTTTTATTTTCATTTGAAATAATAAGAGGATCAATAGCATAAACTGTAAAATTATTTTTATTAGAAATGTTTTCTAAAAGATTTAAATCACCTTTTCTATTTTTTCCAAATCTAAAGTCTGTTCCAATGATGATTGATCTTATTTTTAACTGCTTTATTAAAATTTTTTCCACAAATTCACTAGCTAACATAGATGAAAGTTCTTCATTAAATAAATAATCAATAAAAAAAGATATTCCCATTTTTTTAATCAATTCTTTTTTTTCATTACTAGTTATAATATTTAATCTTTCTTTAGTTTTTTCAAAAAAATTTCTCGGATGAGGATAGAAACTTAAAATAGAAGGTTTAAAATGATTTTTATTTGAAACTTCTAAAAGTTTATTTATTAAAATTTGATGACCTTTATGAACACCATCAAAATTTCCAATTGCCAGACATAAGTCTTTTTCGTTAAAATTAGACCTAGTGTTTAAGTTAAATATTTTCACTTTAATTATATATATTATATAAACTTCAATTAGTCAGAATTAAATTTTATTGTTATAATTAATATATTTTTATAAATTTAATTATTTAGGAGGAATAAAATATGAAGTATTTACATACAATGGTTAGAATTACTAATATAGAAGAATCTCTCGATTTTTATTGTAATAAACTTGGTTTAAAAGAAGTAAAAAGAAAAGAGAGTAAGGAAGGAAAATTTACTCTAATATTCTTAGCTGCTGATAACAGCTATGATAGTAGTGGTTTACTAGAGTTAACTTACAATTGGGATCCAGAAGAATATACTGGTGGAAGAAATTTTGGTCATTTAGCTTACAGCGTAAAAAATATTTACGATGTATGTAAAAATTTAATGAATAATGGAATTACTATTAATAGACCTCCTAGAGATGGGCATATGGCTTTTATTAAATCACCAGATAATATTTCAATAGAGATACTTCAGGAAGGAGACTCTTTAACTATAGAAGAGCCATGGAAATCAATGAAAAATTCAGGTTCTTGGTAAATTAATTATTTCAAAATTAATTCAATTTCTGATTCAGTAAATGGCCTAGTCTTAGTGCAAGTAGTTCTTAAGCTTAATTTTTTATTCTGCTTAGCTGAATGTATTGTAGTATCAAGCATATCTAAAACATGTAAAACGAGTTCACTATTACATCGATGCTCTATGCTTTTATCAATAGAATAAATCATATCTGCTAACCCAACACCTCTATAATTTGCATTTGTTGGCGCTTCATTTGAACGGCCACTTTCATTAAAAATATTTGTTTTTCCTAATTTCATTCCCTCAGTACTATTTTTTTTCCATTCGCCACCCTCATTCAAAGACACATAAATAGGACCTCCAAACATGTTAGGATCAGGTCCAATAATAGAACCTTTAGTTCCAAAAAAATCCATAAAATTTGCTTGATGGTTAATTATATCAAAAGATAATAAGCCTTGAATCACTGCATTATTTTGAAATTCTATAACTATAAAATAAGTTGTTGGTACCTCTACTTTAAATTCTTTACCCTTATTAGGGCCTTGCCCAATTTTTCTATAATCACTTATGGTTTTTGCATAAGCAGTAATATTTTTTGCAGGTCCCAATAAATTAACTAACATTGTATAATAATATGGACCCATATCAAGTACTGGACCCCCACCATCTTTAAACCAAGGTTCCGGATTAGGATGCCAGGATTGCACACCTGGAAAAGCAAAAGTGAAGTTTCCTAATTTAATATCCCCAACCTCTCCACTATCAATTATTTTTTTTGTAAACTGACCTCCGCCTCCTAAAAAAGTATCTGGTGCATTTCCTAAATATAAGTTTTTTAATTTAGCTAATTCAACTAATTCTTTTCCTTGATCAAAAGTTATAGAGAGAGGTTTTTCACAATAAGAATGTTTTCCTGCAAGAAGAGTATTTTTTATTGTTTGATAATGTGAAGTAGGATTTGTTAAATTTAAAACAATATCTATATTTTTATCATTTAACAATTCATCTACATTTTTTGAAACAATATTATATTCTTTAGCGCATTTTTTTGCAGTCTCTATGTTTAGGTCAGCACAAACTGTTATGTTTATATTATTAAAATAATCTTGGCTTCTAAAATATGTTTCTGAAATATGACCACATCCAATTAAACCTACATTTAACATATATTATATTAAGTTATTAATTTTGTTCCTTGGTTTTATAACCAATTCCAATATTATTAAGTTTTTTACTTGATTCCATAATTTTTGGATATTCATAATTCAAACCTAATAACTGTTTAACTCTATTAGAACAATTTTTTTTGAATTCTTCATCAAGATATGTAACTAAATCCTCAACTGGTTTTATATATTTAGGCAAAAACTCTATTAATAAAGCTGCTCTTTGATGATCTGATACATTTGGAGATGCACCATGCCAACAATTACCATTAAAAAAAACTAAATCTCCTGGATTTGCAATCATTTGTTTTTTATTTGAAAAATCATCATTTTTTGTAGGATAATGAAGATTTTTTTGTGAACCAGGTACATATGCTGTTGCACCAGATTCTTTTGAACAAATATCAAGTGGTATAGTCACTTGGCAATTTTGAGCAAAAGAACTATTTAACCCTATAGGAAAAGTTTCGCTTTTGTAGTAATCCCAATATGGATAATCAAGATGTAATTCTTGACCTGGAGATCCTGGTAATAAACGACTTGCACAATATGATCCGCAAAAAAATTCTGATCCTAATAACTTTGACATAAGATTAAATATAATATCATTAGAAATTAACTTACTGAATACTTCACCCTTTCCAAATAAATTCCACACTCTTTGTTGTAAATGAATTTTACCAGATGCTTCTGCCTCAGCATTAAAATGCGATTCTTTTTGATCTTGAGTTTCTGAAAATTTGTTAACAATTTCTAGAGCTAGATTTATCTCATTAATATTAAAAACGTTTTTAAAAACTACTACTCCACTACCATTCAAAATTTCATCTAAAAATTTTTTAGTATCTATATTTGATTTATCTAGTTCTAACATTTTATGTAAACAATTTGATATAGCTTGATTATTTAATCAATAATAATTTTACCTAAGCCCCTAATTCGTCTCTTAAGTCACCTATCTCAGTACCTCCGGCCATTAGTTTCTTAATATCATCGCCACCTAAATCTTCTGCCATTCCTTTACCAATAACCTCTCCTAAGCTTAAAAAGGTATATCGATCAGCAATTAATCGCGCGTGAATTTCATTATGTGTAATTAATATAATTGCTATATGGCCTAATTTTTGAACCCTTTTTATTGTTTTTAATACTTCCATTTGTTGTTTTTGACCTAATGCAGAAGTTGGTTCATCGAGAATTAAAATTTTGGCACCAAAATAAATTGCTCTTGCAATTGCTAAAGTTTGTCTTTGTCCCCCAGACATTGTCCCAACAGCCTGTGTTGGATCAGATATCTCAATACCTATTTTTGACATTTCTTCAGTTGTAATTCTATCCATTTCTTTCATTTGCATTAAGCCAAATGCTCCTGGACCCTTTTTTATTTCTCTTCCTAAAAAAAAATTTCTAGTTACAGATGTAAGTGCGTTTAAAGCTAAGTCTTGGTAAACAGTACCAATACCAGCATCAGTTGCTTGTCTTGGTGTTGAAAATTTACCTTCCTTTCCATCAATAATTATTGATCCAGAAGTTGCTGGATGAACTCCAGCTAATACTTTTATTAAGGTCGATTTACCTGCACCATTATCACCTAAAAGTGCATGAACCTCACCTGGAAAAACATCCAAGGTAACACCGTTTAAAGCAGTAAAATTACCAAATCTTTTTACTAAATTTTTAATTTCAATAAGAGGTTTTTTTGAATCATTCACTGCTATGCGCTTCCCATTATTCTTTTGCGAATATTTTCATTTGTTAAAGCTGCAGTAACAAGTACTGCGCCTAAAAAGACTCTATAAAAAGATCCATCAATGCCTGGGATATAAAAGAATGCTTCTTTTGCAATTCCAAAGATAATTGTTCCTAATATAATGCCTCCAATTGTCCCAAAACCACCTGTCAATACTACTCCACCAATAACTGCAGCGGCAATGGCCTCTAGTTCTTTTAGATTTCCTTTGGCAGTATCTGCAGTATTTACTTCAAAAACTTGACAAGCTGCAAACATTGTTGCGCAAAAGGCAGTAAACATAAATAAAGAGATTTTTACTTTATTAGTTGGGACTCCATTAGCTTTAGCTGCACTTAAATTTCCTCCTGTAGAGTAAATCCAGTTACCTGCTTGAGTTCTACTAAGTATAAAATAACATGCTAAAGCTATTATAAACCAAATCATTAAACAAGAATACATTCCTTTTGCAAATTGATTACCATACAAATTAACATTCCAATCAGCAGTATAATAAAGCCAACTAAAAATTGGTTCCATAATATCCCCACCAAAAAAGTTTGCAACTGGTCTAGCTGTAATAATTGTATCTATATAAGCTTTTGCTATATCTAAATCAGTTACCACCTTTGCAGCAACAGCAGGTACCTCAACACCAGATTCAATTTTTTTAGTTAGTATCTCTACCATTGATTCATTCCCAGATTTTTTTGCACCTTCAAGTGATTTTTCTAAAGTTCCAATCATTTTCTTAGCTGCTAAAATAGTTTTATTTTCAGCAACTTTTTCATTCACATATGTTAGTCTTTCTGTAATTTTTGTTATAGTATTTGCTGGTACCGTACTTAAGATTTCCAGAAGCTGTTCATTAGGGAGAGCTTTTGCTGCATCTCTTTCCATTTCACCATGCCCTGGTACATTAATAATGTTTTTAATATCAGGAAGATCAGTAACAGTTGTTGAGCCAGCAGTTTGGTCAGGTGCTCTATTAAAAGCTCTATATGATACTTCCGTAACCCCTCTTAAAAAAAATAATCCACCTAATGTAACTATAAATGATGCAATACCACTTTTTACAATTAAAAATCCTTGAAACCATCCAAATGCTAAAGTGAAACACAATGTTATTAATATAGCTGTTAACGGAGATACATTTGTTATTTCTAATATCTTTATAACTTCAAAATGAAATCCACCTTCAAAAGATATATAAGGTATAACAATTGCAAAACCCCATTTAAGTATCATGGCCATACAACCACCAGCAAAACCAATCATGGAGCCTACAGACAAGTCAAACTCTCCTGCTATAATCAGCATTCCAGCAGCAAGCGCTACAATCCCAAGTTGAGCAATTACTCTAAAGTTATTTCTTATTCCTAAAGCATTGAATCCTTCTCCAGAAAATGGGTTTAATGACCATTCACCTTCAGGTATTGAAAAATATCCTAACATAGCAAATAGGATAAGCATAACTCCTAATGGTCCAACTTCAGGTCTAGAGAATAATGGGCTATACCACCTTTTCTCAGCTTGCCTATCTGATTCTTTGCGTTGATTTATGTTTGTTGAGTTCATTTCTTTTTTAAAACAAAAAAAAGGGCTGCTAATGCAGCCCTAATAAAAGAAAATTATCTATCAATTCCTGCTAAAGCAGCAACTGAAGATGCATTAGACTTATCAACGAAGCCTGGTCCTGATGGGATGTTAGCTCCTGGAAGAAGTCCAGCACTATTATTATACAGGTGTAATACAATAATTGGCATGTAACCCTGTAATCTTTGTTGTTGATCAATAGTGAATGACACTCTACCAGCATTGATTAAGTCCATAACAGCAGGGCTTAAATCAAAGCAAGCATGATGAACTGTCATACCTAAATCAGCTACAGCTTTATCAACAGCTTCACAAACATGAGGTCCAACTGAAAGGATCGCATCTACATCTGAGTTTGCTTGAAGTGCCGCAGTTGCACGAGTTTGAATTGTTGCAGGATCTGAAGTGGTATCAGTAAATTCCATAGGAACTGCTTCACCGTA
>Ga0111541_10000646_pt1 | contig 11373 bp, 3 predicted proteins | sample Knorr_S7_td_DCM__FD_83039 | JGI IMG/M metagenome (GOLD analysis project Ga0111541, IMG submission 83039) | Marine microbial communities from Southern Atlantic Ocean transect - Knorr_S7_td_DCM_ad_131m_LV_B (version 2) (version 2) | ecosystem: Environmental > Aquatic > Marine > Oceanic | place...
AGCTAAATAGACCATAGGAACTTTTGGCCAAAAGTGGAGTAAGATGCCTTTAAATAAATTAGAGAATTTTATAAAGAATACTGAAGGACGTATTCTTTATGTAAACCCGAATGATCTTGACGCTACTGATGGTATCGAGAATCAAGGTAATTCATTAACAAAACCTTTTAAGACTATTCAGAGAGCACTGATTGAGTCTGCAAGATTTTCATATTTAGAAGGTAATGATAACGATATAGTAGAAAAAACAACTATATTATTATTTCCTGGCGAACATTTAATTGATAATAGACCAGGTTTTGGTATAAAGAGTGTTGCTGGAGATGCTAGAGCAGTAACTCCTACTGGTGCTGTAAGTAATATTGGTGCTACAGAGACATTTACTCTAACTTTAAACTCTAATTTTGATTTAACACAAGAAGATAATATACTTTATAAGTTCAACAGTGTTCATGGTGGTGTTGTTGTACCTCGTGGTACTTCTATCGTTGGACTAGATTTAAGAAAGACAAAAATAAGACCTAAGTATGTTCCTAATCCAACGGATGACGCAGTACCAGATAGTGCTATTTTTAGGATTACAGGTTCTTGTTACTTCTGGCAATTTACTATTTTTGATGGTGATGAAAATACCTTAGTCTATACTGATAATACTGACTTTGGATCTGCCAATCAATCTAAACCAACTTTCTCTCACCATAAGATAACAGTATTTGAATATGCTGATGGTGTTAATGTTATTGATGATTATCAATTAACAGATTTACAGGTATATTATAGTAAGTTATCAAATGCATTTAACAGAGCATCTACAAGAGAAATAACTCAAAAGTATCCAGTTAATCCTGAAGGATTTGCTCCACAAAGACCTGAATTTGAAATTGTTGGTGCTTTTGCTACTGATGATAAAGCAATATCAAGAATTATTGCTGGTGATGGTGCTACTGCTGGTAATTTAGTTACAGTTACAACATCCTTACCTCATGAATTGAGTTCTGGTACTCCTATTAAGGTTAATGGTGTCAATGTTAGTGATTTTAATATATCAACCAAGGTACAAAATGTAATAGATGAGAATAGATTTACATATTTGCTTCCTTATGTTAGACCAAATCTACCTGCTGGACCTTCTGCTGGATTAAGTGGTTCTGGTGCTTATATTGCTGTTGAGACTGATACTGTTACTGGTGCTTCTCCTTATGTCTTTAACTGTTCTATGAGATCAGTTTGGGGTATGTGTGGTATGCATGCCGATGGATCTAAGGCAACTGGATTTAAATCAATGGTTGTGGCACAGTTTACTGGTGTCTCACTACAGAAAGATGATCGTGCCTTTGCTGAATATAATCCTACTAACAGATCATATGATAAGATTACATATACCAAACAAACAGGTGAGAAACTTTCTTCAGAATCATCTTCACAGATTAATGAAACTGTATACCATTTAAAACCTTCTGCTGTTTATAGAAGTGGATGGAAGACAGCACACATAACATTATCTAATGATGCTGTTGTACAGATTGTTTCTGTGTTTGCTATTGGTTATCACATTCACTTCTTAATGAAGTCTGGTGGTGATGCTTCTGTTACTAACTCTAACTCTAACTTTGGTCAGTTTGCTTTAGCAGCACAGGGATTTAAGAAGAGAGCTTTTGATAAGGATAATAAAGGTTATGTTACTAATGTTATTACTCCAAGAGCAGTTGTTGGTGGTGAATTTGAAGTTGAATGGTTACAGGTAGATAAGGATAGAACTAGAAAGATATATGCTGCTTGTTTAAGTGGTGATAATAGTGATGGATCATCTATAAATTTAAATGATCCTGCTGTTACACGTAAGAATCGTTTATACTTACTAGGACAAACTAATCCAACTCTTCCACCTGGAGATATTGCCCAAGGATTCAGGGTTGGTGCTAAGGTTGGTGAGAAGATTTTTGTTAATAATGGTGCTTATGAAGCTACCATTTATATGTCTAAGGACGATAAAGAGATATCAGGTGCGACTTCTGAGAAAAAATATGAATCAGTTTTCCATTCAAATTCTTCAAATAATGTAAACCCATCCATTTTCACGATTGAGGATGTAGGTGGGCATGAATTGATGAATGGTGAATCTATCAGAGTTATTTCTGAATCTGGAAGATTACCTGAAGGATTAGATCCACATTCTGTATATTATGCTGTTACAAGTAGTCAGGATGGTGATCTAGCTTCAAATGAAATAAGAATTGCTTCATCAAGAGCTAATGCTGAATTAGCTGATCCAGAATACATTACTACTATTTCTGATCGTGCTTCTGGTGCTTTAACAATTCTTAGTAGAGTTTCTGATAAGAGACCTGGTGAATTGGGACACCCAATTCAATTTGATGAAGTAACTTATAAAGCTGATTGGGATCTTGATGCTGCCACTGCTGAAACTTTTGAACCAGGTGGTTGGTTTGTCCATGTTAATATGGATAATACTATTAATGAAGGATTAGCTAATAAAGATGCTGCTGGTAATGCTGTTAATTACTATCCAAACTCAACAGTAGCAGAACTTAGTGGTGAAGAAATACCATATATTACAAGAAGATCTGATGATAGAAGTTTAGATGATAAACTATTTAAAGTTAGATATGTAGTACCTAAAGAAATACAGGATGCTAAGGCTCCTACTGATGGATTTATTCTACAAGATTCCAGTGCTACTGGTGTTACTAGAGTAGAAGATTTTGATAGAACTGAGATTGGAAATGGTAATGATAATACTATACAACCAAATGATCCAGGTTATGAATTTAATAGAAATTTAAGGTATCTTTCACAATTAAGTTATAATAGTAGTTCTAGAATTGCTACAGTTAGATCTGATAAGGTACATAATCTAAAAGAAAACAACCAGATTATTGTTAGAGGTGTAACTACTGATACCAATACTGATGGATTATTTGATAGAGAATTTAATGGAACATTTAAAGTTGAAAGTGTAATTGATGATAAGACATTTACATATAAGGTTGTTAAATTAGTTGAAGGTGAACCTATTGGTGATACAATCTCAGTAGGAAATTATACAAATAATACTCATACTAGAGATACAAATCTTCCTAGATTTGAGAGAAATGATACTAAGGAAAACCTTTATATCTATCGTACCGAAACAATAACTGATTATAAGTACAATGTTCAGGATGGTGTTTATCATCTATATGTTTTAAATGGTAATAATGCTGTTGAACAAGAGTTTACTGACGCAAAGTATAATCAGAATGTTGTTAACCTTTATCCAGAATTAGATAGAGATAATACAGATGATAATGCTCCAGCAGCACAATCTTATGCTCAATTAGCACCAATAGGACAAGTTGTAACTAATGATCTTAAGAAGAGTATTACAAGAGAAACTATTAATAAGTTTTTAGATACTTTTGGTGCTACCAATACTATTGTTTCAATAACAGGTTCACCTACTGCTACTCTTACATTTGCGGATGAGCATCATCTTAATGGATTAAAATATATTGAAACTGGAGATATATCTAGTGTTACTAATAATGCAGCACCTCATGTAGCAGGTACTTATTATAATGTAAAACTATTTTCAAGTTCTGTTGCTCCAGCAACAGCTCCTTGGCAAGGTGCTACTGCTAAAGTTGTTGTTGATGATACTACAAAATTAGTTACTTCAGCAGAGATTACTGAAAGTGGTTCAGGTTATGCTGATGGTGATGAATTATATTTTGATTCTTCTTCTGTTGCTGCTGGTGGAATAGGTGGAGCTCCTACTAATAGTAAGATTACTATAAAGAAAGCACATTTATCTTTCGTAGATGATACAAACTATGTTCAGATAACAGGTATCACAACTGGTACTGATGCTTATTATAGAATTAAGGGAACTCCTGCTGAGAATCAAATAAATGTTGCTACACATGTTTCTAATGATGTAATTTTACCTGGACAACAAGTAATTGATTTGGGACAGTATTCAGAGATAACTGGATTTGATCCTACTACTGATTCTGTAACTTCAGATGAAGTTACAATAACAACATTCGACACCACTACCTCACATGGGTTGATGGCTGGTAATGCTATTAGATTCCTTAATGCTAGTGATAAGAAATTAGTAGATCTTATTGTTAGTGAAGTTAAAACTGTTACTCAATTTACAGCAGTAACAACAGGTATTACACTTACAGCAAGTGGTGATACTGCTCCTAAGTATCTTCTTAAGCATGGATTAGGTTCTCATGATGCCATATCAGGAAGAGCTGGTGAAAATTTAGGTGTAAGAGGATTGCCTATCTATGGACATGATTCATTAATATTAGGTGGTGCTAATCAACTTACTACAGACGCTAAGTTTATAGTTAATATTCCTGATGGAACAGTAACAGGAACTACGATTAATTCTGGAACTGCTGCTGAAAAGGCTGCTAAGAGATTGTCAGTTGAGTCTAGATTCCCATTAGGTTCTTATATTCAAATTGATAGTGAGATTTTAAGAGTTAGAAAATCATCATTAGGAGAAACTAATAATGATAATCTATATGTAGTTCGTGGTGCTTTAGGTACTAATATTGCTCCACATGATGTTGGATCAATAATTAGAAAGATTGAACCATTAGCACTTGAGGTAAGAAGACCTTCTATCTTAAGGGCATCTGGTCATACATTTGAATACCTTGGTTATGGTCCAGGTAACTATTCAACTGCTTTACCTCAGATAACTAAGAGAACTCTAACTGAAAGAGAAGAGTTCTTATCACAGTCACAAGAAACCTCTTGTGGTACTGTTGTTTACACAGGTATGAATGATAAGGGTGATTTCTATATTGGAAACACTAAGATCTCAGCAGATAGTGGAAAGCAAGTTACATTTGATATTCCAATTCCGACTGTAACTGGTGAAGATCCAAGTAAGTTAAGTGTTGTATTTGATGAAGTAATCATTAAAGAGAGATTACTTGTTGAAGGTGGTGCTTCTAAACAGGTTCTTTCACAGTTTAATGGTCCTGTAACCTTTAATGGAACAGTTAGATTTAATAAGGATCTAAAAGTATCTAAAGGATTAAAGGTAGAAGGACTTGTTCAGTTTACATATAATAAAGCAAATACATCAACAGATTGTGCTGCTGGATCATTAGATGCTGCTCTTAATGTTCGTGGTGGTGTTGCTATTGGTGAAGATCTTCATGTATGTAAAGAGGTGAAGATCTTTAGTCCTGATGATAATGATCTAGCAGGTGCTACTACTGGTGCTTTAACTGTTGCTGGTGGAGTTGGTATTGGTAAGAACTTATACGTTAACACATTCGGTAAGTTTGGTGGCAATGTAATGTTCATGAATGGAGCACATTTCCCAAGCAATAAGTTTATAACTCTTGGTGGTGGTAATAGTGCTAATACTGATAAGGCATTTATATATCATGATGGTACTTCAGGAATGGATAACTTAAGGGTTTCTGCTCGTGGAGATGATACATTCCTCTTCTTACAATCTAAGAAAGAAATTATCCTTGGTGCTGAAGATAATTCATCACAGGGTCTATCTTATATTGTTGGAGGTAGAACTAAGATATTCCATGCTGGTACTGGTGTTTTAGAAACTCGTGAGGACTTAGGTTCTACTAACGATAAAGTTGGTATTAAAATTACTGGTGAATTAGAAGTTACTGGTGATATTGCTGCTTATGCTACTTCTGATCAACTATTAAAGGATAATATTAGTCCTATACCTGATGCTCTTAATAAGGTTATCTCAATTAGTGGTAATACATTTGATTGGACAAATGGTGGAGCTTCTGATACTGGTGTTATAGCACAAGAAATTGAATCTTTAGGATTACCTGGATTAGTTACTACTAGAGATGATGGTTATAAAGCAGTTAGATATGAAAAACTTGTACCAGTTTTAATTCAAGCAATTAAAGAATTGGCTACAAAAGTTGATAAATTAGAAAATCCTCCTGTTTCTCCTGAACCTGAAGATCCTAACATATTCAATCGTTAATAAATAACTAAAAAATTATTATAAATGGCTAACATTACCAAATCATTTAATTTTAGGAATGGAGTACAGGTTGATGATGACAATTTACTTGTAAACCCTTCTGGTCTGGTAGGTATTGGAACTACAATTCCTACTGAAGCATTGGATGTAAGAGGTGATGCTGTTGTATCTGGAATTGTTAGTGCTACATCTGCTAAGTTTGATACACTTGAAGTAAGTGATCTTACATTAGGTAATGCTGCTTCGGGATTAGTAATAGGTGTTGAAAATATAATTGGTGCTGGAGTTAGTATTAGAGCAGGTATAATAAGTGCACATACTTCTCAAGCTGGAGTAGTTACATATTATGGAGATGGTGGTAAATTAAATAACATTCCAACTTCTCAGTGGAAAGATCTTAATACTGGATTAGGATACACAAGCATATACAATTCAGGATTTGTAGGAGTTGCTACTGATGATCAAGATTTGCTCTACAGATAGCAGGTAGTAATAATTTATCTAATTTTATTGATGGTGTAGGTATCAATTCGGATGGTGGAGTAGTTGCTACAGGAATAGTTACTGCTGGTGAAGTTCATGCTGGTCAAATTATTGGTAATGTTAGTTCTGGTATTAGTACAATAGGACTTTCAACTGCTCTTTCTATTGATGTTTTGGTATTGTAACTGCTGGAATAGGATTTACTGGAGATATAAGAGGTAATGTTGTTAGTGGAGTATCCACATTTATTCAAGTTAAGGCAACTAATTCTCATGCTTCAGGTGTTTCTACTTCTGGATCATTTGTTGGTCCTTTGACTGGTGATGTTACTGGTAATGTTACTGGTGATGTTGCTGGTAATATAGTTGGTCTTGCTGGTACATTTACTGGTGATGTAGAAATATCTGGTGGAATTACAGGAGTTTCGACTGTTATAGCAGCAAAAGTAACTACTACTAATGCTACCTTGGGAATTTCAACTGCTTCTACCTTTAGTGCTACCAGTAAGTTAGCTGTTGGAAAGGCTATTCCTGTTACTGAGGTTGATGTTTTCACTACAGGTGATACAAAACAAACTCTTGTTGGTAGTGAGTCAGCAGCATTATATTTGGGTCAAAGAGTAAATACTGGAATTGGTGAGAGCGTTTCTGGTATTAGATTTGGTAGTTCATTAAAAACATTTGAAATTATTAACGGTGATGTTGGTGATGTAATAACTTCAATTCATGGTGGAGTTTTCACTGGAATTAATACTGGATCATTCAAGTGGAATTATGGTCAAACAAATAATACTTTAATGGCATTAGATTACAAAGGTAATCTAGGTATTAATAAACAAGACCCTGAGACTACTTTAGATGTTGTTGGTGTATCTACCTTTACTGGTAATGTTAAAATTGTTGGTGATTTAGATATTAGTGGTACTCTTACTGGAGCTGCTGCTATTCCTGATCTTATATCAGGTTCTCAGATATACAATAATGTTGGAATGTCTACATTCTATGAGTTAGATGTTCTTCAAACAGTTAAACCTGGTAAGATAGCGATTGGTACTGAAAGAGCAAATGTTGCTGGTGATGTACAAATTGATGCTCAACGTAGTAAGGCATTATTCCAATCAGTGGGTATTGGAACAACAACACCATCAGATACATTGAATGTGGTAGGTGTTGCGAAAGCAGATACCTTACAATCTGATATGTTATCAGTTGGTAATTCTCCTCTATGTGCTGTTGATTTCTCTGATGCTGGTAAGAATTTATCTGGACCATTTAGTGGTAAAACATATATGGTTCCACCAAAACTTACATCGACAGAAATAGGTAATTTAACCTCAGTTCCTGGTGGTGCTATGGTATATAATACAACTACTAATAAGATGCAAGTTTATAATAACAATCAATGGGTAAACCTACATTAATCGGGGGTAATTAATGACTGTTGTTGTATCTAGGGAAGGACCACATTTTGCTTCAGGAACAATAAGATGGAGTGAGTTAAGAACTAAGTTTAAAGAAACTTCTAGTGGAACTATACGTTGTTCTGAACTTTTTAGAAATACAAACATTTATGATAGAAATCCAATAGTACCTGATTCTACTGAGAATGATCAGGTAGCAGATCCTTATAGTGGTGGAACAGACGCAACAAAAGCTCCATTTGAATTTAAAGGTGTAGGGACTAATTGGAGAGCATCTTTGATGAGAAATTCCATCAAGAGATATTTTGCTACTCAAACTGGAACTGATCTTGAGTTTGAGATGGGATTATTTACTGCTAGTGGTAGTAAAGGTATTGATTGGGATGGAACAGGAGTTGCTGATGCTGTTGGATCTGTAATTGGAAATATAACAAGAAATATTTACAAAGAAATAAGGATAACTGGAATTTGCGGTTCTACTGATACTGGTATTCAAGGAACTGCTGGTAGTGGTGGTGTAGGTAAACAGAAGAAACCTGCTGCTAGATTAGAACTTCCTTCAGGAATGAAGGCAATAAATGTTACTATTAAGAATAGTGGGAGTATTCATGGTGCTGGTGGTTTAGGTGGATTTTTTCCTGATGGTACTAGTCCATTAGATAGAAGTGATCCAGGTAAAGATGGTGGAATAGCATTAAAGATCTGGCATGAGGGAGAAGAAGCTAAAACATATATTCAGAATACAGGATACATCTTTGGTGGTGGAGGAGGTGGAGAACAAGGTAAGCATGGATATATTAATCCAGCTGGATTGGACGCAATGAGAGCGAATTGTTATGCAGATAATAGTTATAATTATTTTGGTGGTTATTATAATACATGTAATGGAGAATCAGTTCAAGACTCATGTGGTTCGGATACCTTATTAAGACCACTGTGGTCATTTAGGATACAATGTGATGATAGTGATCCAGCTAATCCTTATGATGGGTGGGTTGGAAATGCTTATTGTAGGCATGTTGATATTACTAACGAACAAAGTAGTGCCCCTGTTCAAGGTAGAGGTGGACGAGGTGGTAATGGTAGAGGATATTCACAATCTAGAACAACTGGATTTTCAGGAACGGATCCAGGTTCTTCTGTTTGTCCAACATGTCCTGCTGGTACTGCTGCTAATCCTGGTGGTGAGTGTTCTGGACCAGGTGGAAAAGGTGGTGATGGTGGAGAATGGGGTGCTACTGGTGAATCTACTACTGGTATAAGTCCTGCTGCTACTGGATTAACCCAAGGACAAGGTGGTGGTAAATCTGGACCTTCTATTTGCGGAAAGAATTATTTTGCTGCTACTGGTTCTACAGGAGCTGCTAATATTAAAGGACCAAGAAATACAAACTGTGAAGGTGAAGCGTCAGATCCTATAGATCCAGGTGATTCACCAGGATTAGCATTAACTGTAAATGTAAATGCTGGCCATAATCCAACTCATGTTAGATTTAATAGACCAGCAACTCATTTAATGGTAACTCGTTTAAATCCTAATGATGCTACTCAATACTTACAAACAGATCCAACCCATAAAGTTTGGTTTAGAATAAGACATACTTGGAATGATAGAAAGAATATAGATGATATAGCGGTATGGAGATTTAGGATAAGAGATCCAAATTTAACTCATACTCATCCTAAGTCAATAGTATATGATTCTGGAAGACGTGGTACGAGTGGAACTTATAATGGACCACCTAACACAGGTAATGCGTATCCAGATGATACTGGTCCTGATATTGGATTAGGTACTGGTGTTTATCCTATAGAATGGTATGGTTTATCGTATCGTAATAAACCACCCTTAAATCCAAATGATCAAAGTTCTATTCTTTCAAAATATAATTGTGTAGATCAAAGATTCCCAAATCAAGGTTGGAGGACATTTTTACAGAATGACCAGATTATTCATTTAGTTGATGATGGTGGTATTGATGCAAACTCTATTATTGAAATATTGCCTCCTGAACAAGCGACTCATAAGATTCCTGGTGTAAAATATGGTAAGCAACCTTGGGTAAGATCTTATGCTAATACAATAGATCAAAACCCTGGTATGGGACAGAATTGGTCAGCATTTATGAAGTCTCATGGTATTGCTATATCTAATACTGATACTTCTCTTGGTACTTCTGCTGCTAATACTTATGCTCCAATAACTCAAAGAGGTGAAATAGAATTTGATATAACTTCAAGTACAGGAGCAGGAACATATACTGTTGTGGCAGCGTCAGATAATGGATGTAAATTTACATGGGAACATGTTCCTGGATTATTTGCTAGTGAGACTTTTGTTACTCCAAGATTCTTTAGTTCTGGTTCTAGTTGGGGATTTGGTGTAGCACCTGCTGGATTTACTGAAAAGGGACGTATTTGGCCATTTACTTCAGAAGGTGGAGCAGATGCTAATTTAAATACTAGCACTAATCCTTGGTATCCTGAAGGACCTACAGCAGCTGGTGCTTATAATATGGGACCAACTTATTTCCAAAAGAATATTACTGCTGGTGAATATGGAACTTATAAATTAGTATTTGAGTTAGAAAATGCTCATGCATTAGATGAACCACCAACAGTAAATCCAGGTGGAAATCCTGGTGTTACTTATAGTAGGATTCCTGATATTCGTCCTCAGAGTGTTGAAGAGATCGAACTAGAAGAACAAGTACTCGCTGGTGGAGGTACTCCTAGTGCCAGATATAGGAATAGAGCATTTGCTTATAACCCTGTAGGTGTTGCTTTTAAAATATTTGCTCCTAATGGTGCTGAAATAAAGACTTCTCTTGATATGACTGGTAGTGGATCTTACTCATATGGTGTACCTACAGTAACTTGGACTGCTTCAAATATGTTACCAAATAGTAATGATCCATTACATCAAGTTCAATGTCAATCAGAAGCTTTGAACCCAACAATGTCACATTATCAGTATACTGCATATGATTCTTATTCACAAGTTCCTGAAGTTGATGAGCAAGGTTATCCCAATACTTCTGAGAATATTCCCGATAATCCAGATTCAGGGTCTAAACTAGAATTTAGATCTGATGATAGTGTTCCTCAAGGTACACTTAATGGAGGTTCTGTGTATGGAACTATTACTCCTTCTCCAAATTCAAATGGTAGGATGGAGTATGAGTTCATCGCAAGTAATCCTGCAGGTAGTACCACAAAGAAAATGACTATCGAGTAATTAGAACTTGACAGTAAACTAGATTTTTGTTATAATTTTATTATGAAATTTACTCTTGCTATAGGAAACCCTCCTTATGGTGTAGGAGGGAATCTTGCTATAAAGTTTTTAAATAAAACGTCTGAGATTACAGATGATATTAGGTTTGTATTACCTACATCTATTAGGAAACCTTCGTCTCAGAATAAAGTTAAACCATATCTTCACTGTGAGATTGATGAAGAT
>Ga0111541_10000648_pt1 | contig 11369 bp, 8 predicted proteins | sample Knorr_S7_td_DCM__FD_83039 | JGI IMG/M metagenome (GOLD analysis project Ga0111541, IMG submission 83039) | Marine microbial communities from Southern Atlantic Ocean transect - Knorr_S7_td_DCM_ad_131m_LV_B (version 2) (version 2) | ecosystem: Environmental > Aquatic > Marine > Oceanic | place...
AGGTAAGAGTTTGTGATAGCCTTTTACGGCTCTCCAAGTGTCCGGAAGTATAGTATGGTCGTTACCTTTCCGAGAGTTGTAACGAGTTATAAAATAAACCCAGGTTTTTACTAAATCGATAGCCTCTTCCTCTTGTCCCAATCTTTCTTTAATAGAAACACCAAGAGGAAGAAGTTCAGTGAGGTATGGGGGATATAATTCAATAGCCCTTTTAAAGGCATTGGCTGATTTTTTCCAATCCGTCCCAATTGCATACAAAGTCTTTATTCTTAAACGTGCGGCTGGAAAGTGTTCACTATACAAATGCAATGCTTTGTCCAGTAATTTTAAGCCCTCCTTATATTCTTGTTGTCTTAGCTTATTAAGGGCAAGGTAAACTAGACATGTTGATATAATTATATTCTTCCCTGCAGCGCATTCGCTTCTTCCGTCAGCTAACTCCTTGGACACAGCAATATTATAGTCCTGAATTGGCATAAGCTCGGATAACGCCGAGAAAAGGCGAAGCCAAACTAGGTCCGTTTCAGGTTCAAACATCAGACTTTCCTTTTCTCTATAAATAGCGGTAAATATATCTACTGCCTCATCTGTATTGTTTATCAACCAAGCATATCTAGCAAAGTTAAAATTAATAGCGAGTGAGTTTGGAAACTTTTGTTTTGCCTCTTTATAGCAAGACCTAATAGAGTCTTTTGTAGCGGCGGGTTGGGAGTTTCTCAGAGCTTGTTCAATAGCATTATATATACTCAGTGAATAGAGCCTATGGCTCATGTTTTTATTTATTCTAGCATGCTGTAATGATTGGCTGAGCCCTACAATGGAGCTACTTCGTAAATGTTCACTTTTTGAGCTTTGCCTGCTTTTAAAAGTTGATCTATGGAATATTTCGAATACGCAAAACTTTAAAAATTTTATTTTTCCATCTTCTGAGTTTAGCAATATGGAGGACAATTCAGAGCGAATATCTTTTAGAGAATTTTTATAATTTTCCCATTTCTCTTCAAAATCCAAAATCGACCGAAAAACATCTTTCTCTAAACTAGAATGTGATGACATAGTGATATAATTTTTTAGGACATTAAATAATTGAATAGGAGCGTCTTGAGCCCCATGAAGTGGAAAAGAGCACAAGGAGAGGCTGTCCATACTCCTGGATAGCATCCCACCATGATTTCGGGAGCTCATTATCGGGATAAACTTGGCCCTTTGCATATATAACTGGTATTCAGATTTTGGAAGGAATTCCTCATTAATAACAATTTTTAGTTTGGGGTTATCTATAGTAGCTATTCGAAAGAGAAATTGTGCTTTTTCCCTCATTAACGGATTAAAGGAGACACCAGAATGAAAAAAATCAATATCTTTCGTTGGAATGTCTTCATTTGCTCTTAATTGCTGAGTGAGTGCGACAAAAGTAGGACATGCGGAAATTGGTCGGCCATAAATACCCTCAAGTAGTAAATGTTCGTAGGCTGAATTAGAGACAATTAAAGATGCTCTCTGTAAATCTTCAAACTGCTTTTGTAATTGGAAATCAAAGTCGTAGGGTACAAAAATCAAGGGTACTTTGAGGGTATACAGGTCGTTAGGTAGTCGATGACCGTATATGTCCAAAATAATGATTACATCTGGTACCCAGTTCTTTGGCAAAGTATCTTCTAGTGAGTTTATTATTTCATCTCTATCCACAATTTTTGACGCAATCGAGATGTCAGGTAAATCAGTTTGTGGTATAGCTCCCTCCGTATGAGGCCCCGCAAAGTAAAAGACATTGATTTTCCTTTTACTTAGTATGTTAGTCAGCTCAGCAAATCGAGGGTCTTTTGAAATTTGGTGGCTTTTTATTTCGGTATTTTCAGAGCACCATTTGCTAAAAAAGTCTTCAATACTATCTTTTTCTATCGTGATTCCGAGACTCGTTACCCTAGAGCCACACATTTTCGCCGAGGCAGCTTGGATATGACTATTATCTTCCTTCTGAGCCTTTATAAGCGAAACATAGTAATTTCCCCTCTCAAAGGCTTCTTTAGCAGAGCCGTATTTTTCTACTATATCATCTAAAGAAGGTCTGCGTTCAAAGTTAGGACTTAGCGATCGAGCCATACCGCCTCTTACGTTTCCTGGTTTGCAACTTCAGGAAACAATCCTGCCTTCATAACCTGGCCAGGTAAGGGGATTTCAAAGAAGTCTTGAGTCCATTCAGCGACGCTTAATAATTTCTCTAGTTTGACGCCCGTCTCAAAACCCATATTTCGAAGCATGAAGCATAAGTCTTCCGTTGCGATATTGCCTGTTGCTCTGGGAGCAAAAGGACAGCCGCCTATTCCTCCTACAGAGGCGTCCATATAGGTTACACCCGATAGAGCTGCTGCTGCTGCATTGGCAAAACCAGTATTACGAGTGTTATGCAAGTGTACACCTAAGCAGATCTCTCCAGATATCTTACTTCCAACAATTTTAATGAGCTCGGAAACCTGTGTCGGAACGGCTGCTCCTATAGTATCGGCCAAACTAATTTCTTTAGCTCCCATATCGGAAAATTGTTTTGATAATTCTACTATCTTTTCCGGTAGAACATTACCTTCAAAAGGACATCCAAATGCGGCTCCAATAACTCCCGACAGTTTTTTCTTAGACTGGATAACCTCTCTCGCAATTTCTCTATAACCAGCCATTGTGGTTTCAATCGATACCCCTTGGTTTTTTTGGTTAAAGGTCTCAGTTGCTACTACAACAAATCTTACTTCATCAACGCCAGCTTTCAGGGCTCTTGTTACACCCCTTAAGTTAAGAGCAAGGCCAACGTAATCTACGTTCTTATTTCTATCGATTTCCTGCATTATAAGTTCTGCATCAGCCATTTGGGGGACAATTTTTGGATTTACGAAACTTACAGCTTCTATTCGAGAAACCCCAGATTCAGATAATTTATTTATAAGTTTGATTCTCTCATCTGGGCTCCACATGCGAGACTGACTCTGCAACCCATCGCGCGGAGCAACATCGCATATTTCGATGTTTTTCTTTTCTATATTCATATTTGTTTCTCCTCAAAGCCAAACTTACCAAACGGAAAAAACTAATAGTGTGTAATCTAAATGCTTAGATAGTAGAGCAAAATACAGCAAACTTTTCTAGTTTACTGCCAAGTGGTGTACTCAATTCAATTGTTATGGTATTTCCAATGCTACACCTTTTTTTATTTCTGTCATGTTTGTAGATACAGATTAAGGTATAATGCATAAAAGTTAAAGTGAGTATGGAGAGATAATTGGATCATAAGGTTCAGGGGTTGCCACTTGAAGGATATACCGTTTTAGATTTAACACGGGCTAGAGCAGGCCCTACTGCCGCCCGGCAGCTTGCAGATTTTGGTGCTGACGTCATAAAAATAGAGATGCCAGGAGATCCGCAGTATGCGGATATGGGTACCCGGCATGGACCGGATTTTCAAAACCTTCACCGGAATAAAAGGAGTGTCGCAATTAACCTTAAAGAACCAGAGGGCCTTAAAATATTTTTTAAGTTAGCCGAATCGGCGGATGTAGTGATTGAAAACTATAGGCCTCAAGTTAAGTATAAACTTGGAATAGATTACGATGAAATCTATAAAATAAACCCTAAAATAATATATGCTAGTATTTCGGGTTTTGGGCAAACAGGCCCTTACTCTAATAGGCCAGGACTTGACCAGATCGCGCAAGGGATGGGCGGGCACATGTCTGTTACTGGACCGGGTGGGTCAGGACCTTGGAGATCTGGGACGGCTATCTCTGATTTGACGGCCGGTATTTTAACTGCGAATGGAATACTGATAGGTCTTCTTGAAAGAGCTAAATCTGGAAAGGGTCAGTGGCTTCACACCTCTTTGCTTGAAGCTCAAATCTTTTTGATGGACTTTCAGGCTGCTCGCTGGCTAGTCGCAGGAGAAGTCCCTCCTCAGGAAGGAAATAATCATCCTACATTTGTACCCATGGGAACCTTCAAGACTAAAGATGGTTTTGTAAATATAGCTCCAATGTCTGCCATGTGGCCCCGTTTTTGTCGAGCCATGGATATGAAAGAATTGTGCGATGATGATCGCTTTGCTACGGCGGAATCTAGAAAAATAAACCGTAAGGAAGTGGATGACATAATAGAGTCTAAAACAATTCTTGAGAATTCTTCATACTGGATTGATAATTTAAATGAGGCAGGGATTCCCTGTGGGCCAATTTATAAAATGGATGAAGTTTTTGAAGATGAACAGGTTCAGCACCTGGGTATAGCCGGCAAAGTAGAGTCAAATGCCATTGGAACCACTTCTATAGTCAGGCAACCTATAAACATGGATAGAACGGGCAGTAAACCTATTACAGCTAGTCCTGAATTAGGTGAACATACAGAATCAATTCTTGAGAGACTTGGATATTCTGTAAATGAGATAGATAAATTTCGCAAAAAAGGAATTATATAGCTGTTGAAAAAGTTAATGATTTACAGAGCCACCGTCGACTACAACGCATTGGCCGGTCATAAAATCACTATCTGAGGAAGCAAGAAACATCATAGCCCCTACTAGGTCATTTGGTAATTGACGCCTTTTTAAAGCGCGGGTCTGGGTTATAAAGTCAGCAAAACTCTCATCGAAACTCTCACTTCCAATTACATTTTCACTCATGACGTAGCCTGGAGCTAGTGTATTTATGCAAATGTTGTCATCACCTACTTCTCGGGAAACGCATCTTGTCATTGTCATTACAGCTCCCTTCGAAGTTACATAATGTAGCAACATCGGACTTCCCTTAAACAGGGTACCAGAGGCAATATTAATGATTTTACCATATTTTTGTTTTTGCATGAACGGGATAACAGATTTTATGCATATAAACGCACCACGTACATTCACAGCCATTAATTGGTCCCATTCCTCCACAGTAATATCAAGGAAAGGTTTAGGCTTTAAAGTTCCAAAAATAGCAGCATTGTTTACCAAAATATCCACGCGGCCGTATTCTTTGACAGTTAGTCGAACAGTTTTTTCAACAGAGTCTTCTCTAGATACATCTGTTGTTATGTTTATCGCATTTCCGCCATTATTAATTATTTCATTTTCTAATTTTTCACCGTTATCAATATCAGCGATGACTATGTTTGCTCCCTCTTTAGCCATTTCCCGAGCGTATTCAGCACCAATACCTTGGGCTGCTCCAGTTATAATAGCTACCTTATCTTTCAGCCTTGCCATATTTATTCCTCTCAATAAGTTTTATTTGGAAAATATGCTAATTTAGATATTGTTATCTAAAATTACACAAGTAAACAAATGACCCAACATAAAGTTTTAACAAATTTAATAACTGGTTTTTTTGGAGCGGGAAAAACAACCTTTCTTCAGTCGCTGTTAGAGAAACAAGATCCGAGAGAACCTTGGGCGGTTTTGTTGAATGATGAAGGTGATTTGGTAATTGATTCTGGTATATTGAGGCCAAAAGCAGAAGGTCTAATAATTGAAGAGGTTCCCGGCGGCTGTATTTGTTGTTCTGCTGGTGTTTCTATATCTGTAGCTGTTGAAGAATTGATAGCAAAAGCCAAACCTAAGAGATTATTTATTGAACTCTCGGGACTAGGGCACCCAAGTTCTGTTTTGGTGGACTTATTTTCGCAAAAGCTAAGTGCAATGCTTCATTTGAGTTCGGTATTTTGTCTTGTTGATTTAAGGTATGTCTTAGAAGAAAAGATACAGTCTTCTCAGGTATTTTTTGAACAAATTGAAGTAGCAGACGTCATAGTAGGAAGTAGGGCCGATGTCGCCTCGGGTCAGCAATTAAACGCATTTAATAAATGGGCTAGAGGATTGCCAAGAAAACCAAATGTACTAAAAACGGGGTTAGAAACCATTGATTTAAATTTATTGGAAACAAATACTAAGAACACTCTATCAGGCGTAAAAAATATTTTTGACAAGTACAGTCAGAGTAGAATGCATTCAAGTAATCTTAAACCTTCCCACATTGTTGGCGCAGCTGTGAAGGATAACCAAAAAAATCAAAGTCATTATTTCAGTGTTAGGTATCCCTTGAATACACTATTTGATAAAAACCATTTGAATAATATTTTTAGTTTAATTAAACCCCCTATGATTATAGGTGAGGCTAGGGTAGATAGAATAAAGGGCATCTTTCAAACAAACAATGGCTGGTTATTAATTAATGGAACAATTAAGGAAATAATTATCTCAAAAATTAACCCGCAAAAATATTCGTTGCTGGAGGTGGTTTCATTGGACAATTTGCCAAAAGACTGGGGAACGTTAGAACGTAAAATTCAAAACAGCATACGTAAATGATTTGTTTTATTTTCTTTTAGATAGTGGTTTTACTTTTCGCTGCTGCTTGCCCGTATATTGGCTCAAGGGTCTGATTAAACTATTGTCTGTGTTTTGTTCAAAATAGTGAGCAGACCATCCAGTGATTCGGGCCATTACGAATATGGGCGTGTATAAGTTAATGGGAAAACCCATTAGGTAATAAGCTGGGCCAGATGGGAAATCTAGGTTGGGATAGATGTTTTTTTCATTTACCATAATATTTTCCATGATTTCATAGATTTCTAGCCATTTTGTATCTCCGGCCCATTCAGTGAGGTCCCGAAGACAGTTTTTCATTGTAGGTACCCTCGAGTCTCCCTGTTTATAGACCCTGTGCCCAAAACCCATTACCAAGGATTTGTTTTTGAAAGCATTACGAAGCCAGTTTTCTGCCCGTCTTGGATTACCCACTTTCTTCATCATTTCCATTACCGCTTCGTTTGCCCCGCCATGCAGGGGTCCCTTTAAAGCACCGATGGCGCCGCATGCCGCGCTATAAAGATCTGATCTAGTAGATGTTATAACTCGTCCAGCAAAAGTCGAGGCATTAAAGCTGTGTTCCGCATAGAGAATTAGAGAAATGTCAAATGCTTTTACGACCTTTCTTGGGGGTATCTTTCCAAAACACATATAAAAGAAATTTTCAGACATCGTCAGGTCAGTGCGGGGGGAAATTCTTTTTTTCCCCTGCCTAAGGCGAAAGTCAGTAGCAATCATTGTGGGGATTTTTGCTAGCAAGGCAATTGCCCGCTCTAGATCTTTTTCCAACGGTTCTCCACCCCAAGCTATTTCTGTAGTGCCCAAATAACTTACAGCTGTCCTAATAGTATCCATGGGGTGGGCTTTCTTGGGAAACATAGATATTATATCTAAGTGTCCCCTAGTAAGCTTTCGGAGAGAACGCTCTAGTTTCTTGAACTTATTGAATTGAGACCGATTTGGGAGTTCACCATTGAGTATTAAATAAGCAACTTCCTCAAAAATACAATTTGCAGCAAGGTCTTGAACAGCATAACCACGATAGGTAAGGGAATTAGTTTCTGGCATTACTTTAGATACTGATGTGGTATCAGTAATTACCCCTGCCAGTCCCTTATAAATTTTTGGTTCAGCTTTCAAATTCTTCTTTTTTTTAGAGTTTTTGGCCATTTTTGACTCCCTTGTCGCCTATACTTTGAAATTATAAATATTTTTGTCAAAGTGCTCGTAATTTGCGTATCGCAAAAGTTTGTATAACTCTTTCCGCGTTTGCATATCTTCCAAGAGGGAGGCATTGCCACCCTCTTTCTTTAATCTGGCATAACCTTTTTCTATGGCTTTATTAGAAAGACGAAGTGATGTTACCGGATAGATAGCAATATTGTAGCCAAATTCTCGAAGTTGTTTTTCATTATAAAGGGGCGTCTTACCAAATTCTGTCATATTCGCTAATAATGGCACTTTAATAGCTTTTCTGAATCTCTCATATTCTGTTGGGCTGGATAGGGCCTCGGGAAAAATAGCATCTGCACCTGCGTCCACGTAAGACTTAGCTCTTGAAATAGCTAAATCGAGTCCTTCGATATCTTTTGCATCCGTTCGAGCCATGATAAGAAAGTTAGAGTCTTTTTTTGAATCAACTGCAGCTTTAATTTTTTGGACCATAGTATCGGATTCCACAAGTATTTTATTATCTAAGTGTCCACATCTTTTGTTTGTTATCTGGTCTTCCAAATGACATCCGGATAGCCCCATCTCTTCAATTTCTTGAATTGTTCGGGCAGTATTAATTGCTTCACCAAAACCGGTATCCACATCGATTATTGCCGGTAAGTCCGTTACTCGGGAAATTTGTCGACCTCTCTGTGCCACCTCTGACAACGTTGTTAACCCAACATCTGGCAGCGCAAGTTCAGCGGATAGAGCGGCTCCAGATATATAAACTCCGTCGAAACCAAGTTCTTCTACAATCCTTGCAGCAATAGGTGAGTGAGCCCCTGGCATTAACATTAATTTTCCGGAGTTGAGTGTTTTTCTCAGATTTGCCCTCTTTTCAGTGGCAGAATTCTGTGAAAATAGCATTAGAAAATACCTCCGGGAGCCAATTTACCCTTTTCAATTAAATCAGATTTAACCTCAATATTGATTTTTCTCAAACCCGAATTATCAAGTGTAGCCAATTCTTGTACAACATCTAAAAAACGATCACTCTCATTATGGTCGAGTAGTTGCTCTGTTAAACTTTTGAATTTTCGAATGTAATCCTCTCGTTTGAAAGGCTTTGCCCCTGATGGGTGGGCATTAGCTACTGCGAGTTCGTCGATAATGGTTTCCCCTGTTTTTAGTTTGACTTCAACGCGTCCTCCAAAAGCGCGCTTGCTAGGATCAGGATCATGATACCTTTTTGTCCACTCAGGGTCCTCTCGAGTTGAGATTTTTTGCCATAAATTCACGGTGCTATCTCTCTTTGCCCGATCAGGGCTATAAGATTCTATATGATCCCATGAACCATCCTCAAGGGCAACAGACAATATATACATAATCGAGTGGTCAAGAGTTTCTCGGCTAGCATTTGGGTCCATTTTTTGGGGATCATTTGCTCCTGTTCCAATAACATAATGTGTATGATGACTGGTGTGCAGAACGATTTTATCGATGGAATTAAAATCCTCTATTTTTTCTCTTATATTGAACGCCAGATCTATGAGCGCTTGGCTTTGGTATTCTGCAGAGTGTTCCTTGGTGTAAGACTCAAGGATCGCAGTTTTTGGCTGTCCTGGTTTGGGTAAAGGTACGGAGTATTCTGCATTTTTACCTCCCAATATCCATGCAATGACACTGTCTTCTCCCTCGTAGATTGGTGATGGCGCGCCTTCACCTCTCATGCAACGATCGACAGCTTCAATGGCCAGTTTGCCGGCGTGGGCTGGTGCAAATGCTTTCCAGCTAGAGATTTCACCTTTTCGAGATTGTCGTGTGGTTATAGATGTATGCAAAGCTTGTTGCACCGATTGAAAAATAACTTCTGGGTCAAGTTGCAAAAGGCTTCCAATTCCTGCGGCTACAGAGGGGCCAAGGTGGGCTATGTGGTCAATCTTGTGCTCGTGTAGACAGATACCCTTGACCAAATCAATTTGGATTTCGTAACCTGTCGCGATGCCCCTTATAAGATCATACCCATCTTTCCCTGTCTGTTGCGCAACTGCCAATATTGGTGGAATGTTATCAGCTGGATGGGAATAGTCAGCTGCTAAGAACGTGTCATGGAAATCTAGTTCTCTGACAGCTGTTCCATTTGCCCATGCGGCCCACTCAGCGTGAACGGTTTGCTCGTTCGGTAGGCCAAATATTGGCGCGCCATTAGGCCTTTGGTGGGCCAAAGCCTGATGCCTAGCTGTAATAACTGGTTTACGGTTTATTGAGGCAATTGCAACTGCTGCGTTGTCTATTATCCTGTTGACAATCATATTTTCGACGGATTCTGTAACAGGAGTATCATCTGATGCTACTTCGGCAATTTTCCAAGCTAATTGATTTTCTTTCTCCAGTATAGCTGTGGAAGGGTAGGTTTTGACGATGTGATTTTTCAAGGCACTATACTCCCAAATAAGTAAGGCATAACCAGATAGAGACTCCTATATTTACAAACTTGATCTTATGTCTATCAGTTTATTAGGTATAAGTAACTAATTAGGTCTAGTAAATCTTAGTAAATGGTTCACTATGAGAACCATAACCTCGTTAACCGTTGAAACTTTCACACTGAGTGACTAAGCTTAGGTGCAAGAAATAAGATATTTGTAAATCAAATTTGGGAGGGTAAAGATGTCAATTTTTAAGTCAAAAGTCCTACAGGTCTTTTGTGTTGGACTGGTGTTGCCATTCGCTATGTTATCAACAAGCGTTCAGGCTGAGAAATATCCTAATGGTCCGGTAACAATGGTTGTCCCATGGAAACCTGGTGGCGGAACAGATCGTACTGCCCGCCTTTTTGCGCCTTACTTGTCTAAAACACTGGGGGTTCCAGTAAAAGTTGTCAATATGGGCGGCGGCGGCGGATGGGTCGCTTGGGCTAAGATGGCAAAATGGGATGCGAAAAAGGATGATCATATGCTTGGGTGGGTAAACTTTCCACATATGTTATCTTACTTAAATCCGAAGATGAAGAATAAGAACAACTTAGACTCATTTAACTTTTTGACCGGACACAGTTTAGACCCATGTATTTGGGGTGTTCGTGAAGGCGACAAGAGATTTCAAACTTTAAAAGAGTTTATTGCCTATGTTAAGGCTCACCCAAATGAAATAAAGGTGAGTGTAGGTGGGTTTGGAAGTGATGACCATCAGGCGGTAGCATTTGCTGAAAAATTTATTCCTGGGTTTAAGGTAAAGAAGATTTTCGGTAATAATGATGCCAAGAAACTTCAGGAATTGTATGGAAAAACTGCTGATGCTATTGGTGGTAACATCAGTTACTTCGTTCCCCATATGCTAGAAGCAAAACTTCGACCAATAGCGGTTCTTGGAAAGCAAAGAGCTTCCCAGTTACCTACTGTTCCAACCTTTGTAGAGGCTTCAGGAGTCCAAAATTTTAATTTTGCAGCGAGAGTTTTAGTTGCTGCTCCAGGACTTTCTGCTGAAAAAAGTAAAGTTTTAACAGCAGCCATTCATAAAGCAATGGATACGCCTGAGTATGGTGTTCGCGAACTTAAGGGTCATAATACCCTTTGGAAAGTTCAGGGTGCTGAGCTCAAGACGTTTTTGGAAGGTCTTGCTGGTACAGTAGCTAAGGTTAAATTTTGGGATCTACCTAAGTAGTCTGATTTTAGTTGGTTTGCAGCGCCCATATTGTATTATGGGCGCTGTAAGCTATTTTGGAGTTAACAATATGGCAGTTTTTTCTGACATTCGTCGTATCGAAACGGAGATGTTGATTGTAGGTGCTGGTGTGGCCGGTATGATGGCAGCGACGGCGGCCTTGCGGGTTGGTATTACGCCAGTAGTGGCTACGAAAGGCACTTATGCGTCTGGAAGTTCTTCA
>Ga0111541_10000649_pt1 | contig 11369 bp, 10 predicted proteins | sample Knorr_S7_td_DCM__FD_83039 | JGI IMG/M metagenome (GOLD analysis project Ga0111541, IMG submission 83039) | Marine microbial communities from Southern Atlantic Ocean transect - Knorr_S7_td_DCM_ad_131m_LV_B (version 2) (version 2) | ecosystem: Environmental > Aquatic > Marine > Oceanic | place...
AGTTGAGTCTGAACACTACCTGGGGCTACAGCATTAATCCTGATGCCAGTTTTTATATATTCCATTGCTAATGATTTAGTCATAGCGATAACGCCACCTTTAGTAGCCGAGTAAGCGACCGTATATGCCTGCCCCATCAGTCCAGAGCAAGACGCAACATTGATTAATGAACCGTTGCTTTCGATTAGAAAAGGTATTGCCGCTTGAGAACACCAAAAAACTCCAGAAAGGTTGACGCCAAGCATTTCCTCCCAAGATGCTTCGGAAACTTCAGTCATATGTTCGCTTCGAGCAATTCCAGCAATATTTGCAAAAACGTCTATTCGACCGTTTTTTTCAAATATTTGAGAGACAGTTGAATGGCACTGTTCTCTTGAAGCAACATCGGTTACGTAAGTATCGCAATAGTCGTCGACTTGAAGAGAACTTGACAAACTTTTAAGGCCAGAGGTGTCAACATCTATAGCAGCAACCTGAAACCCCTGATTCAGTAAAGTGGCAACAGTAGCTCTTCCTATCCCGGAAGCGGCACCTGTTACTACAGCAACTTTAGGTTGATTTTTTGTCATAGGGTGTTTCTGCTTTCATTGATAAACCGTAGTCTTCAGATCAGTATTTATTGAGTATCTCAGAATACTTTAGGTAATTGGAAAGCAGGACTCGTGTCTAACGAATTGAAGAATCTGAATGAAGCTACCAGACGTCTGATGAAAGGGGTTCGTCTAATTGACACCTCTAACGAAGTTATATACAAATTAAGCCAAAAAATTTCTGAGATTGCTTCTGAGGTTGAAGAGTATTCATACTCGGGTGTGATTGCCCAGGGCTCTTTAAAGAATGATAAAAATCCGATTGAAAGAGGAGACCAGAACCCATCAGAATTCTTTCCTTATAGTCCAGCTGTAGGTCCTTTTAATCCAATAGCACCACCATTAGAGGTAGAGGTAATAAATGAGGCCGAATACAAAGAAATAAGGGCATTCGGCAAACTTGATGGAGTTTACGTGGGACCGCCTGACCTTGTACAAGGTGGTGTAATAGCGTTACTTTTTGACGACATTATGGGAAGTGTTTTAGTCGTGAACAATTGCGGTGCTATGACAGGAACTTTAGAAGTTAGATACGAAAAACCTACTCCCATTGGTAAAGAATTGTTATGGACAGGAAAGATTGAAAAAATTGAAGGACGAAAAATTTATGTTTCTGCTGATCTGTGGGAAGGGGAAAATAGGACAGCAATCGCAACAGGGATATTTGTAAAAGTAGATTTGTTGAGTTGAGGGAGAAGATTACGTTAAAAGCAAAAAACCCCGCCACTAAGTGGCGGGGTTTTTAAAGTTATTTTTCTTACTTAGCGGGCTACGCCTTTGCCAAGTGCTGAAATAGCTGCATTCCCAACAGGAATAAATGCACAAATTGCTAGTGCAGTACCTATTTGAGAACCAAATTCTCCCATTGAGAGAATTTCTGTTGAAGCTCCATAGTCCATACCACCTAGATCAGTGATAGCGACAAAGAGCCATGCCCAAATCAAGTTAAGATTTGGACCGATTATTGGAAGTCCTTTAAGCATCCCATTAACACCTGCAGTGTCGAGAATGCTGTCAAGGACAGCAACTACACCCTGGAAGAGCATTCCTAGAATGATCAGAGTGAGAATTGTTGACATCATGGAGAGGTACCCCTTTTATAGTTGTAACTCGATTGGCCTCACCGGACCAATCGAACTGTCATACGCTAAATTAGAAGAATCAAATGATGCGGTGGTGGATCCTGTTTGAAGTTTTTTTAATATTTTTTGATTTTCCTTTTTTTTCGACCGAAATGCAGTAATATTGCCCGTTTATACTAAAGATCGGCGGTTTTATGCGGAAAAAATCTTCCAATAAAGCTCTTAAATCTTTATTTATAATGTGTTTTTTTCTTATTTCTGCCTCTTTTTTGGCTCCTGATGTTCTTGATATCTGGGCGTCAACACAAAAAAATGATTTTCGCCGCGAACTTGCTAGAGACTGGTCTGAATCAATAGGTGATTTGAGTAGAAAGATGCAAATTGATGAAATAAAAGAATTTTCTGAGCGCATAATTGACGGTTCCTCTTCAGGAGAGATGCTGGAACCTTTAGCCAAACCAGTTTTGACTATCAGACAAAAGACCCTTCCAATAAAGGAGGAAGTACCCAAAGAGAAAGAAGTAGATGTAACAAAAGCTGAAGTAAAATCCTTACCGTCAAGTGATGAAGAATCTATTTTTACACCAATTAGCTCTACAACTTTCCTCCCGTCAGTAACCGCAGCGGTAGCAACAACCACCACAACAACTTCGCTCAACTTGGAATCTTCTATAAAAGCTCGAAGGACAGCTACGTTCGAAGATCCGCTTAGGGTTCTTGCTGTAGGCGACTCTCTTATGCTTGATTTCCAATATGGACTAGAACGAATTTTAGAACCGAGAGTAGATTTAAATATTGAGGGTAGAGGTGCACTTGGATTTGGTTTTACAGTTCCTTACTGGGATTGGGAAGATGATGTAATACCTGATTACAACTTAATGGTTGGAGAAGTACGCCCAGATGTTGTGATCGCAATGATTGGAGCCAATGAATTTCAAGGGTATGCAATTGAAGGAGAAGATCTTGAACCAGGCTCTTCTCGGTGGAGTGAGGTTTTGACTGATAGGGCGCATGATGCGATTTCCCATTGGTTAGCAGATGGAGCGTATCTGTATTGGTGGAGCACGCCAAGAATGTCGGATCCATCCTATCTGACAGATAATTTGAACAGTATTTGGGATTCGGTAGTAAGTGATTGGTATCCGGAAGCTGAAATGGTTGACAGTATGAAAGTTTTGGGTGACGAAGAGGGTGAATTCCGGTGGAATATGGAAATGCTTGATGGCTCCATTGTCCCTCTTCGTAAAGAACATGGTGTCCATTTTTTTGAAGTAGGAGCCGATGCTTTATCTAGACAATTTGAAGAAATCTTAGAAAAAGATGGATGGGTTAATAGTCTGCCACCGGAGTCTTAATCGTCTTTTTCTAGTTTTTCTTTCAGTAAAGAGATTTCTTCGACAAGAATTCTTATGCGATTTTCCATTCTTGATAGTTCATAAGAAAAATGCATAGCTAATAGCAAAAGGAACCCTATTGCTAAAAGTAGAAAAAGAGTTGGCTGGTACCAAATATCAAGTTTTTCAGCAGTCCAGTCCAGTATTTGAGGGACGGCAGAAATAACCGCCAATGCTGTTCCAACTGTTAGCCACAGTATCGAATATTTAGCTTTTAGAGCTTTAAGTCGAACCAGTCTAACGATTAAAAACAAAGCTCCTAAAGCAAGAACAGCTATCAAAATATGTGTAGATGAACTCATTTAGTTAATCCTTTTTCTTTTTGTGAGTACTAGCAAGTAAGACAATCAAAAGTCGTAAAAAGTAATAAATTAGGCGAAAGTTACGATTAGACGGCTGCCCGGCAGATCTTTCTCGCATTTTTACTGGGATTTCTGAAATTTTAAAACCATTTTTTGAAGCTATGAGTAATGCCTCCACTGAGTCCATATATTCGACTGGATATTCCTTGGCAAAAAGTTTGATAACTGGTTTTCTAAAAGCGCGAAAACCAGAAGAGGTATCAGTAAATCTCTGACCTGTATAAATTCTCACTAAGAATCGGAGAAAGTTCATGGCTGCTTTTCTACTTTGACCAACCTCGTAAGAACAGTCAGTAGCGAATCTGCTCCCAACCGCCATATCAGAGTGTTCAAGCTCCGAAAGTAGTGAAGATATTTGTGTTGGGTCATGTTGGCCGTCCGCATCAAATTGATATGCACAATCAATTCCTCTATCCATGCAGTAACGAAAACCTAAGCGAAGAGCACCTCCAATTCCGAGGTTAAAAGGCATAGAAAGGCAGACACAGCCAAATTCTTTAGCGATATCGGCGGTTCCATCTGTGGAACCATCATCAACTACAATTATTAGATGGTCCGGAAAGAGGCCTTTAATTTCACTTATAACATTTGGAAGTGACTCCGCTTCATTGAAAGCTGGAATAATAGCTGCAGTTTCCATAAAAAGAACAGTATCCTCGCTTGATCCTTTTCATTCGGTATTTAAAAAGCATCGAAGTCCAGTAATTCAAATTCGTTCAGTTCAAAATTATGGTCTGAGTCAAAAAAATAAACCACTAACTCCAGAGGACTGGGTTGAAACTTTCTTGGGACCTTAATTCCCGTCATCTGGAAGCTGTCGTTTTTGCCCCAATAAGTAACAAAGGGCGTTCTGTGGTATCGAGCGATACTTGAGGCAAGGGGAGCTATTTCGATAGGAGTATCAACTGTATTTAAGGGGAGTGTTTTGAGGAGAATAGCTATTTTAAGTCCGCTTATAGAAATTTTTGTACTTATGAGAAGAGCCGATTCGGATACATGCAAGTAGTAATCAGCCCCTGGTCTTGAAAGTCTCCATTTCAAAAGTTCTTTATTCCAAATAGGGGAAAAACCAGAGGAGGGTGTCAAAGTTTTAAAATCAAGAACACCTTCTGTCGTTAATTGTTCGACTTGATTGAATTCAAATCGAAGTGTTTTCATGTGAGTTCTTGATTTTGAGAGTTTTAAAAATCGAAAGTCAATAGCGGGTAGCTTTTTCCAGCCCATTGCTTCAATCATTCGTGGTGAAGATTGAGAATTTGCGACTCCGAGAATCCCGTCTAAATTACCGTCAATCCCAGCTTTGTAACTATTTTCTACTGTTTTACGGAATAACCCTTTGCCGCGACTATCAGGGGATACAGCTAAATCAACACCTATACCCAAAGTAACTTTCTCTCCAAGATGATTTTTGAAAATTTTTGGAATTAAAGCATAGTTACTTAGCTGTTCATTTTTTTCAAGAAGATACCCAACGCAAGCAGGACCGAAAGGATTCTCATGGTATTGCCACTCAAGGTATTCAACTGATACCAAAGTTTTAGGCTTGAAGGTCTTATTTAATAAGTTGGCAGTTGATCGGAGATCTAAGTTTTCCATTTTTTATTTCTTTGCAAATAGATCAATAAAGAGATACCTATAAGAAAAATGGAAATGCCAAACACGAAACGGAAAGTAGCTCTACTGGAGCAATTAATCGATTTGCTTATTGTGGGATCTCCTATTTTTGGTTTAGGGTTCACATAAACTTCGTACGAAGGAGAATCTTCAGTAAAAGTCCCAAAAATTGGACTTCTGCAAGAGACCTCAGGAGTATTCTCAAACGAGAAAATTCCCCCACCAGGTAGCGGCCGAGAAAAAGGAATTAAGGAAATCCATAGTCCAAGAACGACTAGAAGAGTTGCACAAATAGGTAAAATTTTGTTTTTCTTCACAGCATGCTGATCCTATACGGGCGGTTAGCCTCACCAAGTGTTTAGAAAATACTACAAAGGGTGTTTAATTGCGTCTATTTGTTTCCTTGTTGCTTGCAGTTCTACAGAATCGGCTTTTAGGAATCTCTCGCTAGAAGAAAAAAAGACATCGACTACAAGTGTGAGTGTTCAAGAGATAACTACTACGACAGCAATATTGCCGACTTTAACGCCGAGCACTGTTTTTCAGACAACTTCTTCATTAGAAGAATTGACACCGACCTCCTCTTTAGTAATTGAAAATGAAATAGCAGTAGAAACAACTTTTTTAACTGATCAGACAGATGATGAAGAAAAATCAGAAAGAGAAGTTATAGATCTACTCGAAATGCTAATTAGAACTCCAAGCAAAAATGAACCTTTAAGGGTTACTAGCATTGGGGACAGCGTTTCCTATGATGCGGATCCGGCTATTAAAGCAGTTTTAGAATCAACTGGAGTGGCGACTGTAGAAAATAGGTCATTTGGAGGAGTTGGCTTAACTCAAAAAGGATTCCAGACCTATTTAGTGGACTCTCTCAATACAGAACCGGAAGTTATGACAGTAATGGTCGGAGGGTGGGATTTAGCATTCGCAGAAGAAAGTCAGGAAGAATACGAACAAATTGTCGAAAATTCAATAGAGGAAATCTTGAAAATTTCTTCTTTGATCATCTGGATCGGTATGCCTCCTACTCCTGAGGCAGAAGGTTTAGAGGAAACTCGACACTTGGTAAATCAAATTTATAGAGAAATTTCAGATCGTCAAAAAGAAGTTGAATTTATAGACACAGATAAGTTGCTTGGTGACGAAAAAGGTGACTTTGTACGTTTCGTAACTGCCCTTGATGGTGAAACTTATCAAGTGCGTAAAGTGCGCGATGGTAAGGATGATGGGCACCTATGTCCATTCGGAGCTGGTCTCATAGGTAGTTCTGTTTTTGAAAAAATTGTGAAATATTTTTCACTTTTCCTCGAAGAAGAGGAATGGTGGTTGGGGGAGTGGACCAGGGATCAACGTTACGATGATCCCCCGCAAGGATGCTCATATAAGCCGATTAAGTAGTTTTTGACTTTCCTGTAAATCTTTTAACTAATAAATCAAGAGAAAATGCTGCAAGGATAACTAACGATGTTTCGGCGGCCGTGCGATAGCGAGTGTTTCCAAAAGTTAACGCTGCGGTAAATGTAACAATTGGAATCCAAGCAGAAGTTATAAATAGAATTTCTCTTCGTTTTTTCCATAATTTTAAAATAGCAATTAGAGAAAGCGGTAGTAAAAGCAAATATTGACCGAAACCAATTAAGGAAATTCCAAAAGAGCGACGATCGGCAAGGACGTCGAGACGGAGTTGTTCAATGGGTTTGTAAGCGCCCCACATTCTGCCGATACGTGCAGGAGCTACAACTGTTACTAGTCGCTTTTTGTTTTCAGTAATGTAATCAAAGGAACGATCTCGAACAACAATATCTCGTTGTGATTCGTCAAGCAGTTCACCATTCGTTCCGTATGGTGGGGGCTGACCGCATTTGAGTTCCCAGTACCCAATATTTTGCCCATAGTAGGTGGAATCACAATTAGCTTGAACTAAGACTGTGCCCGCACCATCAGAAAGAAAAACGTTTTCTTCAAAAGAGTAAAGATTTCGAATTACCCATGGCGAAATCACTAGGAGAGCCACTAATCCGATAGATAGGTAGCGAAGTATTTTTACACGCCATGAAAATTCTTTCTTAAATAGAATGACTGCGGCCACCAAGGGAAGATAGATAAGTAGTTCAGCGCGACATAAAGCTGCTAAACCGCCAACGCAGGCAAATATAAAAGCGTTTTTCATGCTCAAATCTTCAGCAAAATTCAATCCGGACAGAATGCATGCAAAGGCCGCAGTGATTGCACACGTTTCAGCCATCAGTAATCCGTCGTTAATCCAAATAAATGCATAAGTAGCGGTAAGAGAAGCAGTAATTAAGCCAAGTCGTTCCGAACCTATCTTTTTTCCAATTAAACCAGCAAGGAATATCGAAGGTACGCCTAAGAAAATTGAAAAAATCTGCTGTTGGTAAACGGTGGTGAAATTTAGAAAAGAACCGATTGATAATAGTAGGGTCCACATTGGTGGATGTCCTGCAGTAGGTTCTGTGTGTCCTATTGGAGTGATTATTTCAACGAGCTCTCCTTTGATAGGGACTAAATCAATCGCTCCAAAGAGGTAACGGAATGGTTCAGTAAAGCCAAGACCGTCCGCAAAAATATTTGCAGTTAAATGATAAGAGGCAGCATCACCACTTATTTGGTTATTGGCAGCTACAAGAAAAAAGTACAAGAGGCGTATAAGAAGTCCAAAAAGACAAATAAGCAATAAGGCTTGATTAAAACCTAGTTTTTTGATTGAGGAACATTTCTCTCTAACTTCTAGAGAAGTTTTCAAGTCGGGTTTAATTCTTATCATTGTCTGGAGACTCTGCGTTTACTATTTCCAGTTGCGACGAGTCCATTGTTGAAGCTATATCACCAAGGGTCTGCGAGGAAGCGTCTTTAAGAAAGTCACGCATTTTATTTTCCATACCTTTTCTTCCAATCCAAGCAATTCGACTTGTGGAGCGTCCAACGTTTTCCAATTGGTAGTACTTTTCGTCAGGATCAAATTCCCAAGGATGACAGTAGGTCCAAAGGACCTCTCCATAGGAAGATCGACGTACGCCCATCTTTCTAATGATCGAGGGAAAGAGTCGGAAGTAAGCCCCTCCTAGATAAGGGATAGTGAAGCCGAGGATATTTGTTACAGGACAAGGGAATTCGATCACTGAGTTAAGCCACCTAAAAGGGTGTCTTGGTAAACCGTCCCATCCGTAAAGAGGATTTTTTGCAGGTAGAACGCTTGAAGAATAAGTGAAACCGACTCTTTTCAGAATAGGGACTGCCCAGCGAGTTTTGTGTGTGAGTGACATTGTCGGAGCCCGAAAGCCATTTATCTCTTGCCCGGAAATTTCTTGAAGTAGTGTCTTAGCTCCAGTCAATTCCTGTTCAAATTCGTCTGGGGTTAATAGTTGTAAGGGGATATGTTTATGGGAATGTAAGCCAATCTCATGCCCATCTTTTACAGCTTTATTTATTATTTCTGGATGGTTTTTCGCCACATCGCCTACAACAAAAATTGTTGCACGGATATTCATTTCAGAAAAAAGATCTAGAACTTTTTCTGTCATTAACTTTGATCGGTCTTCGAACTGGTCTGAAGGTCGAAGATCCTCAACATCCAGAGTGACTGAAATATTTTTAGTCATTTTTCAACTTCTGAAAAAGAAACTGCTGATTGAATAGTATTTATTTGAGCTCTCCTAACCCTTTCGAAGAGAAACTGTATCCCAAGAGCAGCAAAAATTATTATCGAGATTTCAGCTGAAACACGGTATCTAGTCGTTCCCATGGTTATAGCAGCGACAAGTGTTGTAACAATAGGAAGTGTCATTAGGGGTAACAAAGTCCCTTTTTTGTGTCTTAGTTTTATCAGACCAAGAATTGACAGGGGTAGAAGAGCGTAATATTGAAAGAGTCCTATAACAGAAAGGCTAAAATTTCTTCCTTCAACAAGTTTGTCTGCGCGTAACTGCTCTATCGGAGAATAGAAACCCCATAAGCGAGCTATACGTTTCGGTATGGCGTGAGTAAAAAGACGTTCTTTGTGTTTGCTTGCGTAATCAATACCTCTTGATCGATATTCCTTATCACGAACGGATTCGTCAGTAGGTTCACCATCTTTACCCACGGGTTGCGGTAAAGCGCACAAATATTCCCAGTAACCCTGCTTGTCACCAAAGTAAGTTGCGTCGCAATTGGTCTGCGCTAGTAAAATTCCTGAGCCATTAGATAAGAATACGGGTTCCTCAAATTGGACCAGATTTCTAACAACCCAAGGTGTCATTACTGAAATAACAATAATTCCTACGAACAGGTATCTAACTAATCGCTTTTTTAACGTTTCTGATGAATTGCGAAGAATCGGTAATGCTAAAAAAGGAATAGCGAACAGTAATTCAGCTCTCGTAAGAACTGCTAAACCGCCTACTACAGAGAATAAAACGAGTAGTGAAAGTGAGTTTTTATTATAGAGGCGGGCAGAAAGACCAACGATAATCGCCACTATTGGTATCACGAGAGTTTCTGACATTAGAAGTCCGTCATTTAACCACAAGAATGCGTATATCGAAGCTATTCCCGCAGCGATCAGTCCACTTTTCTTACTACCTACTTCACGTGCAGCCCATCCAATAGCGAAAACGCCTACGGCACCTATTAAAGAAGAAAAAATTTGTTGAGTGAAAACACTATCTAATCCTATTAACACCGGAAATGCTAAAAAGAAAACCCAGAGAGGTGGGTGTCCAGCAGTTGGTTCAATGTGTCCTACGGGAAGGTGTCGATTAGTGGTTTCGGCCATCTGTGTAGACTCTTCAAGGAAAAGCAACTCTTGAGCACCTCCGAACATGTATCTATAAGGTTCAGTGAATCCGAGACCATCAACAAGCAAGTGGGAAGCGTGGTGATAGTAAAAGGCATCGCCATTTAAAGGATCTCCTTTCTCAACAAAAATTACGTATAGGACTCTTACAAGAAAGGCAAAAAGAGATATCAGGAGTAGTTGGAAATGAAATGGTTTTTTTTGAAGAGTTAAAAGGTTGGGCAAAAGATTACGTATTAAAGAAATTGGTGTAGTCATTTCTGATGAGAGCCTTCAAGTCTTCGTAACTTCTTCGTGATAATCCTGCTCCACGTTCACAGACCAAATATCGTGATCAGCTCCGAGAATGTTTTCGACACTTAAAATAGCTGTAAGCATTGAATGGTCTTGATTGTTGTAGCGGTGCATACCGTTTCTGCCGACAGGAAAAACATTCTCAGCGTTTTCATTTAACCATGCTTTTATTGTTTCGACGTTTTCAAAATAGTTTTTGTCGTACATCGGATAGGCCTTAGGCATTCTCACTACATAAGATTCTTCAACGCATTCAGGATTTAACAATCCAAGAATATTCATTTCTGCCTTACCCAAGCTTATTAAATCAGCGTCTGGGGTGTTCCAGATCTCATCTCCTTCGGTGACGAAGTATTCTAGACCTAGGCAAGTTTTTCCGTCTTTAACCAAATAAGGGGACCATCGTCCAAAGTTTTGAACTCGACCAACTTTTACATCTGATGAGTGGATATAAATCCAGTTATCGGGAAAGCCTTCATTTTCCGGAACTACCAGTGCAACAGTTATGTGTTCACGAAAAGTTAGTGAAAAAGCGGCTTCTTGGACGTGTTTAGGGGCTGGCGGGTCCATCGCTAGAAGCAGTTTAGAAATCGGCATTGATGAAATTATGTGGGAAGTTTGAAAAGCTTCCAATCCATTTGAAGTCTCAGTTATTACCTCATTCGCTTTACCATTTGAATGGTTGATTGAAGTAACAGGGTTTTGAAAAAAGACACGACTGCCTTGCTCTCTTATTAGTTCGTGGCATTTCTCCCACATCATGCCGGGACCCAGTTTCGGATATTCAAACTCTTCAATCAGACTTGTAATGTCTTTCTGGTTTCTTCTGGGCATTAGTGAATTTAATACAGCTTTAAAAAGAGAGAGGTTTTTTATACGTTGTGCCGCCCAGTCAGCTTGTATTTCACTTGCGTCAACACCCCAAACTTTTTCTGTGTAAGTCTTGAAAAATATTCTGTATAGTCGCCAACCGAATCTGCTTGCCGTCCAACCTTCAAAAGTAGTTACATCTGAAGGCTTCTTAACTCTTACCCAAAGATATGAAAGTACACACAGGAAAGACTCCCAAAGGCCAAGATTTCTCAATGCATTACTAGCTTTAAGTGGGTAGTCATAAAAGCGACCTTTATAAAATATTCGACTCATTCGGGGCCTTAACAGAAAGTCACCTTCATCGAGGATCTCATGCCATAGATCTGAAACCATAGGAACTTTCGTGAAGAAGCGGTGGCCGC
>Ga0111541_10000651_pt1 | contig 11329 bp, 11 predicted proteins | sample Knorr_S7_td_DCM__FD_83039 | JGI IMG/M metagenome (GOLD analysis project Ga0111541, IMG submission 83039) | Marine microbial communities from Southern Atlantic Ocean transect - Knorr_S7_td_DCM_ad_131m_LV_B (version 2) (version 2) | ecosystem: Environmental > Aquatic > Marine > Oceanic | place...
CCTGGAGATTTTTTTGCCCCGATTTTGGAATTAAAAGTTGAATTTCCCTCAGAGAGGGTCTGAATAAAATACCCTGTCTTCCTCTACCTTATCACGTACAAAGTTAAGCACGTTCATAAACTCATCTACAGTATCGCAATTCACTACTCTCTTCTCTCCAGCATCTGAATACAAATACACTGTTCTTTTACTGGTATCTATAACACACTTAGATAATAGGTCGTCACTCATTAGACTTCCAACAATAATAATTCACTATAACATACTTTAATAAAATAGTCAAGACTTATTGTACCAAAAAGAAAGTACAAACCTTTCAGACTCTTCTACCTTACTGACATAGTGTAAGTAATGTGCATTAGAAAATATAATTAACTTTCCTACCTGAGGTCTAACTTCCATATGCTCAAAGCAAGTATGTCCTCCACTATAATCATCATTTAGATAAAGCATAGCAGCAAATATATCTGGATTGTGTTTATTATTATCATCAACATGTGGTTTCATAAAAGTACCAATAGGCCACCTTACTACACCCACATAATCTAACTTAGCAGTCTCATCAAAAGTCTTACATAAACTATTCACTCTCATTACAACTTCACTATCTAATGAAGGTACTGTTGATTCAACATCACCTCCAAGATATACAGCAGTATGATCCTTCCATTCTACTGTAGTAAGATAAGTATCTCCTCCTCTTTTCTTACTTCCATAAGGCATCTCTTTTTTATTTGCCTTAGATAAATCAATAAAAGATTGACAAGAAGAAGCATCTAAAAAATCATCTTCAATATAAATTAATTTCTTCACCCTGTAATAGTATTTCTATCTCCTCTATATTCTGGATCATTATAATCCCTCTCTGTATAAGGAACTGAGTGATGATTAGGATCTGGATAATCTGTACAAGACTCACCTTCATACTCAGTTATAAGTGGATTAATATCTTTTCTTTCTGCATATACATGATAGAAACAATCAATAGGCATTCCACCTCTTGCTTGAAGGTGAATTTTCTGATCATCCCATCTCTTTATAATAACATCTTGATGTGCTCCAATAGGTTGAAGTTGTACTGTAATACTATCAGTATGAACTAAACCCTTCCAATAAGTAGGCAACACAATCTCCTTACTATTTCTAACTCTTCCTCTATAATATACTCCAACTTCTGGACCCTCAATACAAGCATGTCTAAGTCTCCACCCAACTTTAATAGGATGTTTTATATCAAAAGGTTTTGGTCTTCCATCTGCATCACTAAATCTGGCACTCATGGTCATCCCATCAGTTCCTACTGCAAACATTGCCTCACCAGAATCATCTATCCAAACAGTTCCATCATTAATATCAATAGCCTTCCCTGCTTCACTATTAATTTTAAGAGTTTGTTTATTTTTACTATCACCTTCAATATGTACGTTACCTTTAACCTTTAAAGATAACTTAGAAGGTCTTTGAGTAGAATCAACTCCATCCTCCAGATCCATTACCTGTTGAACAGCAGGAATCAAAGCATCATCATTATCTTCTTCACCAATCATTACTGTGGCTTCAACTTTATCATATTGAGTGTCATTTCCTACTTGTAATGGTCCTTCTACATAAGCAGATCCTCTTATCTGTTTCTTACCTTTACCTAATGCTTTAGGAAGTCCCCAACCAACAAGAAGTTGTTTCCCTATAGTAATGTTACCAAATTTCATTTTGCGTTTTCAACCTCATTTTGTGATTTTACTTTGTCATTCTCTGATAACTTAGAACGTCTATGTTTAGTGGTTCCATCAGCAAAGTCAGCCAATCCTCCGTATATATTCAGAAGAGACTTACCTATTACATGTACAGTATCTTCTGAAAATATTTTAGTAGAAGCTTTGGACTGAACATCAACTATCTGAGCATCTAGTAAAATTTTATCATCAGCATTAATGTTAACAATACCATTCTTACCATCAGAACCCTTAGCAATAATTTCAATAGCTTCTGCTGCTATTTTAATCTTTCCTCTAGGTGCTGTCAATATAATATCACCATTCTCTGCTTCAAAAAACATAGCAGGAATATCTCTAGGTTTCTTAGAATTTTTAGGATAATTTACAATATCCTTACCACTCAAAGCAGTAAGAGTACCTGGACATACTATACTGGTAGATCCCTTTGATCCATCTTTCTTATTCCCAGTCTCTTGCATCCTAATATAATGACGCCCTCCATCAGGTCCATTCTGTATCTTACAAGCATCAATTTGATTAGATTCTGTATTAACTTTACCAAATGTTATACATCCATGCTCAGTTCCTAATTCAGATGGATGTTTATTTTCTTGTTGAGCCATTAGAATTTACCTACACAATCAATAACTTGAACAAAGGAACCAGGAGAAACTAACTCAGGGACTATATCTTCTCCCACTCTATTTACTTTAAAATTAGGTATCATTTTAGCATTATAACCTGAATCACTCTCAATATAAATCTTAGGATCTTCTTTAAAACCTATACCTCCTTTAATAACATCAACTCCAGTAATAGATCCTAAAGGATCACACTTAAGTTTGAATTCAGCACCATTAGAAGGTTCTATAATCACTTTATCTTTAGAACAATCATATCCAAAACCACCATCAAGAATATTAATATCCTCTATCTCTAACACCACTGGATAATCTCCCTTTCCAGAATAAGGAAAAGATCCTTTAGCAGGTTTATCTAATGGTGATGGAGCAGTAACAGTTTCAAATCCAGTAACTATTCTAGGAGAACCACCAGGAGGAGTCCATTCATCACCTTCACTTAACTCAATAACACTTCCTGGTTTATAAGGCATGTCATATGTATCATCAGAACGTTTAACTGTAGTTTCATCAGATTCTGCCCATGTTCTACCATCTCCTCCCTGACTTCCATCAGGAGAAGGAAGATAATCTATGCCAGTATCTTCCATAATAACTTTAACTACTTTACCATCCTCTACTACTGCAGTACCAACAGCACCCTTACCCCTGTTACATGAATCATTAAACTTTAATCTAGGTGGTCCTATATATCCTCCACCAGGAGTAATAATATCTACACCCAACACAGTAGTAAGAGCACTGACTATAACATTTCCAGTAGCACCTGATCCACCTCCACCTATAAACTCTACAGTAGGAGGACCACAAAATACTGGTCCTACATTACATGTATCTGAAAAAATACCAGGAAAATCAGCATTCTTTGCTATATCACTAATAGCATCTCCTAAATTAGCAAAATCAGAAACAGAACCTTTAACTAAACGAGCAGCCTGCTTTGCCTTGTTAACTATAGTAAATAAATCTAAGGTTGCTGATATTTCAGGACCATTAATAGGATTCCATTCTTTTACTTCAGAACATCTGGGATCTTCATCACAAGAAAGAAGTGAAAGAGCATCAGTAGCAAATCCCATGACATCATCCACAGCAGAAGATGCTACACCCATACCAGCAAGTAATCCTTTTATAGGATTCATTACAGAACTAATTGCTGAATCTATAAGACCACTAATCTTTCCAAGCAATGATCCTATAAAATTTTCAACAGCACACATAGGAGTATTAATAAATCTATCTATTATTTGATTTAAAAAATTTCCTATCATACCAGTAAGATTCTTTATTATATTTCTAAAAGCACAAGACAATTCATCATTAGCTGCCTCCACCTTGGTTTTTAATTCACCAAGTTCAGTGGGGAATACATCATGATAAGCATCCTTTAAAGTATCATTAACTTTTTTTATAGCATTCTTTTGAATCTCAGTAGTTATTCTCTTAACATCTCCAGCAATAGCTTTAGTAGCATTATCCTTTACCTTAGATATTGCTTCATCTATATCATCAATCTTAGTTGATACTTTAGTCTTCCAATCAGTAGCAGTCTTTTGTATTCTCTGCACGTCTGCTATCATATTCTTAATTTCTCTTTGTATTCCTACAAGAGGAGCTGGTTCGCATTTACTAAGTGTAGGTACTATTTTAGGTTTGCTTTCATTGTCAGCAGCTTCTTTACTTGCTCCATCTTTCCTGCCCACTAAAGAAGCAGGAGACTCCATCACTTCTTTATTATTAGTCTTAGATTCATCAACATCTTCAGCTACACCTTCCCCTTCTTCTTGGGTAGTACCTAAAGCATTTCTAGGAACAGTATCATCAACTGTATATCCACTAAAAGGAGAGAATGGAGTATCAGGAACATTCTTCATCACTGCAGTGTATTGGTTGTACCCAATCACGCCCATGATAATAGGCATTTGTGCATCTTCTCCATCCATGAAGAAACCATACACAAAATTACCCTGCCTCAGTTGAGGAGTTTGTCTTGCTCCACCAGATGTTCCAGCAGTAACTGGAAGCATCACAGATGCCCAAGGAAGATCATCATCAGTGAGATCACCAGGCACAGCAGTATGATACCCCATGATCCTGACTTTATATCTAAAGTCAAATCCTTTTTGTTGCCTAAGAAAACTAACTGGAGTTTTTGGTAAATTGCCAGCCCACTTTGTTTGATCAACTACCTGACCAATCCACCATATGAATCCATCCTTTCCTAGGAAATGAGTTTTTAATAATCCCTGTTCAATCATTAATCGTCGTATACTCTACACTCTAATGAGTCTGGATGATTATCACAATAGACTTCTAGATGTTGATCTTCATGTCTAGTATGCCAATCATTAATCTTACCTTCATTCTTATCTACCTCATCTTCACTATGAGCATGGAATGCATCATTATGCATCTCTAAATCTGACTCAGAATATTCAATCATACCATGATTGATATGTTCTTTATGATCTTTAGGATCAATATAAACCTCATGATTTAAATCATGTTCTGGGGTTTTGGTAGTCATAGTTTTAATCTGCTTTAAATTTCTTTATACCAAAGGTGTCTCTCACAAGAGTTAAACTAGTGTAAGTTTGTCTCGGAGTAATATTATGACAGAGACTTGATATCATATATAGTCCCCCACTTTTTTTATTCTTCTCAGTATTAGGTTCTATTGACAATTTAGGAAACTCACAATAAATCATGTCACCAGCACGGAGACTAAAATCTCCTGCTATCATAATATTTATTTTAATTGAGAACATTTGATTGTATCTCATTATAGATTGTACCATAGTTTTGGTAGCATCGTAAGTAGCTTTATCTGGTTTGTCTTTCCATGCTTTCAATTGAGCATCAATATCCTTTCCAGGAGGAAGAGTTCCTACATCCAAAACTTTATTCATTAATCTAGAAATTGGTAATCTAAATTCATCTGCAACAGAATCAAGATCATCCTTACCTGCAGTTACAATTTTACCTTTACTTCCTGCTCCTTTATTATTATCAGAACTACCTGATTCATCTACACTATAATTTCTTACCTTATAATTCATAGCATAAAAGTCAAAGAACAAAGTTCTATTAGCATAAGTTCCTAACATCAAATTATTTTGAAGATCAATGTCTCTATCAATATCATATGTTATTACCTTTCCTTTATATCCTTCAGGATTAGTATCTACATTAGAAAAAATATAATTACCCTTCCTTTCTTGTTGAAACAAAGCGTCTATAGATCTAAAATTAAATCCATCATAAGTTTCATAAAAAAGATACCCTGCTGCTCCTCCTATGTCTCCAGCTTGAGATGGGACAGACTTAGATGCTAACCAAGTACATACATAAAAAGGTTTCCTATCATTACCAATAAAATTATATTCAAGAGAAGTTTCATCAACATTAACTTTTTTCTTAGTCTTTATACCAACATCAGCAGAAGTAGCTTCAGTAAGAATCTTCTTTACATTCTCAGATATCTTACCATCATATCTTTTACACACTCTAGATTGCTCATTAGCAAACAACTCTCTTGATGAAAAGTCTATCACATATGTATCCTTCTGAGTACCAGGAATAACATTCCTAACCCTATTAACATATAATTTATTATCATTCTTAAATTCTAATTTATGACCATCATGATCTTCAATAATAATTATTGCTGGTTCTCCTCCTCTAACAGGAAGACCATCTAAAATTCCTACATATCCACCCTCTTTTTTATTAAAACTACCACCTGCTTCTGAAATAGTAACACTTAAAGATATTGTATTAGATAATACATCCTCATAATATTTAATATCAGCAATAGATTCAAGAATATCAACAGACTTTCCACCATCTTTTGCTTGAAAGATGCTAAACTTTTTTATATCTCCTGTTCTTGTGGATAATTTATTTGACATGCTTATACCTTATAGAGAACTGCATTAGTGTTAGCCTCATGATTAGTATTTACTATAGTTTCTTTGCTAGTACCTAGAGGAAGAAACTCAACCTTGCCAGCTTGAGATACTGTAGGAGCAGATTGTTGACCACCTCCACCATCAATAACAATCGATTCTTCTCCACCCTCCTCATAAGATGCTGATGATGATATAGAACTCCCATCCTCCTTAGATGTTTCTCCCAAGTTAGCCATTGATACTTCATCTGCTGCTGCTCTATCTGCCTGGGCTTTATCACTGAAAGGATCTCTTACCCACATTCTACCATCATTCATCAGATCATCTGGAGTTTCTCCTAACTTAGTCTTAGCTAATCCAGCAGAAATAAAATCAGCAGCTTTCTCTCCTGCCCATGCACCAGCCATACCAGTAACAAAAGAAGCACCTGGAACTGGTATAGGAACACCTGCTGCAGCACCTAAAGTATATCCTATTAAAGATCCCGATGCTCTAAGAAAAGCATTGATAGGTGACTCACCAGCAATAGTATAATCAAACAATCCTAGAAGAGCAGCTAATACTGCATCCAGTCCAGCAATCTTTAATTTTCTAGCACCTTTTAAACCATCCTTTACCTTTAAAAAATTCTTATTCTTACCAAGATTTTTTATAAAATTTCCAACAGCCTGCTTTAGTTGAGCAGGTTTCATATTTTTCAATTCAAAAACCTTCTTAATAAGAGGATTCTTTTTCACCACATTCTTTATTTTACTATCAAGTGATTTCTTTACAACCTCAAATAATTTCTTTGGATCTTTAGCGAGCTCATAAAGATTTTTTATGTTCCTACCCCAACCTTGAGCTGTTTTTACACCATTCTTAACTAAATTATCAGCACCTTCCAAGATCATTTTTTGTTTTTTAGCAGCCCACTCACCCAACTCTACCCACTTACCACTTACAAATTTACCAGCTCCACTCTGTTGAATACTTCTACCTATATTACCTCCAACTTGTTGAATACTTTTCCAAATATTTCCTGGCTTAGGTAGTTTAAAATTCCTAACCTTATTAATTGTACCACCAATCCTTTGACCTATTCCACTACTCTGAATAGATTTTATAGTCTCTTTGATTGGAGTTTTTCTAAGTTTATTAAGTGATGAACCAACATCTCTTATTCTTTGTAAAGGTTTTGCCCTTTTAAGAAACTCTTGTGCAGTTCTTACTACTTGAGGAGTTCTTTTAGCTACTTCACCAGTCCCCCTTATAACAGTTTTAATTCCTCTTGCTATCCATGCTTTTAATTTATTACCTACATTAAAAAGTGTTTGAAATATATTTTTTCCAGTCTTTCCTAACTGACCCGCTGCTCCTTTAAGACCATTCTTAATACTACCACCAAGTTTAAAAACAAATTTTACAGCAGCCTCCTTAGCCATTCTATAGGCTTTATATCCTGCCAGAAAAGTTACTACAATATCTCTCTGTCCTCCTATTAAACCATTAACTAAAACTCCAAGAAGGGTTGCTTTAAAAAATCTTTTTAATTTATCTAAAAAACTATCTACTATACCTTTAGCAGGTTTTAATAACTTTGCACCTAATCCAGGTTTCTTATTCTCTAATGCTTCTTCTTGTTCTTCCTTTTCTAACTGAGCATTTAATAGTCTCTGCTTCTCTAATCTTTTTTCTGCATCTTCTGAATTATTATTTAAAGATTCTTTAATGGAATTTAAACTCTCCTTAACACCAGTTATAGACTCCATGAAAGAAGTGAGACCTAACTCATCAGCTTCCTTACTCTTAACAACTAATGATCCACCTTCATCAACTTTAGTGGGTACTAAACCACCAGCAGGATTAGAAACTATAGAACTAGAAGGTCTAACAACTAATGCTCCTCCTCCAGAAGACTCACCTCCACCTCCTAACATTTTCTTTGCTACATCTTTTCCTTTTACCTTAGATTTTTTCTCAGTAACTTTCTTAGTAATTTTTTCCGCAATCTTTTTTCCACTCTGCTGAGCTACTTTACTTCCTGCTGATTTTAATAATGATCCCCAAGACATATCTTAACCTACCATATTATAAAGTGATTTAATAACAACTTTATTCATATTATTAGGATCAGTGGAAGAAAATCTAGGAACACCTTCAGGACTTTGTGAAGGTGCTTGTATATTAGGAGCTTGAGAACCTCCTCCACCACCCATTATAATTACTGGACCACCTTTTTTATTAGGAGTACCAATATCAGGTACTGATCCGCCACCAGCAAACTTCATCATTGTAGGTTTATTAGTTCCCCCACCTTCAGCATTCATCTCCTTTAAGTTATCAACACCAATCTTATCAACAGCACCCTTGCTCATTACAAACTCGCCTGGAGTTAACATTGCAGGTACTGTATCTCCAGTACCTTTACCAGGAACTTTACCTCCTTTATTATATCCCATGATATTATTAGGAGCAATATTAATAACATTATGTCCTGTACCAAGAGTGAATTCAGAATAAGGAACAAATCCTCCTCCACTAAAACCACTAGCAAACTGTGATCTAGGATCTGCATTCAACCTATCTTCCTTCGTTCTAAAAGGACGAGCTAACAAGTTACCAACATCTTTTGTTCTTGTTCCAAGAGATTTAGTCTTTGCCTTAGCAGTGATTGCGTCAGTACCTCCACCTCCACCACCAAGACCAGGAAGACCTTGTAATCCATCTACACCACCAAGACCAGGAAGTCCTGGTAATCCATCCATACCATCCATACCAGGAATACCAGCAACACCCATAGGACCCATAGGACCAGGAACCACTCCACCACCAGACATTCCTACTACTGCTTCTTCATTTTGTTCCTGTGCTGTTTTAGATAAAGGTATGTCTGGAATAGTAGGAGGACCAGGAACTAAAGGTATGCTAAATTCAGGTATCTCTGGTAAATTTAACTTGCTACTTACACTATTGATGCTATCTATTATAAACTTAACTCCATCATTAATACCACCTATAATTAAATTAATAGGAGCACCAGTAATATCCCACAATGCTTTTATAACTACATTCACCATCCCAATAATAGCATTAAAAAACTTCTTAATAGGATCTAAAAGTTGAGCAGGATCATTAAGTATAGATATCAATCTATTAACAACTGACCCTAAAAAAGTGAAGGTTATAAATCTTATTATCTTATCAAAGAAACTTCCAGCGGGTTTAGTTATCATATCTAACATCTTATTATCACCTGGCTTCTTATCCTTTTTTTCTAAATCTTCTTCTCTCTTCTTCTTTTTACCAGTAAGAATTCCTTGACGCATCTCTTCATACTGTTCATCAGCAGACTTATTCCCGTCACTTATTAAACCTTCAATTTGTTTTAAATCATCTCTAACATCATCTAGGTTATCTTTAACATCTCCATTTAAAAACGCAATAATCTTATCTTTCTTGCCCCCATCTTGACCCATCTCTGCTTCATTATTACTTTTGATATCATCAGCACTAAACTTCCCTCTACCAGGAAGAAATTTAGATGCCTTAATAGTAGTCTTTTTCTCCTTAACTTCAATCTTTCTAGATTTTTTTACTTTCTTTAATTCTTCTATTAAAGTTCCTATACGAGAATCCTTAGGATCTTTATTTGTTAATTTTATTATTGCTTCTTTAATTGATCTTTTATATCCATCTCCATCAAGCTCGTCAAAATCATATCCCATTTCTTCTAGGATATCTAAGACAGGATCTACTGTTGGACGAGTGCTAGGCATTAGTGTTGTTCTTGCTGTTGCTTGAGTTTTTCATCCTCAAGATGTTGTTTCAACATACCAATGTAAATGTCTCTCTCCCAAGGGATTAAGTTTTCAACTTCTGTTAATGAATATTTATGGTACTGTAGTAGAGCGAAATTAATTTTATAATAACTCTCTAGATCCATATGTACCATACCTAAGCGAAAAAAGACGATAACCCTTCCAATACTACAGTGCTTTCTACTTTTGTCTTAGGGTTAGTGAAGGTCACACTATGAGATAACTTAGGCATTGTCTCAAAGAACTTTTCAATCTCCTTAAACTGCATACTATTCATCTGCTCAAGAAATTCTTTCACTTCTTTCTTAGTACAATCAGCAGTAGACCATACCTCCTCTTCATTATAAATTTTATCAATACAAGATGCAATCAAATCAAATGACTGATCCATAGTAACCTCATCACCAAAATCAAAATTACTTTTAATAAATTGATCTAATGAAGGGTACTTCATCTCCATTACTAAAGTATCATCCAACTTAACTTTTTTATTATGATCTTCACTCTTTTTAACTTCTATATCATCTACATTAATAGTCACTGGAACTTCAGTCACATTATCATCAGGTGAAATTAAATTAACTTCAATCTCCTCACCAACAGACTTCCCTCTGATATTAAGGAATAGATATTCAATATCAAAAGTAGGAAGGTTATCTACCTTCACTCCTCTACTCTGAATACAACTTTTCAATACAGTTTTAATTGCTGTAGAAATATCTTTAGTATTCTCAGTCTCTAATGCTAGGACTAATAATTTTTCTTCTTTAACTAGGAAGGGTCTATACTTAACTTTCTTTCCTGTAGATGGCAACTCAAGTTCATAAGTTGGCGTAACAATGGTAGGTAATGGCATAATAATTCTTTCAGTGTCTTATTTATCAAGCAAAATTTACAGCAGTTCCGATCAGATCAGGAGCTCCAAGAGTAGGATCTCTATTAACTATCATATCTCTAGTAGAACCCTCTCCTAATATATCACTGATAGAAAAAAGAGATTGTTTTTTCTGTTGTACATATCTAATGAAATTAAATGACACATTACATTTTAATACAGAACTTTCATCATATGAAACTGGGATAGCAGTTAATGCTATAGGAAATGCTTGAACAAAAGTATAATCCAAAGTAGTTCTAGCAGTTCTAGTAGATCTACTTCCACTAGTACTATGATCTCTCATAAAATGATCCCTTTCAAATTTAGTTAAGAAAATATTATTCTTATAAGAGTTAGGATAAGACATCCTATAACTTATATAAGG
>Ga0111541_10000654_pt1 | contig 11322 bp, 8 predicted proteins | sample Knorr_S7_td_DCM__FD_83039 | JGI IMG/M metagenome (GOLD analysis project Ga0111541, IMG submission 83039) | Marine microbial communities from Southern Atlantic Ocean transect - Knorr_S7_td_DCM_ad_131m_LV_B (version 2) (version 2) | ecosystem: Environmental > Aquatic > Marine > Oceanic | place...
GGCACCACTATAATTTTCCAATTAAGTGTTGGTAATTGTTTTCTAATACTCGCTTATCTTTTTTTATTCCTAATAACATTTTTATTATACTTTTAATTATATTAACTTTAGATGTATTTGTTTGACTTAAATTTAATTCAGTGTAAGGAATTTTTAGGATATCAATTTTCTCTAAATTATATTTTTCAGAAATATGATAACTAATTGGATTTTTAAGTCCTAAATTATTTTTATTTAAATTTCTATTTAATGAATATATGAATTTAGACCCCATGCCATGAAGAGTTTCTATGTACTCTGATACTTGTTCAGATGTCATTTCTTGAAATGAGCATATATTTATAGCCCCATCTATAGTTCCTTTATAATTGTTAAATTCTGTATTAGGAATTAATAGAAAATCACAATCTTCAATAGATTCAGATTCGTAATTAAACAGCTTTACTTTTTTGTTTGGAAAAGCTTCTGAAAGAAATAAATAAGAAAATATTAATGTGTTTGGCAAATCTGAAATTATATATTTTGTATTTGGAAAAATAGTACAAAAGCAATGTGCAAAACCTCCCCAGCCTGCCCCGATTTCACATATAACAGATTTTTTTTCTTTATTATTAGCGTCAATGGCATTAGATTTTTGTAGAGCAATCATGCACTCATAAAATTTCAGTGTATCTTTATTTATAAATTTATCTTCAATGTTAAACCCAAAGCCCCCTAATATTTCTGGCTCAGAAACTAACAAGTCTAAGTCTTTGTCTATTTTTTGGGATTCAGATCTAAGTAAATTAAGTTTTTGTAAAAATTGACCCGACCTAAATTCATGATGATTTCTATATGGGTAAGGAATTTCTCCAGTTATATGGTAACAATGACTTCTTAAGTCATTAATAATTAAAGGAGATGAATCAAAAATATACTCAAATCCAGATACTTCTTCAGCCCAATATTTACTTATAGATGACTTATTGCCGTAGACAAGATCTTTAAAAAATGGAAGCACTCTTAAGTAGTTTTCATACACCGGTGTATTCTTATTTGATTTGTCTAGGGGCATCATAGATTTATTTTACGTTTTCTTTGCAATAAATTAAACTATCTTTTCTATAAATTAAACTAATTATCTTTTAATGGCGACGTAGCCAAGTGGTCTAAGGCCGAGGTCTGCAAAACCTCTATTCGGCGGTTCGAATCCGCCCGTCGCCTCCAATAAATTAGCCGAGGTGGTGGAATGGTAGACACGAAGGACTTAAAATCCTTTGCCTTAGGGCGTGCGAGTTCGACTCTCGCCCTCGGCACCATGAGGTGCTTAACTTTTTTAAAATAATTATTTAATGAGTTTTGAGTATTAAAAGATAATAATTTATAAATAACTCAGTAATGTCATCACTGCTTTTATGATTTGAAATAATTTGCCCAGTTGATATTTTTTCTTAATTTTCTTATTGAATGGTTTGAAACTTCAAAAATATTATCTGCCAAATTAATTGTATCTTCGGAGTGAGAAATTATAAAAATAGTTATTTTACCTTTGAGTTTTGCGAGCATTTTGATTATAGGTTTTTTTGATTTACTATCTAGCTGATTTATAGCCTCATCTAGAATTAAAACTTTAGGGTTTCTAATTAATGCTCTAATAATAATAATTCTTTGAACTTCTCCGCCAGAAAAATTAACCCCTCTATCTCCTGCGATGGTGTTATATCCATTTTTTAAAGATTTAATTTTTTCGTGTATATCTAATTGTTTGGCTATTTCATATATTTTATTTTTTGAAACTTTATCTTGTCCCCAAGAAATATTATCAATTATAGATTCGTTAAATAATGTGGCATTTTGATCAACATACGAAATATTAGATTTAAAGCTTTTTTCAGAAAAATTTGATATTTCGTTATTATCAAATTTTATGCTTCCTTTATGCGGTTTAATAATTCCAGCCACTGAATCTATAAGAGTTGTTTTACCTTCCCCTGAAGGACCAACAACAATATTTATTGTGCCTGATTTAATTTTTAAGTTCACATTTTCTAAAAGTACTTTATTGTCCCATTTTAATGATAAATTATTTAGATTTATTGAATCTTTTATATCTATTAATTCATCGCTTCCCCATGCTTGAGAATTTTTTTCAATCTTGGATAATTCTTGCTCTATATTTACTGTAGCAGGTATATTTTGAGTCATAAATTGCAAATGCTGTTGTACACTCTTTGTTTTTTGAAAAAGTCTATAAAAAACTAAACTTATTAGTGCTATTTGTGAGCCACCAAGATTTAAGTATTGACTACCTATTAATAATCCAAGCGAAATGAATCCAATGAATGCGTATTCGTAAGTTGCCATAAAGACAGCGTTGTTTATTCCAGCTTTAACATGAACTCCTCTAAGATTTTTCATTGAAGAGTCAATTTGGTCTCTCATTACTCCTTCTTTTCCATGAGCCCTAAGATATTTTGATAATGATATTGATTCAGTAAATTTTTTAAAGAATAAATTTGCACTATTAGTTTCTTTTTCACCTATTTTTCTAGCTATTTTTAACAATATTGAAAAAATTAAAGATAGAAAAAGTGCGCTTAATATAGCAAATACAGCCATGTAAGTAGAAATTAAAAATAAAAAGACTAGGTAAATTAGTAATGTTCCAATACTTGCAATTGATTGCTGGAGATTAAGAAAACACGAACCAGACCTTTGAATTTCAAGAGTAGTAATATTTAGCAGTTTAGATTGGGGTTGGGACTTCAAAAATCTCCAAGATGATTTTTTGAGCTTATTTAAATATTTCATTCTCATATTTAATATGTAATTTGCTCTTATAATTCCACAATAACTACCTTGCATAAAAATGAATATACTTCTCAAGAGCATTATCATTGCTATTGCAAACAAAAAGAATCTCAAAGAGTATGGTATGCCTAGTAATTCAAAAGAACTTTTAATGATGTCGCCAATTGCGCCAGTTGAAGAATAGCCATCTTTTAAAACTAACACATTAACTGTCGGGACAATTAAAGAAAGCCCTACAGCATCAAGAAATCCAGAAATAATTAATAAGAAAGATGAAATAAAAGTTGTTAGTTTATGACGAGCTATTTGCGTAGATCCATATTTAATTATCGCTCCAAAAAATGTGTTCTTCATCATATGATCATATTTTATTAATCAAAGACTCATTATATGTTAATTATCATTTAAATAATTATTTGGCATTTTTGAAAGGCTTTAATCCGCCTTTAGTAATAATAATTTCTTTACTTACCCTAAACCTTCCTGTGTCCCTCATAGTAGAGAAAACATTGCTTACTTCAGCAAAGAAGACAACAATTATTGAAGAAATGTAAGAAAACAAAAGTAATATTATTACTGCAGAAATTGTTCCATACACCATATCAAAATTACCAAATTTCGATATATATAAAACAAAAAGTGTTTTTGTAAATTCGAATATCATGGTTCCTAATATTGCTGCAAGAAGTGATTGTTTAAATTTTATAGATTTTTGGGGAATTGCATTATATATAAAAGCAAATATACCAAGACTTAATAGAGGAGGCAGGATATGTATTGTGGTAAAAGTCCAAATATTTTCAATTAGATTTGTTTGATCTGCTCCAGCAGACTCTATGCCAACTCTTCTGCCTATAATTGCATATACTGTTTCAATAAGTATGTTTGTTGATAGAACAAGCCCAATACTTACTGTGTATATCATATCGGTTACTTTTCTTCTTAATAGTGATCTGTTATCTGAAATTTTCCATATCCTGTTCATCATTCTAGATAATGCACCAAAAACAGCACTTCCGGTCCAAAGTAAGCCTATAACAGCAAGGGCTCCAACCAACCCTCTGTTGAAGTCAATTGTTTGTAAATTGTCATATATAATCGGACTATCTGCTATTCCTGGTAAATGTCTTTCAAGTACATCTTTAACTAATTCTACTGCTCTCTCATGACCAAAAAATATACCCAGAAAAGCTAATAGCCCTAATATAAAGGGGAATACTGAGAAAAAGATATAATAAGACATCCCTGCTGCAAGATATGTTCCATCATCTCTTGCAAACTTTTTTAAAGATTCAGCAAAAAGATCATAAATACTCCTCAATATAGAAGGAGCATTTATTTCATATATAGATTTTTTTATTAATTCCAAAGTGCTCATAAATTACACAAAATTAACATATTTTTTAGACATTTTAGATTAATTGAATGTTAAAATACCATTAGATTAACAATATAATTTATACAAAATATATTCTTTAAGTTAGAAATTAGACCATTAGGATAAATTTATGCCATCAAAATCTGATACAAAAATTGAAGATCTTTTAGCTTCAAGGAAAAAGAAATTCCCCGTAGTAACTGTAGGTTCAATGGTAGCAATATTGTTATTAATATCAGCTTTTTATTTTGATTTATTTTCAATATTTAATTCCTCTGAAAAGGAAATTAAGATGCAAAAAGATATTGTAGTTGCTGAAATGGGAAATATGGCAAGTACATTAACTTCATCTGGAACCGCTAAAGCTGGAGCTCAATCAAATCTATATTCTGATTCAATGGGTGAAGTATACGAAGTCAAGTTTTCTGTGGGAGATGAAGTCAAAAAAGATGAAATTATTTTAACTTTTAATAAAGATACTGCTGTAAGAAATTTAGAAATTTCCAAGTCTAATTTAAACCAAGCTCAAATCACATTAAATGAATTATTAAATAGCCCTACAGATTCAGAAAAGCTTAGTGCAAGTCAGTCAAAGATAGGTGCAGAACAACAATTAGAATCTTCCAAACAGCAACTTAAAAATGCCGAAATTACATTAGATAAATTACTTACACCTGACTTATCTCAAATTAATTCTGCAGAAGCTGGAGTAGTGTCAGCAGAAGCTGGAGTAGTGTCTGCAGAAGCTGGAGTAGTGTCAGCACAAAGCTCTATAGTATCTGCCCAAAATGCTATAGATAATGCATACGTAGAACTTCTGAATTCTCAAAAATCTTATTGTGACACCTTATTAACTAATCCACCTTTTTCAGATGAGAAGGCTCCTGTATGTTCTACAACTGATTTGCCTTTATCTGAATCTAACAGGTCAAGGCTACTAGATGATATTAAAAGTGAAAACGATCCTACTACTGCAAGAATTACTACAACCAAGGCTCTGCTTTTAGCTAACTCTACATATACTAATTCTCTAAGTAGTTTGGAAAATGCCAATAGCAATTTAGAGACTTCTGAATCTTCAGTTTTGACTGCAAATAGTAATTTACAGACTGCTCAAACTACTTTAAATTTACTACTTAACCCATCTGAAAGAGATGTATTGCAGGCCCAATTAGCAATAGACACAGCTAAAATATCTGTTTTGTCTTCTCAAGCCTCCTTGGACTCTGCTATTCAATCAGAAATAGATATACTTTCAGGAGCTTCTGAATTTCAAATAGATAAGCAAAAGCAAGCTGTATATTCTGCTGAATTATCTGTCCAAGAAAACCAAGTAGTTCTAGATTCTTTAGATATAAAATCTCCCCGAAATGGAGTTGTTGGTTCTATTAATGTTTCTGTCGGCGACAAAGTGTCTGCTAATACCCTTCTAGGAGTAATTAGCGATATCACTTCTATTTCTGTTGACCTAGCAATATCTGAATCAGATGTTGAAGGAATAGAAGAAGGTTTGTATGGAATAGCATTATTTGATTCTATGCCTGATCAGTCATATGTTGTGAAAATATCAAATGTAAGCATAATTCCTAATATTAACCAAGGTATAGTTTCATATCCTGTAGAAGCAGAAATATTAAAAACTAGAGATATAGCTATTGCTCTCCCTGAGCTCGCTAGATATGCATCAGGAATAGCAGGGTCTTCTGAATTAGCTAGTTTTATTTCTCCTCAAAGTAATGCATCAGGACCATCAAGAATGGACCCATCGAATCTAGATTTAGAATGTATTAGAGAGCAATTAGGAGATGATTTTGATGTAAATAATATTTCTCCTGAAACTATTCAAAAAGTTATGAATTCGGGTTGTATGCCTGATTCGTCAAAAGGATTTGGGTCAAATTCTATATTAAGTGTAGTTGAACAGTTTGCCCCTTCTAAAATGCCAACAGCTGGAATGGGTGCCAATGTAATTCTTTTAAAAGATTTAAAGGAAGATTTAATTATGATCCCTTCTAAATCTATTATTAGGAAAGGCAAGGAAAGCTACGTAAAAAAGGCGCAAGGCGAAGATGAAATTGAAGTTAAGATTATAACTGGAGAGTCAGATGGAACTAGAACTTCTATTTCAAAAGGAGTTGATGCAGGAGATTTGATAATAATAGAATACCAAGTTACTGAAGACAAGCCTGCTGAATCTTTTGAAGATAACAAGGGGGCTCAGCGTCCTCCTGGCCCACGGGGAGGAGGAGGCTTTAGAGGCAATGCAGGAAAATAATGATTGAGTTAAAGAATGTAGAAAAAATTTATGAAACAGAAGCTGAAAATGTTCATGCTCTGAAATCTATAAATTTAAATATCAATCAAGGTGAGTTTGTTTCTATTATGGGTCAATCTGGCTCAGGAAAAACAACATTAATGAATATTTTAGGGTGTCTTGATAACCCTACTTCAGGAGATTATCTTATACAAAATAGTAATGTATCAGATCTTAATGATGACCAAAGATCTGCATTAAGAGGACTACTATTTGGATTTGTTTTTCAAAGTTATAATTTGCTCCCAAGACTTACAGCTCTAGAGCAAGTTGAGTTGCCTTTAATCTATCAAAATGTTGAAGATAGAAAATTAAAAGCTGCAAAAGCATTAGACATGGTTGGCTTAATAGACAGAATCGATTTTAAGCCTAACCAATTAAGTGGAGGCCAACAACAAAGAGTGTCTATAGCTAGATCTTTAGTAGTTAAGCCAAAAGTAGTTTTGGCTGATGAACCAACAGGAGCACTTGATATTAAAACAGGCAAAGAAGTTATGTCTGTTTTAAAAAATCTAGTGAAAAAAGAGAAAATTTCTGTAATAGTAGTAACCCATGAATCTGAGGTGGCAAGCTATACTGACAGAACAATTCTGATTAGCGACGGAGAAATAAAAAGCGATAAATTAAACAAATGAATTTCCAAGATTTAATATTAATTTCATTAAGAGCAATTGCATCAAATGGCTTGAGAAGCTTATTGACTACACTAGGTATTATTATTGGGGTAAGTTCTGTAATTATTTTAATGTCGGTAGGTCAAGGAGCGGTAAAAGGTGTTATAGATGAACTAAATGCTCTAGGCACAAATTTGATATTTATTGAACCTGGTTCATCAGAAGAAGATGGACAAAAAGGTGCTGCAGGCTCTGCTATTACTCTTACTCGAGAAGACGGAGAAGCAATTATAGAAGCCCAAATACCTGATGTAGTGTATGTAACTTCAATGATAGATTTTGGAGCTCAAGCTATTACCTCTTCAAATAACGTAGGGGTTCAAGTGGTTGGCACTGAGTCAATGTATTCTATTATGAGAGGTTTAAATTTATCTGAAGGTAGATTTATAGATGAAGATGATGTAGAAAAAAAAGCTCTGAATATGGTACTTGGTCACACAATTTCTGAACAATTATTTCCAGAAGATTCACCTGTAGGTAAAAATGTAAGACTTTCAATTGCAGGCGGAAGAATAATTTTTAATTTTAGAGTTATTGGAGTTACGTCTGAGAGAGGTGCAGGTGTTGGCGTAGATGACGACAATGCAGTTTTTATTCCGGTATCAACTCTTCAAGCTAGGATTAGTTTTATTAAAAACCCAACAGGCGAAACTAATGTTAATAATATTATTATTCAAACTGCTGAAGGGGCAGATGAATTAGAAATTAAAGAATCTATTTCACAAGTTTTGCTTGATAAGCATAAAGTTACATCACCAGATTTTATTATTGAAAGCCAGAAAGATCTTATTGGAGCCGCAGGAGAAATAGCCAATATTTTGTCTTTATTGTTAGGTGGAATAGCAGGAATTTCTCTAGCAGTAGGCGGGATAGGAGTTATGAATATAATGTTAGTTTCAGTTACAGAAAGAACAAGAGAGATAGGAATTAGGAGGGCAGTAGGAGCAACTAAGGGGGACATTATTAAGCAATTTGTTTGGGAAGCATTAACTCTAAGTTCCATGGGAGGAATTATAGGTATTATTTTAGGCATGATAATTTCATTTTCACTTGATGGTAGATTTACTTTCGATGATTTTACTGTTAGAACTGTCATTCAGCCGTGGAGTATTCTCATAGCTTTTGCAGTTTCTTTTGGTATAGGGTTAGTAAGTGGAGTTTATCCAGCATTTAGAGCATCAAGATTAGATCCCATATTAGCTTTAAGAAATGAATAAATTAAAGTAAGTTTCTCTTTCTAAATTGATAAATTGATAATATCAAGAATATAAGAGTTATGGTTAAAAATGGTACCCAGTGCCAAGAATGAAAACCAGTCTTAAGAGGATCAGAGCCTTTGTAGTAATAAAATAATGAGAAGTATTTTGTGTTATTGAGAGATTCAACTAACGGGGCAATATTTGCAATTAAATATGATATCAATGCCAGTGCTCCACCAATACCAACAGCTTGAGATGCGTTGCCACTCAAAGTTCCAAAAAATATAGATATCATGCCGAATGAAATACCCATTAAAAATAAGTTAAAACATATAGCCACTAATCCTTCATTTGGGATGCTTTGAGAGAAAGCAATTCCTAAAATAAAATAAGAAAACCAATGCACTATAGATATAAATAAAGCCTTAATAATCATGGAAAAGATTTTCTGAATTATGAAACTTTGTCTTGAAATTGGAGCTGAGAGAACTATATCCAAACTTTTAATAGTCTCTTCACTTGCTGTGGATTTTCCTCCAGAATTAACTGCTACGGCTATTACCATAATCGGAGCCATTATAGTAAATATTTGAGCATTCAAAAACCCCGATATACTGCTAAAATCTATGCCAGATTCTCCTCCAATAAATTGCACTAGTGCTTTTGGAAAACTATCTAATATAGTTTGAAATGCATTTAGTTCAATGGAGGAAAGTACAAACATTATATAAAGAGCCAGTATAAATATTCCCACAAACCAATAAATGGCTGCTTTTCTAAAATCCCAAAGTGTCTTCAGTAAGATATTGCTCAACATCATTTTTTACTCTTATTTTTTTTGTAAAAGGATAGAAATATTTCTTCCAGGTCAGGCTCCATGCTTCTAAAAGATATTACTTTATTTTCAGAAATCTTCTTAATAAATTTATTAACATCACCTTCAACATCAAATATAAATTTTTCACCAGACTTAGAGATATTTTTAACCCCTATTGATTTTCCAAATTTTCTCTCAGGAACCTCATTTTTAAATATAACCTCAAATCTGTTGATTGCCATTGATTTCAATTGAGCCATAGTATTTTCAGCAACAATCTTTCCGTTTTTTATTATTGCAACTCTATCGCATAACATTTCTACTTCAGGGAGAACGTGAGACGAGATAAAGATAGTTTTGCCTTTTTCCTTATACTTTAAAATAAGTTCATCAAATTCTTGTTGCTTCAAAGGATCAAGGCCACTTGTAGGCTCGTCAAGAATTAGAATTTCAGGGTCATGACAGAATGCTTGTATTATTCCAATTTTCTGTTTATTACCTTTAGAGAGTTGTTTAGATTTTTTATTAAGATCTAAGTCAAATTTTTTTGCAAGAGATTTAGCGTAGTTAATTTTTTCAGGTTTATTTCTCAAGTGCATCATATGGGTCAAATATTCAAGGCCAGTCATGTTGTCATATGTAGTAAATTCCCCTGGCAAATATCCTATAAGATTTCGTATTCCTAAATAATCTTTTACTGAATCAAGTCCAGCAATTGAAATTTCTCCATTAGTTGGAAAAATGAAATTAAGCATGCTGCGCATAGTTGTGCTTTTACCAGCTCCATTTGGGCCAATTAGGCCAAATATTTCGCCTTCTTGCACATTGAAAGAAATATTTGAAACAGCTCTAAAATTGCCATATTTTTTAGTTAATTTTTTAACGCTTATTATTTCAGACATTCAAAAAATTATACTTCAAGTTTAAAAGAACTTACACCCTTAAATGTTTTCCAGATAATGAGTACTACAATACATGAAATTATGCCTCCCAGAATTAGTGCATTACGAGCCCCTATTAGATCTGATGCGACTCCTATTTCGAAATGACCCACATTATTTGCTGTCATAGCTGCAACCGAATGTAAACTAACTGCTCTCCCTCTAAGATTATCTGGGCACGTAAGTTGTACTATAGCTTGCCTTACTGTCATTCCAACTGCATCAGCAGCCCCGAGAAGACTGATAATTAATGCTCCTAAAAAGAGTCCTGAAGACAATCCAAAAATAATTAACAATACTCCATATAGCATTGTGGCAGCTAATACTAATTTTCCTTTAGATTTTATCTTTGTTAAGAAAACTACTAAAAATGACCCTGCAATTGCTCCTACAGAATTGAAGGCAGTTAGTAGAGAGACGGCTGCAGCCCCTCCCTTATAAAGCCTATCGGCTATTAGGGGCATAATTTGCCTATAAAAACTTACTACAGTTACACCAATATCTAATAAATATAATCCAGGAAGAATCGGATGATTTTTTACATATACAAAGCCTTCTAAAATATTTTTTATTGGACTCATTTTATTTTTTTGTGAAGGCGTGGAATTACTTTTTATCATAATGCATGCTATAGCAGATACAAAAGCAGCAATACTTCCTATAAATAATGGAAGGGCAGTACCAACTAATACAGTTAAAATACCGAATATTATAGGAGCAATAACACTTCCGATTTGCATTGTTGCAGTATTAGCAGCAACTGCATAGATTAGTTGATTTTTTGGAACCAGATTAGCTGTCAATGCAGATCTGGCAGGCCCTCCAATAGTTGAGTTTACTGAAAGAATTGCTGTCGCAATATATATATGCCAATCAGTCAGTGAGTTAGTGAAAGCAAAATAAGATAGTAAACCCACAACCAAAGTTCCTATTAATTGAGTTACAGTGATTAAAGTTGTCCTTTTTAAGTAATCTGCAAAAACTCCTCCAAAAAGAATTGAAGGCAACTGAAAGAATAATTGGATTATTCCAAGCATTCCTAGACTTAGTCCAGAACCAGTAATTTCATATAGAATGAACCCTGTAGAAATTATCCTGATCTGTGTGGACAGCATTGAGAGAAAACTTGAAAGCCATAAAAGAGTGTAATTTCTGATTAAAAAAACTTCCCAAAAATATTTATTTTCTGATTTATTAACAGTCAAAATA
>Ga0111541_10000655_pt1 | contig 11316 bp, 11 predicted proteins | sample Knorr_S7_td_DCM__FD_83039 | JGI IMG/M metagenome (GOLD analysis project Ga0111541, IMG submission 83039) | Marine microbial communities from Southern Atlantic Ocean transect - Knorr_S7_td_DCM_ad_131m_LV_B (version 2) (version 2) | ecosystem: Environmental > Aquatic > Marine > Oceanic | place...
ATATTAATTATGAATGAGCAAATTTTAATGACATTTAAAAAAGAAGAGTGGCCTTTAAAAGAGAGTTTTAAAACTTCAAATAGATCACTTGATTTAGAAGTAGCTGAAACAATACTTGTTGAATTAAAAATAAATGGAATTGTAGGTAGAGGTGAAAGCACACCTTTTCTTAGATATGGTGAGAGTGTAGAAAATTCCATTTATCAATTATCTAAAATTAAACCTTTTGTAGAAAAAGGTATAACAAGAGAAGAATTACAGAATATAATGCCTCCAAATAGCGCGAGATGTGCTGTTGATTGTGCTTTATGGGATTATGAAGCAAAAAAAAATAATAAAAGAGTTTGGGAATTAGCAAATTTAAAGAACAAGCCAAAGCCATTAATATCAGCAGAATCTTTTGGAATTCGTCCTTTAGATAAACTGTCTAAAGATATTTTAAAATTTAAAAATGCACCTTTAATGAAATTAAAAGCTACAAGGGATAAAGTTTTAGATATAGTTAATACTGCTCATAAAACCTCTCCTAAGACAAAATTTATTGTAGATTTTAATGAAGGTTTGTTTCCAAGCGATGTTGAGGAATTATCAAAAAAATTAATAGATTTAAATGTAATTCTATTAGAACAACCTTTACACGCAAATCAGGATGAAATTTTGTCATCCTTTGATCACTCTATAGATATAGGGGCAGATGAATCTTGTCACACATCAGACGATATAATTAGATTAAAAGAAAAATATGATTGTATTATAATCAAACCTGGTAAATGTGGTGGCTTAACAGAGTCTTTGAAATTAAAAAAAACTGCTGAAGAAAATGGCTTAAAAATTATGGTTGTTTGTATGTTTGGTTCCTCTTTAGCTGTTGCTCCAGCATTTGTAATCGCTCAGAGTGGGGTCGACTATGTAAATATTGAAGTTCCAAAAGCAATGGCTAAAGATAGGGAGAATTCAATTGTTTGTAAAAATCATTTGGTATATCCTCCTAAACCTGAATTGTGGGGTTAATTCAGTAATCTTTTTTTAATTAATCCACCCTTCATTAAAAACAATAAATTTTCTTTTGAATTCATAAAAATTGAAAGATCATTTAATGGATTTCCTTTTATAATAATTACGTCTGCTAAAGCATTTTCTTTTATGACTCCTAATTTATTTTCCATTTGCACAATTTCGGCATTAATAGATGTTGCAGACTTTAAAACTTCGATAGGTTTTTGAACTTGACTTCTTAGTAATAACTCCCTGCACTGTGTTTTTAAATATTCTCTACCATGTAAATCACAACCTAAACCTAATTTAACACCAGCTTTATGACAGTATTCAATAGCTTTATTTCTTAATTTATTAACTTCCTTAACTTTTTGTAAAGTTTCATCCTCTAAACCCAAATCTTTAGCTCTTTCTGCAATCAATTCCCCAGCTGATAAAGTAGGGACAACATAAACATTATTTTTTTTAATTCTTTTTGCTGTTTTTGCTTTGATTAAACTTCCATGCTCAATTGATCTGATCCCAAGATCAACACATCTGTTTGCACCTTCATCAGTATGACAATGAGCCATAACATAAGAATTTCTTCTTTCAGCTTCCTCTACAGCGGTTAATATTTCTTCATCTGAAAAATGAGCCATTTCTAAAGGTGCTAAATTTGTAGAAACACCTCCTGATAAAAATATCTTAATATGATTTGCTCCTTTTCTAAATTCTTCTCTTACATGTTTTCTAATTTCATCAGAGCTGTCAACAACTTTAGTAATATTTCCATTATATGCACAAGCACAACTTTCAATGAATTCTTTTTTTCTCATATCTCCATGTCCACCTGTTTGTGTCAAGGCTTTACCTGGATAAAAAAATCTTGGGCCATCTATTATACCTTGATCAATTGCCATCTTAATTCCCTGATCACCTCCTCCAGCATCTCTTATTGTAGTAAAACCTCTATTTAATGTATCAACAAGTATATTATATGCATGAGCTGCAATATAACTTTTTGGATGTCTATCAGATTCATAAAAATTATAGTTAGGTGTATTTACATGAAAATGAGCGTCGATTAATCCTGGCATTAAGAAATTTTTTTTAGCGTCTAAATAATCCTTACAATGTTTTGATGTTATTTTTTTTCCAACTTCTTTTATAATATTTTTTTCTACAAGAATTGAATTATCTTCTAGAATTTTTTTTCCATTAAATATTTTTGCATTATGTATAATAATCATTTTAATTAATTCGTAGCAAGTGCAATTGCAAATAAGCAAGAATCTTTAAATTCACTTATAGATAAATATTCATCAAGTGAGTGGGGTTTATAATGACCGTTTCCAAAAGTAATTGTGGGAATATTTTTTCTTACTAACCAATTAGCGTCCAAGCCACCATTAACAGAAACTATATTTCCTTTAAAGCCAATTTTTTTTGATATTGATTGAGAAAACTTAACTACATCTTGATTAGTATTTAATTTAAAAGGATAATAATCTATGTTTTTTTTAAAAATTATTTTAGATTTATTTTTTTTGGTGTCTAAAACTTTTAAAGAAGCAGCTTGGAAAGATTTTTCATATTCCTTAGTAATTTGGCTTACAAAATTTTTATCCATAGACCTAGATTCACCATTAATTTTTACATAACTTGTAACTTGATTAGATGAAGAACCAGCACATTGACCATTTTTATCACCGTAATATCCAATATTAGATGTTCCTTTTTTATTTTTTTTGGTAATTTTGCCAAACCAACCTTTTTTATAAATGTTTGATAAAGCTAGTGAAGCAACAATAGAAGAAGAAATTCCTTCTTGTGGCTCTACTCCTGCATGTGCTCCTTTTCCAATTATTTCAACCGACCATCTTTCAGCACCAACTGCAGAATTTATAATATTATAAGGAGTAGATCCATCACAATTAAATCCAAAATGCGGATGGCCTAAGTCTGATTTTGTAACGTTTCTTGCACCCCATAAACCGCTCTCCTCTCTCACTGTAAAAAGAATAGTTAATGGCGGGTAATCAACTTTATTAACAAATAAATACCTTAACATACTTACTAAACATGCCACTCCACCTCTATTATCTGCACCCAAAGCAGTATGCCCTTTAGGAATTATTCTATCTTTATAAATTTTTGGCAATGCTCCAGAGCATAAAGAAACTGTATCCAAATGGCACACAAATAATTTTCTTTTTCCTGTTTTTTTTCCTGGTAATTTAACAATTAGATTTCCAGTTTGAGTAAAATAAGGGATTTTTTTATTTGCTTTATCAAAAAAAATGTATTTGCTAGGAACTCCATAATCTATTAGTTTTCTTTTGACTAGATTAGCTATATTTTTTTCATATCCAGTTATTCCTTCAATAGACAAAAAATCTAGTAAATCTTTTTTTGCTATTTCAAAATCAAAATTCATTCTTCAAAAGTATAAATATTATTTAAGTACTTCAAGAGCCTTTTATAAAAAAAGTGATGACTTTTGATCATCAACTGTTTAAAAAAATATATTGGCAAAAATTATAATTTTTAATTATTTTATTAATAAAAAACATTTTAAAATAATATATTAAAAAATATATCTTTTTACTATAATATAGATATATGGTTGACCCTAAGATGCAAAATAAACTTTTTGAAATTTGGAATAATAAAAATTCCGTTATTAATGCATGGTTATCAATTCCAAATTCTCTTACAGCAGAGTCTTTTGGAGCTATGGGGTGGGATTCTATCACAATTGATATGCAACATGGTCATCACGACTATCAAACAAGTATTGCAATGCTTCAAGCTTTATCAAATAGCAAATCTGTACCAATGGCAAGAGTACCATGGAATGAGCCTGGAATAATAATGAAAATGCTTGATCTGGGTGTTTTAGGAATTATTGCTCCAATGATAAATTCAAAAAAAGAATGTGAGGATTTTGTTTCTTATTGTTATTACCCTCCTATTGGACAAAGAAGTTTTGGACCAATGAGAGCCCAGATAAGATATGGTAATGATTACTTTGAAAAAGCTAATAAAAACATTGTGAGCTTTGCTATGATTGAAACTAAAGAAAGTATCGATAATTTAGATGAAATTTTATCAGTACCTAATCTGACGGGAGTATACATAGGTCCAGCTGATATGAGTATTTCATTTGGTGCAAAACCTCAATTTGATGTGAAGGAAGATCCTGTATATTCAAATATTGAATTAATACTCAAAAAGACAAAAGAACATGGAAAAATTGCTGGAATACAAAATGGAACAACAAAATATGCTAAGGAAATGATAGATTTGGGATTTCAACTTGTGACAATTTCTTCTGATTTTAGATCAATGAATAGTTTTGCTCAAAATATAGTTAATGATATGAAGAAATTAGATAATAAAGAATTTAAATCTGAGTCATATTAATCTTTGCCTATTGTTTTCTAATATAAGGTATTAAAAAAACTAAACAGGCAAAGAAAAAAAACAAACTTCCAAACAAGGCCCAAAAATTTCCCAGACTAGAGATTATAAAGCCTATTGAAGATACTACAAATAACAACCAGCCAATTAAATTAATTAAGTTATTGCTCATTTATTAATACTATAGCTAAGAAAAATTTATTTTTATAAATCATAATATGATCTTAATAAAAAATATTTTCTAAAACTAATCTCTACTATATAAATAAAAACCTAAGGCTAACAAAGCTGTTAGAATTATATTTATGTAAGCAGTTGGTCCTGAAGCAGCTCCCATAACAATATGATAACCAATTATCAAGGTCCATAGCAATCCTCCAAGAGCAAATAGTCTACCCAAAGAATTAAATGCATCACCTGCAATATCTGGAATTCTCCAAGACCAAATTGAAAGAATTAAAAATGTCATTCCCATAAATTGCCCAAGTGTTATTAGGTCAGGTGTAACAGTAAAATTGGCTGATGTTAAAAAAGTTGAAGTTAAAAAAAGTCCTCCCAATGCATTAATAAACAAAATAATAGATTGAGTTCTAAATATTAATCTTAAATTCATAATTATCTCCTAAATTTAATTTTAAATATCATTTATTTTCGATTCTAAGAAAATTCATATATATTAAAGATAAATTTTGTGGATTCTTTAAATTTATTTTTATTAAAAATTTATTATAGAAAAAATACAAAAGATTTTATTATAACAGAGATAATATATCCCTATCACCTTCTGCAAAATCATAATTATAGAAATCTTTTTTTTCTATCCATGCATAATCTTCATGTTCATTTAATATAATTTCACCTGAGGTATGTGTACATTCAAAATAATGTAATTTAACATTGATTTTATCATCTTTAAAATTTTCTTCGGCAATTTTTCTATTTATATTTATTGAGATACTTAACTCTTCTTTAATTTCTCTAATTAAAGCTTCTTCAAATGTTTCGTTTAATTCAACTTTTCCACCAGGAAATTCCCACTTTAAACCAAGGTGTTTATTTCTATTTCGTTTTGCAATTAAGTACTTAGTATTTTTTTTAATAATTGCAGCTACAACATTTTTCATTATTTTAAGATAAAGAAATTTTAATCAAAATAATTTAATTTATCAAGTAATTCAGATTTTTTTTCATGTTTTGATTTTCTTCCGGAAACACGTTTTCTCCAATTTTTAAATGAATTTGGTTTAAGATTTTTTCTCATTATTTTGATAACTTCTTTCTCAGATACGCCAAACAATCTTTTTATCTTTTCAAAAGAAGTCTTATCATGCCAAGCAAGCTTAATAATTGAGTCAATTTTCCTTAACATATGATGAAATATAGTATTAATTTTTATAAATTCCATAAATCTGATTTGATATTTCTTTAATTCAAACTAATTAATAATACTGTTTATATGTATGATGAATTTACAAGAAGTGAAGCCAAAAAACAGTTAAATTATTTCATAGAAAATAAGCTAGCTAGTTACTCAAAGCTTAGAAATTTTGTTATTGATAATAAAAATAAATCAACAACTTCCTTTTTATCACCATTTATAACTCATGGAGTTCTTACTGAGTCTGAAATAATTAACGAATCACTAAAAAAACTTCCATTTAATAAATGTGAAAAATTTATTAATGAAGTTTTGTGGAGGATATACTGGCGGGGATGGTTAGAGCTTAGACCTCAACTATGGACAGATTACTTAAATAATTTAGAAAAAATTGATTTAGATTTTAAGTTAGATACAAAATATAAATTAGCTATTGAAGGAAAAACTAATATTCAATGTTTTAATGATTGGGTAAGTGAATTAAAAAAAACTAATTACCTTCATAATCATGCACGTATGTGGTTTGCAAGTATTTGGATATTTACATTAAATTTACCTTGGGAACTAGGTGCGGCTTTTTTTATGAAACATTTATATGATGGAGATATAGCAACAAATACTTTGAGTTGGAGATGGGTTGCAGGTATTCAAACAGTAGGTAAAAATTATATAGCAAAAGAATGGAATATTAGAAAATTTACTAATGAAAAATATACAAATATAAAACTAAATGAAAAAGCAACGCCTAAAACTTGCAATACAAATTATCCAGTTACAAAAAAAGAAATAATAAACCCTATAATAGAAAAAAATTATAAACTTTTAATTTTTGAAAATAGTTTATCTTTTGAAAATAGTGATTTTTATAAAGAAAATTTTAAAAAAATATTAATTGTAAAAAATAATTATAGAAAAATTAACATATCAAAACAAGTATTAGACTTAAAAAGTAAACTCATTAATGATCAAGGAACCAGACTGGAAAAAGCATCACTAAATTATGAGATAATTGATATAGAAGAGTTAAAGAAGATTAATGAAGATATTTATGCTATATATCCAAATATTGGAGAAAATTTAGATAAAATTAATTCTTATAATTTAAAAAATATTAAATTTTTGTATAGAAAAATTGATCAATTTTCTTGGCATTATTCTAACAAAGGTTTTTTTTACTTCCGAAACTATATTCCTACAATTATTAAACGTTTCTGTTAGAGGAGCACTTTTTAGAACAATATTTAACTTTATGCCAGTTAAGAATCCATTTTTTTCTCCAAAAAAAATTTCTCTTACATACTGGACATATTTTACTTTCAAATTTTTTTTTCATTTAAGCATTTTTTTATTTTTGATGAATAGAAAATATGCCACAACTTCATATGAGTAGTGAAAAAAATAAAAAAAAACTGTAAAGTTAAGTATTTTCGATAAAATTCTATATTTAGGTATATGTGACCAAATTATAATAAAGGCTTTCGCGCCACCAATAACTTTACCATTGCTAATTATATGAACGCGTCTTAATAAATCTTTCTTTGACTTTCCAGTTAACTTTAGAGCTTCTTTATTATTTGTAATATCTATCCACTCCAATGACTTATCTGAAATTTTCTTATAATGATTTATTTCAAACCTGCATATATTGCATGAATTATTAAAAAAAACTTTAACTGCCATAAGTATTTTTTTTTATAAATTTATTAGCTTCAGATAGAATAATCGTTTTTCTCTTATCATCTATTTTATCATAAATTTTAACCATCAAAGAAAGTCTTGGATTCTTTAAAAAAAATTTTCTGTTTTTATTTATAAAACGCCAATATAAGCCATCCATTATATCGTTCCATTTACCCTTTTTAAAATTCATCATTTTCATAAAATAACTAGAACCACAAATATATGGTTTTGTTGAAAAAATTCCTCCATCACTAAAAAGTCCCATACCATACACATTTGGACTCATAATCCAGTCAGAGCTGTCAACAAACATTTCCATAAACCAATTGTAAGTTTCTTTAGGTTTAATCTCACACAAATTCATAATGTTGCATAAAATCATTAAACGTTCTATGTGATGAACCCAACCAAATTTTTTTGCATTATTTATCGAATGATCAAGAGGCATTAATCCTGTACTAGCATTATACCAGCTGTTAGACATTGATCTTTTATGATTAAAAAAATTACTTTCTGTTAATTCCTTTTCATAATTTTGATATATACCTCTCATAAACTCTCTCCATCCAATAATTTGCCTAATAAATCCTTCATAAGAATTAATTTTGATTTTTTTTTCTAATTTTTTAACTTTATCTAAGATTTGCTGTGGAGTTATTAAACCAATGTTTATCAATGGACTCAAAACACTATGAAATAATATATTATTATTTAAATCTACAGCGTCTTCATAATCTCCAAATAAATTAAATTTTTTTATTAGAAAAAAATCCAACCATTTATCTGTGTCTTTATGAGTTGTAGGAAACCAAAAATCTTTTGTATCACCTGGGTGAAATGGAAATTTTTCGTTAATTATTTTCTTTAATTTTCTTGTATGTAACGTTTCTTTAATTTTTAGCATTGGTGGAATTTTAATATCTTTTGGAATTTTTTTTCTATTTTCAGTGTCATAACTCCATTTGCCCCCTTTTGGTTTTCCATCGACAATTAAAATTTTTTTTCTTTTACGATTAATTTTATAAAAATTTGCCATAAAAGGTTTTTTAGTAATGTTCAAATAATCTTTAAATTCCAATCTTGAAGTAATAAACATAGGTGAACTAATTATTTTCCAACTAATTTTGTTTTTTTTTATAATTCTATTAATTTTTTTTTCAAAAAATTTATCTTCTATTTCAAATGAAATTAATTCTTTATATTGATTATCAATTATAAATTTTTCTAGCTTTTTTTCATAAGGAATTTCAAAATTTTCTTCAAGATTTAAGTATTTTAATTTGTATTTATTTTTTTTTAATAAATCAGCATATGATCGCATAGATGATAAATATAAAAGTAATTTTAATTTATGGTGTTTTTGATAAGTGCAAAGACCAAAATCTTCACACATAAAAAAAGTAGATTTTTTGTACTCCTTTATGTTATCAATTGGAAAAAGCTGATTTCCTAAAGTTAAGAATATACTTTTCATCTTTATCTAAATAAATTTTAAATAGTAAGTATTTAACTTAATTCAATTAAATTAGCTCAATTTATGTAGATTGAGTAATAATAGATAAGATACGCTCTTTTTTTTCAATAGTTTTAATACTAAATGGGAAAATTTCTAACATTTTATCATATACTTCAATAGCCTGCCTATACTGTCCTTTATTAATAAAAATTAGACCCATTCCATCTAAAGCACCAAAATGTCTTGGCTCTAACTCAAGTGTCTTACTTATATCGTTCATAGATTTATCATAATTTCCTATAATATAATAAACAGTAGCTCTTTTGTTCCAAGCTTCAGCAAAATTAGGATCAATTTCAATCAAATTATTAAAAAATCTAATTGCAAGAGGGTAATTTCTAATATTCATTGCTTGAATACCTTTTTCAAAATATTCAATAACTTTTGGATCATCAACTTGATACCATATGTCCCAAATATTAGATATTAAATCATTAATTTCATCTTGATCATCAGTTTTATTTAATTTTTCAAAAAGATGATTTAATCTTGGGTCGTTTTGATCAGCAAAAACTTTAAAACTTAAAAAAATAAAAAAAATTATAAAAACGAAATTGTAAATACTTCTCATATTTAAAAATAAACTATATCATTGTTATTAAAGAAATTAAGAAAAATATAATAAACAATTAATATGTTGGTGGATTGAATGATTTAAATCTTTACAAATTATCTGGATACCATATTTTAAATTCACAGTTATCTAGAAGATATCCAATAATTCTAGAAATAAATGTGCCATGGCTAACAAGGGCAATTCTTTCTTCTGGTCTTTTTTCAATCCATTTTTTAAACTTTAAAACACGCTTGTCTAAATCTTCTAAAGATTCATCAATTATCTTTTTTTCACCTATGGGCAAATCATTATTCCACCAAAAATTTTTTAAATTATTAAAATTAAAATTCGGAAATTCTTTATTAAGAGTTGAGGGCTGTCTACCAACTTCGCTTGAACATTGAGAATGTTCACGAACGAAAGGTAGTATTAAAGTTTTTTTTTCCATGTTTGGAAATATTAAGTTAAAAGTTTGTAGTGTTCTTGTTAGTGGAGAGCATAACATTAGATCGAAATTAATTAATTTTAATTTTTCGTGAGCGACTTTCGCCTGCCTTTTCCCTAATGAAGTTAATCTCGCATCATAATAATGTGTGGGATTATCTAAATCAGGAGCTACATTTGCTTCAGATTGAGCATGGCGAATTAAATAGATTTCTTTATTCATTATAATTTTCTTCCATCTCCAATAATTCTAACCATCTAATTTCTTTATTCTCAAAATCCTTCTCTAAGACACTTAATTGTTTTGTAACCACTTCAAATCTATTATTATCGTTAATATAAAGATTTGAATCCTTCAATTCATTTTTTAAAAAAGTTATTTGCTCTTGCATAGATTGAATCTCTTTAGGAATATTATCTAACTCAAATTTGAATTTAAAAGATAATTTCTCAATTTTCTTTGATTTTTTTATAATTTGTTTTTTGTTTACTTTTTTATTATTAATAAGCTTATCTGATTGATGATTTAAAAAATCACTATAGCCACCCAAAAACATGGACATTTTACCCTCACCCTCAAAAAATAGAATTTTATTTACTGTTTGATCTAAAAAATCTCTATCATGTGATACTATTAACAAGGTGCCTTTATAGTTTGAAAGCATTTCAGTTAGAAAGTCCATTGTTTCTAAATCTAAATCATTTGTTGGCTCATCTAAAATAAGTATTGTTTTGGGATTAGCCAAAACTTTTGAAAGTAATAATCTATTTTGTTGTCCACCAGATAAAGAAAAGATTGTATCGTTAACTCTTTTGGGATCAAATTGAAAATCTTTCAAATAGCTGCAAACATGTCTTTCTTTTCCTTGTACAAATAAATAATCACCTCCATTAGGAATTAATATTTCTTTTAGAGACTTATTAGAATTTAGAGCATTTCTTAGTTGATCAAAATAAGAAAATTCTAAATTTTTTTTGATTTTAATAGATCCATGTGATGCTTTAAGTTCTCCAATTATAGCTTTTAAAAAAGTTGATTTACCAGTTCCATTTTTACCTAACAAACCAATACGATCGCCATTTTTTATCTTTATAGAAATATCTTTTAAAATTTTTTCTTTAGTATTAGGATAGGAAATAGAAGCTTTAAAAAATTCTGCAATAAATTTTGAATTATGATTTGTTGGTTCGAATTTTATACGTTTAGTTGATTTAATAGCCATCCGATATGATGATTCATCTTTCTCTAATTGCTGTTTTAATTGTCTAGCTCTCTCTAATCTTTTTACATTTCTTTTAACCCTTGCCTTTACTCCTCTTTGAGCCCATTCAACCTCTAAA
>Ga0111541_10000658_pt1 | contig 11306 bp, 13 predicted proteins | sample Knorr_S7_td_DCM__FD_83039 | JGI IMG/M metagenome (GOLD analysis project Ga0111541, IMG submission 83039) | Marine microbial communities from Southern Atlantic Ocean transect - Knorr_S7_td_DCM_ad_131m_LV_B (version 2) (version 2) | ecosystem: Environmental > Aquatic > Marine > Oceanic | place...
AATAAAGATACGACTTGTGGCAACCAAATACATAAGAAAATCAATGTAAAGCTTTTTATTGTGTTGTCGTTAAGCAGTAGTTTAGGACTGGAAATAACAATATAAATACCAACTAATGCCATTATACCGACAGGGTAATTATATAACGCTTTGCTTATAAAGCCGAAAAATGCCAAAACAAGTATGATACAGGGCCAATAATTATTTAGGTATTTTTTTAAATCATTATAAGTTTTTGAAATCATCGAAATTTATAAGGAGATTGTGCGACTTAGTATTTGTATCTTTCAATAATAATATTTGTTAAGCCAAAAAGATAGCCAACACCATTTGCAAGCCTTATAAGCCCTTTTTTTAAATCACTTTTATTTAAAAATAGCATTGCTGTTATTAAGCTAACTATGGCGCTTAGAAGCTTGCCAATCATTTTAGGCAAATATCTGCACCAAGCAGCAATCAAAGAATTATCTTTTCTATACCGCATTACAAGATTTATTCCGCCAGTAAAATGTCGATAAATAATATATTTAAGTTTTCTTCTATCTGACGTTATGGTCTCAAATATTATGGCATCATCGAGCCAGACAGATTTCATCCCGAGTTTTTTTGCCTTTGAAAAAAAGTCAAAATCTTCGCCGCCCATAAAATCAAAATAACGATCAAATCTAAGGGAGCATGATTTGGCAAGCTCACTTTTGAATAACACATTGCCAGCTGCAATATTTCTTGGCGTAGCCCCTCTAGTATTTTTTTTATCACGCTCGAAAGATTTAGGAGCGGAAGTCTCGTAAGTAGCTATAACAGGGCCAGCAGCAATATCAACTTGGTATTCTTCAATACCTTTCACCATATTCAAAAGCCAATTCTCATGTGCAAATTCATCATCATCAATAAATCCAATTAAATTAGCATCGTGAAGCATTGCCTTTTCTAAAAGACAATTTCTTGCAGATGAAATACCCCGTTCTGATTCAACATAATAAAAAAATTCAATATCATAATTATTTTTAAAACTATCGAAACTTACTTCTCCAGATTTATTTTTATCATTATCTACAACTATAACTATCGGCAAATAATTTTTTGGAACTTTAATTTTAGCAATTGAGGCTAGACAATTTTTTAACAATGATTGTCGCATATACGTTGCTACACAAATAGCAACAATACTTTTATTTTTAATCATAGTATTATTTTCTTTTGTAGCACAGCGAGGCGTAAGTTTCTAAAGTTTTTTCTAACATTTCATTAAGTGAAAAACTATTATTTTTCTTAACATTGGGCATAGAGGCATAAAACTTTTTTATAAGCATCACAGTAGCATCTGTGTCTAGCGGCGCTACTTTACCTTCTGGAAAAATCTTAGCTAGTACTTCTGATGCACCTCCATGATCATACGCTATTACTGGCGTACCAATACTCAATGCTTCTAACGCCGTTCTACCAAAAGCTTCAGGGATGTTTGCTAGGGATAAAATTATATCCGATTTTGCCATTATTTCTTCTATATCATCTCTATGCCCAAGAAATGTAAAATTATCTTTCATGCCAAGCCTGTCAATTGTATTTTGCAATTTATCAAGGTATCTTTTCTTTTTCACATTGATCCCACCAACGAATAACCCATGTATATTAAGACCAGATTTTTTTAATTTCGCCACTATTTCAATAAAATCGTTTTGACCTTTCCATCGAGTTATTCGAGCAGGCAGCGTAATTAAAAATTTTTCACTTGGCACACCGTCTCGATACCATTTTTCTAACCATTCTTGTGAGGGTTGTAGCCCATATGTAAAGATATTTCTGTCGACGCCCCTATGAATAACAGTAATATTTTCTTTTTTTACACCAGAGTAGTTTTCGATAATATAATTTTTTATATAGTTTGATATTGCAATAATACGATCACCTTTAGTCATTATTTTACTATAAGAATTAACAGAATACGGACCATGTACTGTTGTTACGAAGCATGGTTTTGTTGGGCCCTGTATTTTTTTTAAAGCTAAGTGTGAAAGCCATGCAGGCAATCGAGAACGTGCATGAACAATATCAACTTTATTTTCTATAAACACTTTGCGCAAAGTAGGAATCAACCTAAAAGAGAGCAAAGATTTTTTACCAACAGGTAATTCTATATGTTTGCTGCCTCCCGCAAGTAGTTCGGGAACTAAACGACCACTACCAGAAATTACAATGGAATTAAACCCCTCGTTAATTAACATGTTTGCAACTTCAACAGTACCGCGCTCCACACCGCCATAGTCTAGATTCGGTAAGATTTGTAATATAGTTCTTTTCAATTTTTTAGTTACAATTTTTTTGATAAAAAAATTAGTCCCGGTTTTTTATTTTTATAAAATTTTATAATTTCAAAACCATATTTGTTAAATAATTTCGTTACGGTTTTTTTTGTAAAATGTTGAACATGTATAGGGGGACAAAGCACATCCCATTCTGTAATATTATTCGGAACTTTTGGATGCCCTAGGTCTGGAGTAGTAATATATAAATAACCATTCTTTTTAACGAGGTTTTCAAGTACTCGCATGTAAAGATTTATATCACTTACATGTTCAATTAGTTCTGAGGAGTGAACAAAATCATATTGATTTTCTGAATCAAGTAATTTTTTAAAATCTGCATTAAAATAATTAACACGCCCAAACCTTTTTTTTGCATAAGCAATAGCTTTTTTATTAATATCGACTCCACTTGATGATTTAGCAATAAAACTTAATGCGTAAGCAATAAAACCACCACCACAACCAAAATCCATACAATTTTTATTAATGGCGTACGGCAGGAATCTAGGCAATTTTATAAATGCACGTCTGAGTCTAGAGCTTGCTTTTTTATAGCCATCTTTAGTTTTTGTATCCTCTTCCGTGTATATTTTATTTAATGTATTTTGATCTGGCATAGGATTCAAAAATAAGAAATCGCAATTTTTACAGGAATCAAAGCTATAGTTATTTTTTTGTAAAGCATAGTCTATTTCCCCATTAGAACAAATTGGGCATGAGATCATCTTATTTTGATTGTATTTCACAATTTTTAATTTAAATTATCTTGTCTAAGATAATTTTTGCACATCGTCCTGCTTCGTCTAAGCATAGGTTATTGGCTGGCAATTTATTTTTCTTTTCCCATTTTATGAAAGGAACAACAATATTGTCAGAAATTAAACTATCAATCGAATTGTTAATTCTATTTTTCTTGCTTTTTCTTAAATCAAATAATCCTACTGATGCTCCTGATGTAAGCGATTCATATATCATGGATACACTATCTGGAGTTATCCAAATATTTTTTGCTAAAAATATAAGCTTTCTTACTTTCTTATTGGTATCGTTTTTATAATCTAATACATCAGCATTCTTATAGTGTAACTTTAAGATTTTTGACATTAAATCTTGTGGTGTGCGTGGCGAGTTAGAGATTGTCCAATTGATATCATTACATATTGTTACAACCGCATTAATCTGTTCAATAATTGATTCATTATCCCATCTATAATGTTTAGAGGGGCCGCCAATAAGTATTACTCCTAATTGTTCTTGTTTTTTTTCATTATATTTGAGTGTATTTATTGCTCCGTTAGATAGTATTATATTGTTATTTTTAGGCGGTGTGTCATGTTTAGGCACTATACATACATCAAAAAAGCTTAGTGGCAAGGTAGGCCGCATCAAAACTATAATTTTACCTTTTCGCACTTGTCTCGCAGACAACATTGCTAAGTGTGTCTTGTGTCCCGCACCAATAATAAGATCTGGATTTGGTAAATCAGCACCATACGGGAATTTCTTTAGTATTAAATTTTTTAAATAATCAAAAAATGAAATAACAGGAATATCGTATTGTTTACATTTTGTAAGGTTTGCAATTGCTTGGCATAATCCGGTGCTTTGAGAATCATGACCAGACTTCCCATCTGTTACACGCCAAATATTTAATATCATCTTAATTTTAGAGTTTACTAGTTTTCAAGTACGTACTCAGTTCCGCAATAAGGACACTTTATTTTTTTTACAGAATCTATCGGCAAATAAATTTTTGGATGTTGGTTCCAGAGATTTTCGCCTGGAAGCGGGCAGTGCAAGGGGAGTTGATTAGATTTTATGTTGATTATCATTTGATTTTTATCAATTTTTTTTCATTAAAATTTTTTTTAAGGTATATAGTTCAGCCAGTTGTTATATTCATCTATTTTACCGCTTACGCAATCAAAATACTGACTTTGTAATTTTTTCGTCAACGGCCCTCTTTTCCCATTACCAATAATACGATTATCAAGTTCACGAATGGGCGTAACCTCAGCCGCTGTTCCAGTAAAGAAAGCCTCATCTGCGATATATATTTCATCTCTAGTTATTCTTTTTTCTTTTAATACGATATTATTTATATCTGCAAATTTGATAATGGTGTCTCTTGTTATACCCTCAAGAGCAGAGGTTAAGTCTGGCGTGTATAGAACACCGTTACGCGCAATAAAAATATTTTCACCACTTCCCTCAGCAACATAACCATCAACATCTAATAAAAGTGCCTCATCATAGCCACCAGAAATAGCATCCTGTAAAGCAAGCATTGAATTCATATAATTTCCATTAGCTTTAGCTTTGCACATTGTAATATTTACGTGGTGACGCGAAAAGGATGATGTTTTGACACGAATACCTTTCTCTAAGCCTTCAGAGCCTAAGTATGAACCCCAGGCCCACGCAGCAATCATGACATGCGTTTTTAAGTTGTCTGCTCTAAGGCCCATTCCTTCGGCACCATAAAAACACATGGGTCTAATATATGCTGTTTCTAAGCTATTTTTTTTAACAACTTCAGCGCATGCTTTTACTATTGTTTTTTTATCAAATGGCATTGGCATATTCAGTATATGTGCAGATGCGAACAATCTATCTATGTGATCATCAAGCCGGAAAATACTAGTTCCTTTGTCTGTTTTATAAGCACGAATACCTTCAAATACGCCCATGCCATAGTGTAGGGTATGAGTTAGGACATGTACTTTTGCCTCTTTCCATGGAACAAACTCTCCATCTAACCAAATTACGCCATTATTATTATTCATGTTCATGCTTTTTTTGCCGATTATTTAATTTAATAAACAGTTTAGATTATTATCAAATATGTAATTATTATGATAAAGATATTATGTTAATGTTCAAATGAACAGTAATCAATAAATCTTTGAAAAATAATTAAAAAAATAGGAAATATGTAATGATTAAAGAAATATCTTCATCTGAGGCTTATGGCATATTGCAAGAATCAGTGGATGCTGTGCTTATAGATGTTAGGACTAAGATGGAGTATGAATATGTTGGGCATCCAAAGGATTCAATCCATATAGCTCTTAAAGAACCACCTGAATGGAAAACATTTTCAAGTTTTGTTCATGATGTATCTTCATTATTGAAAGAAAAATTTCCTGATGTTGGTGATCTGCCATCTATTAAAATATTTTTGATATGCAGAAGCGGAAAAAGATCAAGCGAAGCTGCGTTACTCTTGGAAGCTGATGGTTATAAATATCTATTTAATGTATATGATGGTTTTGAAGGAGATAAAAATATAAATGGGCATCGCAATCTCATTAATGGCTGGAGATTTAGCAATTTACCATGGGAGCAAAATTAAAAATAATTTTACTTTTCAAAAAACCTTCCAAGCAGAAGACCAATCTCAAATAATAGACATATTGGTAAGGCTAATAAAATTTGAGAAATAACATCGGGCGGCGTCAATAACATTCCAATAAAAAAAGCAAATATAATTATATATGGACGATTTGCAGCAAGTTTTTTTATTGTTGTATACCCAGATCTAACCAATAAAATTGTTATAATTGGAATTTCGAAAGATAAACCAAAAGCAAAGAATAGTTTGAGTATGAAATTTAGGTAATGATTTATGTCTGTCATTATTAAAACATTGCTAGGCGCTGTCGATGTAAAAAAAGAGAACAAGATAGGAAAAACACTGTAGTAACAAAATAGAACTCCCAAGTAAAAAAGCAGCGAGCTGCTTACTAATATAGGCAGCACTAATTTTTTTTCATCTTTGTAAAGACCAGGAGCAATAAATGACCATATTTGAAATAGTATGAAAGGCATAGAGAAAAATACGCTACAGAATAATGTTAATTTGAATGGCGCAAAAAAAGGAGAGGCGACCTCTGTTGCAATCATATTACTACCGTCTGGTAATTTAGCTATAAGAGGCGTTGCAATAAAATCATATATTTGATTAGAAAAGGGAATTAGAATCAATGTTATTACAAAAATACATGCAATACTACGCAAGGCAGTTGTTCTTAATTCAAGTAGGTGAGCAAACAGCGTTTGCTCTAAGTGGGTCTTCATTGTTTTAGGCTAGTAACTATTTTTTATCAGATAAATTTTTATCAGGTGCTTCTTCCATAAGTTTATCAACACGATTAATGCTATCCTGTAATTCACTTATTTCCTCAACATTTAATTCTTTTGCCATTTCTTTTTTTGTTTTTTTCACATAATTACGCAGGTTCTTTAATAATTTGCCGGCATCCTTTGCAAATTTTGGTAATTTTTCTGGCCGCACAATAATTAACGCAAGAATTGCGATAGTAATTAATTCCCAAAAACCAATATCAAACACGAGCAAGCATAAGTATTTGTGATAAATTTAAACAGTTCGGCACAATAAAAAATAATTATTTTTTCTGCTCATCCTGCAGATCATCATCTTTTTCGTCGTTACCAGAAATTGCATTTTTAAAACTTTTTAGAAATCCGCCTAAGTCTTTTCCCATACCCTTAAGTTTTTTTGTACCAAAAAGTAGGGCTACGATTATTAGAATAATCAATAGTTCTTTTATTCCCCAAGCACCCATAATCGTATTCTCCGGTTATTAATGATAAAGATTCGATCTTAGTTGACCACAATTACACAATATTAAGCAAGTATGGAATTCTAGAAGAATTAAGACTTATTTTGTTCGATTTGCTTTTTCTTCGATGCCTGAAATACCAAAGCGTCGTTCAAACTCTTTAATAATATCCTCAACTTCCAAATTATGATATTTCAGTAGAACGATAGTATGGAACCATAAATCAGCTATTTCATGAATTATAGCGTCATTTTCACCACATTTAGACGCAATTACTGTTTCTGCAGCCTCTTCACTTACTTTTTTTAGTATGGCATCAACTCCTTCATTGAATAATTTAGCAACGTACGACTCATCGGGGTTAGCCGTTTTTCTTTTCTCCATAATCTCAGAAAGCGCAAAAAGCACATCTTTTGGGCTGTTAGCCTTATTTTCCATAAATATCCTTTGGGTTTTTGAGAATTTCTCCAGATTCTAACCAGTTTTTATCAGTCAACTTATTGAAAAAACAACGGTGTCTGCCAGTATGACAAGCAATTCCGCCCTTTTGCCTGACATTTATCAAAAGGACATCGTAATCACAATCGGTGAGGATCGATTCTACAAATTGATAGTGCCCCGATTTTTCTCCTTTTACCCATATCTTTTCTCTAGAACGCGACCAATATGTTGCTTTCCCGCTTTCATATGTTTGCTTCAACGCATCTCGATTCATCCAAGCGTGCATAAGGATTTGTTTCGTTTCAACTTCTTGTACGATAACTGGGACCAATTCTTTCTCGTTCCACTTAATTTTTTCTAACCACGAACTCATAATTAACCATCCAGTTCTTTATATGCGAACTTCAATATTTCTTTCTCTTAAAATTTTTTTTGCATCAACAATAGTGTATTCACCGAAATGAAAAATACTTGCGGCAAGTACTGCGCTGGCTTTCCCTGAGATTATACCGTCTACAAGGTGATCAAGTTTTCCAACACCTCCCGATGCAATAACAGGTATATTAACAGCTTCGCTGACATTTTTAGTTAATTCAATATCAAAGCCATCTTTTGTTCCATCTTTATCCATGCTTGTTAATAGTATTTCACCAGCTCCAAAATCTGCCATTCTCTTTGCCCAAGTGATTGTATCAATATTTGTGTTATTTCTGCCTCCATGAGTAAAGACCTCCCAACATATTTTATTATTTTTAATTGAACTCCTTTTAGCATCTATAGCTACAACTATACATTGTGAACCAAATTTTTTTGATGCTTCACGAACAAAATTTGGATTATTGACAGCTGCGGTATTTATACTGACTTTATCCGCACCTGCTTTTAGCATGCGTTTTATATCCGATAGTTTTCGTATACCACCACCAACAGTTAAAGGAATAAATACTTGGCTTGCGACTTTTTCTACAACTTCTACTAATGTATCACGGTTATCACTGCTCGCTGTAATATCAAGGAAAGCAATCTCATCAGCACCTTGGGTATCATAACGTTTTGCAATTTCTACAGGGTCTCCCGCATCACGAATATTTAAAAATTTAACGCCTTTAACAACTCTTCCGTTGTCAATATCTAGGCAGGGAATGATTCTTTTTGCTAGGCCCATTAGTTTTCTTCTTTATAAATTTCGTCAGCTATTTTTTGTGCTTCAATAAAATCTAGAGTGCCTTCATATATTGCTTTTCCTGTGATAACGCCAAATATTCCTTCTTCTGACACTTTACATAATGAATGTATATCATTGATATCAGTAACTCCTCCTGCTGCTATAACAGGTATACGAATATTCTTGCAGAGTTTAGTTGTAGCCGAGATGTTTATATTATTTAACATTCCATCACGATCGATATCTGTAAAAATTATTGCCGCAACGCCATCATCTTCAAAACGTTTAGCCATATCATAAACATCATGGTTTGATAATTTAGACCAGCCATCTATTGCCAATTTACCATTTTTTGCATCTAGCCCGACAATAATATGACCGGGGAACTCTAAACAAACATCTGAGACAAAATGAGGGGTTGTAATTGCTCGTGTCCCAATTATTACATAGTTAACACCAGCATCTAAGTATCTTTGAATAGTATCTTCGTTGCGAATTCCTCCACCCACTTGTATCTCGACATCCGGGTGTGCCTCAGTGATTGAATTTATTATATCTGCATTTACGGGCTCACCATGCATTGCTCCATCAAGGTCTATTATATGCAGTCTTTTTGCTCCTTGGTCTATCCATTTCTCCGAAACTTCAAGAGGGTCCTCTGAGTAAATAGTTTCCTTCTCCATTTTTCCTTGTGAAAGTCGGACACATTTGCCATTTTTGATATCAATTGCTGGGATTATTAGCATATCATTGTTTTCGATTAGTAACGATTATTACTGTTGGCTATTAATTTTTCTATAGTCGTAGTTATCTATTTAGGAATGCTAGTTTATATAATAGAGAAATTAAAAAGATTTTCAATGCGCCTCATCCCAATTATTACCATGGCCTATATCTATTTCAAGTGGCACAACAAGACAGTTATCCTTTGTCATTCTTATTTTAATTTCATCAATAAACTCGTCTAGTTTTTCTGAGCGTACCTCAAAAACTAATTCATCATGAACCTGCATAATCATCTTTGCTTCGAATTTACTTTTAATCAACCATTGATGAATATCAATCATAGCAAGTTTTATAATATCTGCAGCTGTACCCTGCATAGGTGCATTTATTGCGGTTCTTTCAGCATACTTTCTGCGAGCAGCATTTTTAGAACTAATTTCAGGCAAGTATAAGCGTCGACCAAAAACTGTTTCAACATAGCCGTCCTGTTTAGCTTTCTCTTTTGTTAGCTCCATAAATTTCTTAACATCTGGGTATCTACTAAAATATAAATCAACATATTTTTGTGCCGTTGTTCTTTCAATACCTAGTTGTTTCGCAAGCCCATAAGACGACATACCGTATATTAAGCCAAAATTAATTGCTTTGGCTGCTCGCCGTTGCTCATTAGTAACCTCTTCAATATCTTCACTAAATACCTCGGACGCAGTATTTTTATGTATATCAAGACCCTGCTCAAATGAATTCAATAAACCTTCGTCTTCCGATAAGTGAGCCATAATACGCAATTCTATTTGTGAGTAATCAGCTGCTACTATTAAATAATTTTCTGGTGCTATAAATGCCTGTCTTATTTTCCTACCCTCTTGTGTTTTTATTGGGATATTTTGCAAATTTGGATCTGAAGAGGATAATCTTCCTGTAGCAGCAACTGCTTGATGATACGATGTATGAACACGTTCTGTTTCTTGGTTGATTATTTTTGGTAGTTTTTCAGTATACGTTGAACATAATTTGCTCAAACTTCTAAATTCTAGAATTAATTTTGGTAATTCATAATTTTCCGATAATTCTTGTAGCACAGATTCAGCTGTTGAGGGTTGACCCTTAGGAGTTTTTGCGATGATTGGCAAATTCATTTTATCTTCATCGTAAAGTACAGATTGTATTTGTTTGGGGGAGCTTATATTAAAAGATTCATTAGCTAGGCTGTGTGCCTCGATTTCAACTTCACGCATACGGCTCTTAAGATCAATCGTTTGTTTATTAAGCATCTTAGTATTAATTACTACGCCATTTCTCTCAATCTGACTTAGCACAGTTAATAACGGTATTTCGAAGATCCTATAAATTTTTTCAAGTGAAGGTATTTTTTTTAGTTTTGATATTAAAACCTCATGAAGCTTTAATACTATATCAACATCTTCTGCAGCATATGGGGTAGCATCATCAATACTAACTTGATCAAACCCAATCTGATTAACACCCTTACCGGCGACATCTTCATAATGTATTGTTTCAATGTTTAAATAATTGCGGGCAAGCGAATCTAAGTTATGTCTTGTAGCTGTACTATTTAAAACATATGAAGCAAGCATCGTATCATCTTTGATGCCTCTTAAGTTTATATCGTAATTCGCAAATATTTCTTTATCATATTTTAAATTTTGTCCTATCTTATTTATTTTCTCATCTTCTAATATAGGTTTTAGTTTATTTAATGTTTCTTTTAGTCCTAGTTGTTTGGGTGCACCAACATAGCTATGTTGCAGTGGCACGTAGGCGGCGTGATTAGGCGAAACTGCAAAAGATATTCCGACTATTTCTGCTGTCATGTAATCAAGACTCGTTGTTTCAGTATCAATTGAAACTAATTTAGAGTTTTTTAGTTTTTCTATCCAATTATCTAATTTAGAAAATGTAAAGATAGTTTCATATTTTGGTTTATTTAATTTTTTTTGTGTAACATTTTCTGAACTTTCATTTTTTTCGTTACTGTTTTTTTCTTTGAGCTGGGCGAGCCAAGATGTAAAATTCCATTTAGTGTACATTTCATGAAGATCACTATCATTAGATTCAGAG
>Ga0111541_10000659_pt1 | contig 11304 bp, 10 predicted proteins | sample Knorr_S7_td_DCM__FD_83039 | JGI IMG/M metagenome (GOLD analysis project Ga0111541, IMG submission 83039) | Marine microbial communities from Southern Atlantic Ocean transect - Knorr_S7_td_DCM_ad_131m_LV_B (version 2) (version 2) | ecosystem: Environmental > Aquatic > Marine > Oceanic | place...
ATGGAGGCTGAAGTTGCATCTCTACTGGCAGAGATAGATCCCTGTGCATTTGTAATTGATTGCCTACCAAATATGAACGAAATTACTGTTTCGGAACGAACAGTCCCGTTGATTAAAAAACTTAGGGAAGCACACTACAAGACACCTATACTCTTGGTTGAAGACAGAAGCTTTACCAACACTCCATTCTTTCCCTCAAGAAAAATTCATCATCATAAAAGCAGAAAGGCACTCAAAAAAGTATATGCAGAATTGATCGATTCAGGAGTAGGATATCTCTATTATTTAAATGGAGATCATTTATTGGGTGATGATGGAGAAGGCGCCACAGATGGTTCCCACCCAAACGATCTTGGAATGGTTCGATATGCCGATGCCTATGAGCCCGTTTTAAGATCTATGCTAAAACAGTTTTAAACACTTATAAAATAAATATTTATTTGTCTTATAAATTATTTACAATAGTATTTTGTAAAGTTTACAATTTACTATTTTAGAGCATGCGAAAATTGGAAAATTTTGAGCTAAATAGAAAATCTATAGATCAATATAAAAGAGTTGAAAAGATTCCTCTAATTATAATTTTAGATAATGTAAGAAGTTTAAATAATATAGGTTCGATATTTAGGTCTTCTGATGCTTTTTTAATAGAGAAAATTTATTTGTGTGGAATTACTGCTTCTCCTCCACATAGAGAAATACGAAAAACTGCTCTTGGAGCAACTGAATCTGTTTCTTGGGAACATTCAAAAGAAACCTTAATTGCTGTCAAAAAACTAAAAGAAAGAGGATACGAAATTTATGCTGTTGAACAAGTAGAAGGATCAACTAGTCTTCAAAATTTTATTCCAAAAAAATCTAATAGATATGCGTTTATCTTTGGGAATGAAGTAAATGGAGTTTCTCAAAATATAATTGATTTGTGTGAAAATGTAATCGAGATACCTCAAGAAGGAACAAAACACTCTTTAAATATTTCTGTTTCTGTTGGAGTGGTTATCTGGGACTTTTACTCTAAGTTTAAGATGCTTTGATGCTTAACTTAATAGGAATACTCTTGTCAGTGCTCTTTTTAAAAAGAGCACTGATTTTTATTTTTAAAACTGGATGCTCCAAATCAGGAGCTATTTCGATCATTGGATATAAAACAAAGTTTCTGTTTTGTAATCTGGGATGAGGTATTTGTAATTTTTTGCTCAATATAATTTCATTGTCATAAAATAGAATATCCATATCAATTTTTCTAGAAATAAGTTTTCTTTGATCCGTTCTTATTCTACCCATTAAAATTTCTATTTTCAATAATTTATCAAGTAACTTTTTTGGAGAAAATTCTGTTTCAATTGAAACGCATAAATTAAAAAAATCTGGGCCATCAAAACCTAAGGATTTAGTTTCATAAATAGATGACATACTTTTTATCTGACCTACCTTAGAGTCTAAAAATCTTAGCGCTGTTTTTATATTTTCAAATTTATCTCCAAGATTGCTGCCAATAGATAAAAAAAATAATTTTTTTTTAATCATGAGTTTAAATTTCGTAAAAGAAATTTACAAACTCCTATATTTGCAAAAATTAAAATATGGATTTTTTTAAAAGGTTTCTAGCTTCTTGCCTTGGTAGTGTTGTAGGTCTTGGATTTCTTTTCTTTATAATCTTATTTGGAATATTAGGAATATCTTCTAGTTCATCAATTTCAAATATTGAAAAGACTAAGATTGAAGAAAATAGTGTTTTAGAACTAAATTTAAATATTCCAATAAGGGATAGGGGCCCAAAAACAAACGTCTTAGAACTTTCACTAGAAATTAGTCCAAAGGCGGTAGGATTAAATCAAATTTTAGGAGCAATAAGTAAAGCAAATAAAGATGATAAAATAAAAGGAATTAGTTTAAGTTCAGATTTTATAAATGCAGGTTGGGCTCAAACTCAAGAAATTCGCAATGCACTAAAAGATTTTAAAGAGTCAGGGAAATTTATATATGCATACAGTAATTATTTCTCTCAGAAAGGATACTATCTAGCCTCAATTGCTGATAGTATATTTATGAATCCGCTTGGAATGATTGATTTTAAAGGACTTTCTACAGAAATATTGTATTACGATAAATTCCAAAAAAAATATGGAGTTAAATATGAAGTCATTAGAAAAGGAGAATATAAAAGTGCTGTCGAACCATATCTACAAGATAAAATGAGTGAAGAAAACAGATCGCAAATTAAAAATCTACTTTTTACTGTTTGGGAAACCATCTCCACAGAAATATCTCAGAGTAGAAATCTGAATCTAGAAGAGCTTAATTTTATCGCAGACAATTTACTAGTTACTACATCAAAAGAGGCTTTAAAAAATAAATTTATTGATAAAATAGTTCATGAAGATAATTATAAAAAAAGGATAAAAAATTTGCTGGGAATTTTGGATTCGGATGATTTAAATCTTATAGATTTCAAAAGACTAAATTCTAAAATTAAAGATTATGATCTTAAGATTAAAGACAAAATAGCTATTATATATGCTCAAGGAACAATTCTTTATGTTGAGGGAAGTGAGACAATTATTGGAGAAGAACTTTTTAGAGAAACAATAGATGAACTGGGGGAAAATGAAAATGTTAAAGCCGTTGTCCTAAGAATTGATTCGCCAGGAGGAGATCCATTGACTAGTGATATTCTTTGGAACTCAATTGAAAAATTGAAAAAGAATAAACCTATAGTTGTTTCCATGGGAAATGTTGCTGCCTCTGGTGGTTATTACATTGCTTGCAATGCAAACAAGATACTTGCAAATCCGATGACTATTACCGGTTCAATTGGAGTATGGGGAACTCTTCCAAACCTTGAAGGAATTAGTTCAGATATTGGTATAAATGCTGAACAAGTAAACACTCACAAAAATTCAATGGGATATAGTCTCTTTGAGCCACTCCAAAGTGGATATAAAAATGCAATGGAAAGAACAATAGATGAAGTTTATAACCTTTTTAAATTAAGAGTTTCAGAAGGAAGAACTATTTCATATGAAGAGGTTGAAAAATATGCCAGGGGTTATGTTTGGAGTGGTAAAGAAGCAAAAAAGATAGGTCTAATTGATGAAATTGGTGGCCTCCAAGATGCTATTTATGAAGCTTCAAAGCTTGCAGAAATTGAAAATTTTAATGTTGTAGAATATCCAATTGTTGAAGAGGATTTTGAAAGTATTTTTTCAGAGATCCTCCCCTCAATACAATTTTTTAATGACTTCAAAAAAATAAAAGACATAACTAGTTCCAATTCCAGAATAAAATCTTTTGAAAATATAAAGACTTTAGTCCCCTATAAAATAACTATAAATTAAAATGATCCTAAGAGGATAAAAAAATATTATAATACTATAATCATATATTTTTTTATGTCTTTTTTTTTGTTGAAGGCTTTTTTTACATTCACACTTTATTAAAAATAATATTATAATACGTGGAAACTAAAAATAAAAAACTAGCATTTAGAATTTATTTGTTTCTTGCTGCTTTATTCATATCATCACTAGTTGTTTCAAATCTAATTTTTCAAAAATTTTTTTATTGGTATCCATTAGATTTTAAAATTTTTGGGGTTACCCTTTTTGAACTATCTGTGGGCATACTACCTTATCCTGTAACTTTTTTAATCACTGATATAATATCAGAAATTTACGGAAAAGAAAAAGCCACAAATGTTGTTTTGGCTGGAATTTTTGCATCTATTTTTTCGATTTTAATAATTCTTTTAGCCGATGCTCTCCCCACTTTAAATGAATCTCCAATAGATGGTGAAACTTTTTATATAGTATTTTCAAAAACTCCTATTGCAGTTTTTTCATCAATGCTTGCATATCTTTTTTCACAATATATTGATATACAGATATATCATTTTTGGAAGAAAAAAACAAAAGGCAATTATCTATGGTTGAGAAATAACTTTTCTACTTTTAGTTCTCAAATTATAGATAGCTTTACAGTACTTTTTTTATTGTGCTTTTTTGAAATAATTCCTTGGGAAATTTTTTACGGACTATTTATTTCGTCAGTAATTTTCAAAGTTTTTATTGCACTTATAGATACTCCCCTATTATATTTTTTCGTCTTTCTTCTCAGAAAAAGATTTAAAATTAAAAAGACTGAAGAAATTGATTTTTATTAAAACATATGGAAAATAATCAAGTAAAAATTAGATTAAATAAATATTTATCTCAGATTGGTTATTGCTCTAGAAGAAATGCAGATAAACTTATCAAAGAAGGAAAGGTTAATGTAAATGGTAAAATTGCTGAGCTAGGAACTAAAGTAATAAGTGATGATAAAATTGTTGTTGAAGGTGTCCTAATTAAAAAAGGTCAAAAAGATATGGTGTATATAGCTTTGAACAAGCCAAAGGGAATTGTCTGTACAACTGATGAGTCCATTGAGAAAAACAATATTATATCATTTATAAATTATCATAAGAGAATTTTCCCAATTGGCAGATTAGACAAAAATACGGAGGGTTTAATATTACTTACAAATGATGGAGATATTGTAAATAAAATATTGAGATCAAAAAATAATCACGAGAAAGAATATGAGGTGTCAGTGAATAAAAGTTTAACTAATGATTTTATTCAAAAAATGAGTTCTGGAATACCAATTCTTGGAACTAAAACAAAAAAATGCTCTGTAAAAAAAATTAAAAAAAATAAATTTAAAATTATATTAACTCAGGGTTTAAATAGACAGATTAGGCGGATGTGTAATTATCTTGACTACAAAGTAACAGATTTAAAACGGATAAGAATTATGAATATCACATTGAGTACCAGCCCAGGAAAATGGAGATACTTAACTCAAAATGAACTTGAAGACTTAAATTCTCTTCTCGAAAATTCTTCAAAATAAATCTTTGGCTAATCAATTAATTTTTAAAAATATCAATCTGAATTTTCATGCCTTCGTTTGAACGAACATTGAATACAGTTTCATCTTCAAAAATTAGATATTGTCCCTTTACCCCCTTTAATGTTCCTTGATAAGTTTGTTGTTTTAACAAATTTAAGCTTTGTACTTTTTTTGGGACTTTAAATACTGGAAAATTAATTGATGAAATTTTAACATCATCTGTAATATATTTATTTGAATCTTCAGGCAAATAATTTAATGCTCTTTCCCTTTCTGAAGCCCAATCAACTTTTTCATAATTGTTTTGAAGCATTTTTCTCCAATTAGTTTTGTCTGAAAATATTTTCTTTAAAAAGACTTCATTTACTCCTGCTAAATATCTATTTGGTAATTCTAATAATTTTATTGCTTCATGAGCCCCTTGATCAATCCATCTCGTTTCTATTTGACTCTTCCTGGTTACACCAACCTTAAGGTGACTACTGAGAGCCAAATAAACTATATGAGGTTGAATCTGGATTTTTTGTTCATATTCTAAATCTCTGTCTTCAATTCCTTTATGAGCATTACTTAACTCGGGGCGAATAATCCAATCACCTGCTGATGGACTTTCAAAAAAACAGTTTTTACAATATCCCATTCTAAAAATTGATCTTTCCTTATTACAATTAAGACACTCTTGACCATTATATTTAATTGAAATTTGATGATCAATGCATTGATTCATTTCAATAAAATCACTCTCTAAATCCAAAAAATATCTGATGGGATCACTAAATTCTGTAATCATTTTTTTTAACACACCATTAAACATACTTCATAAACTTTTATATTTTTGAAAAATTAAATATACTGATTCTAATGCCAATCCCATTATTCAATTCTATAGCTTCATGGTTTTTAAAAAAACGTATTCACCAAATACAGTTATTTATGAAATACCCTAATGAAGTCCAACAAGAATTACTTCATAACTTATTAAATATATCATCTAAAACTGAAATAGGCTTAAAATATGATTTCAAAACCATAAAAAATTATCAGGACTTTAAAAACAGAATCCCAATAGTAAGTTATGAGAATATTTTTGATCAAATTGAAAGATGTCGTAATGGAGAACAAAATATTTTTTGGCCTGAACCAATAAAATTGTTTGCAAAGTCTAGTGGGACAACAAATGCAAAAAGTAAGTTTATCCCTGTTAGTTCTGAGGCCCTTGAAGATTGTCATTACAAGGCTGGTAAAGATATGCTTTCACTATACTTTAACAATAATGAAAATGCTCAAATGTTTACTGGTAAATGTCTTAGGCTTGGGGGAAGCCGTGAATTATATAAAAATACTGATAGTTATTTTGGTGATTTATCTGCAATTATCATTGATAACCTTCCTTTTTGGGCTGAATTAAGTAGTACTCCTAGTCATAAAGTTTCTCTTATGTCTGAATGGGAATCCAAAATGAAAGCAATCATTAAAGAATCGATTAATGAAAATGTAACTAGCCTAGCAGGAGTCCCCTCATGGATGCTTGTACTTTTGCAAAATGTTTTGAAGGAAACTAAAAAGGAAAATATATTTGATATTTGGCCATCAATTGAGGTTTATTTTCATGGTGGAGTAAGTTTTAAACCCTATAAATCACAGTTTAAAAATTTATTTAAAAATAAAAATCCTAATTATTATGAAATATACAATGCTTCTGAAGGATTTTTTGCTATTCAAGACATGAACAATTCTGATGATTTACTTTTAATGTTAGATTATGGAATTTTTTATGAATTTATACCAGTGCCATTAGATAAAAAAGCTAATGAAACAGACGCTATAATTCCATTAAGTGAAGTCGAACTTAATAAAAATTATGCTATTGTTATCACTACTAATGCAGGTCTTTGGAGATATAAAATTGGAGATACTGTTAAATTCACTTCATTGGATCCCTATAGGATTAGAATTAGTGGACGAACTAAAAATTATATAAATGCATTTGGGGAAGAACTTATGGTTGAAAATGCTGACGTTGCTTTAACCAAGGCAGCAAAAAAAATGAATGTTGAAATATTAGATTATACAGCTGGACCTGTTTTTATGAAGAATAACAATAAAGGTAGACACGAATGGATAATAGAATTCAAGACACCCCCTAATGACATTGACAGATTTGCATACTTACTAGATCAATTTCTTAAAAATGAAAACTCAGATTATGAAGCTAAACGATATAAAGATTTTGCTATTTCAATGCCTGAAATAAAAATTGCTGAAAAAGGACTTTTCTATAATTGGTTAAAATCAAAAAATAAGCTGGGGGGACAACATAAAATCCCAAGACTTTCAAATGATAGAGTCTTATTGGATGAACTTAAAAAAATTAAAATTTAAGAAACTATTCTTAAAGGGAGGAGTTTAACCTTTGATAATTTTTCTTCTACATACAATTTGCTGATTTTGATTTTCCTAATCTTTGAATTAGGTAAATCAAACATTGCATCATTAAGAACTGATTCACAAAGTGATCTTAAGCCTCTAGCGCCCAGGTTATATTCAAAGGCTTTATCAACTATAAAATCTAGTGCTCCTTCTGTAAAAATCAATTCAACATTATCCATCTTAAATAAACCTTGATATTGTTTTATTAGAGCATTTTTAGGTAAAGTTAAAATTGACTTTAAACTTTTTTTGTCTAACGGGTTCATAAATGATAATACGGGAAGTCTACCTATAATTTCCGGAATTAATCCATAAGACCTAATATCCTTAGGTATTAAATATTTTAAAATATTTGATTTATCTAATGTTTCAGTTTCTGATTTTGTTTTATATCCTATCGCCTTTAGATTCAGTCTTTTATTTATGATTTTTTCAATTCCATCAAAAGCACCCCCAGCTATGAATAATATCTTAGAAGTATCCACTTTGATAAATTTCTGATCAGGATGTTTCCTTCCTCCCTTAGGAGGAACATTAACTGTTGTTCCTTCTAATAATTTTAAAAGAGCCTGTTGAACTCCCTCTCCTGAAACGTCTCTTGTTATAGATGGATTATCACTTTTCCTTGCAATTTTATCCATTTCATCAATAAAAACAATTCCCTGTTCTGCTTTTTCTAGATCATAATCAGCAGCTTGTAATAGTCTAGTTAAAATAGTCTCAACATCTTCACCTACATAACCAGCTTCAGTTAAAACTGTCGCATCAACTATTGCGAGCGGGACCTTCAAAAATTTTGAAATTGTTTGAGCTAAAAGGGTTTTACCTGTACCTGTCTCTCCAACTAATAGGATATTACTTTTTTGGATCTCAATATCATCATTTTCATGATATTGACAAATTCTCTTGTAATGATTATATACAGCTACAGAAAGTATTTTTTTTGCTTCATTTTGGCCAATAACATAGTCATCTAAAAAAGCCTTTATATCTCTTGGAGGATAAAGTTCAAAATCTAATTTTTTTCTTTTATTTTCTTCTTTCTTGTTTTCATCTTCAATTATTCCATAGGCCTGTAATATGCACTTATCACAAATATGAGCATCTAGTCCAGCGATTAATAATTGTGTCTGAGATTTAGTTCTGGCACAGAATGAACATATAAGTTCTTCTTTAGACATAATATAGTTTATTTTTTTTCTGAGGTAAGAACTTCATCAACCATCCCATATGATTTTGCCTCATTCGCTTTCATCCAATAATCACGATCTCCATCCTGACTTACCTTTTTGTAATCTTGTCCTGAGTGTTTTGCAATAATCTGATATAACTCCTCTTTTAGTTTTAATATTTCTCTGGCAGTAATTTCAATGTCTGAAGCTTGTCCGTGTACACCACCTAATGGTTGATGAATCATTACTCTAGAATGAGTAAGTACTGAACGTTTACCTTTTTCTCCAGCGCAAAGTAAAATTGCACTCATAGATGCAGCTATACCAGTACATATTGTAGCAACATTTGGAGAAATAAATTGCATGGTATCATATATCCCCAGCCCAGCATAGACAGATCCTCCAGGAGAGTTAATATACATATTTATATCACTAGATGAATCTGTACTTTGTAAAAAAAGTAATTGGGCCTGAATAACATTAGCTACATTGTCATTTATTGCAGTTCCTAAAAACATGATTCGATCCATCATGAGTCTTGAAAAAACATCCATTTGAGCAACATTTAATTGCCTTTCTTCAATAATATAAGGAGTCATACTACTTATAATTTTATCATAATACATTGAATTGATACCATGATGTTTGGTTGCATAATCCTTAAATTCTTTTCCTAAATCCATTTTTTTGTTTTTTAAAACTTTTCATTAAAATTAATCAAAATTACTTAGGCTTTACCATAAGCCTGCTTTAAGAATGCATCAAAAGTAACTTTTTTAGGACTTAATGGAGCTTTTTCTTTGAAAAAATCTAACATTTTTTTAGTCATCAATTGATCTGATATTCTAGAAATTTCTTCTTGATTTGACATCAAACGTTGGATAATATTTTCAAGTTCATCACCAGAAGGGATAACCTGTCCATATTGTTTTGATTGTAGTGCAATCATCTCTTTAATGTGTTCTTTTATTTCATCATTTGTTATTAAAAAATTTTGATCTTTAATTATCTTTTCTTGAATAAGCTTATAACGAATTCCTTTTTCTGACTTATTATATTCTTCTTCAATTTGATCTGAATTTAGATTTCCTTTATTGGTTGTACTCATCCATTTTTTTAGAAATTTCTCTGGTAAATTAAACTTAGTTTCTTGAATCAAAAATTCTGTCACATCATTGAATAGTTTTTGTTCTGATTGTTTTTCTAGATCTTTTTCAATTTCTTGACCCATTTTATCTTTCATTTCAGAAATTGATTTGATATTATTTTTGCCAAAAATTTTATCAAAGAATTCTTGATTCATTTCGGATAAATCCCTCTGGTTGATTTCTTTTATTTCCAATTCAATATTGCCGGAAAGAGTTTTAATTTTTTCTTTTGAAATTTTAAAAATATTTTCTGCCTTTGAATCTTCTTTAAATAGATTTTCAATCTCAACTGAAGTTTTTTCTCCAGCTTTTAAATTAGATATTGTACGATAAGCTTTTTTAGATTTAATATCAGAGAGTTTAATAATTCCACTCGAATCTATTCCTAACTCATCTGACTTAAAATATATATTTACTTCAAAGTCTTCTTTCACTGTAGTCTGAGAAATAAGTTTCCCATATTGCTTTCTATAATTTAAAATCTGATTATCTATGATTTTTTTATCTGCAGAAATTTTATAATAATCTATCTTCTTCTTAGTGGTTAGATTGATTTTAAAATCAGGAACTAGCCCCAATTCAAATTCAAAAGATAATTTATCATCTGCCCAATTAACTTTTTCCTTTTCATTTAAAATTGGTCCTCCCAAAATTTCTAATTCTTGTTCTTTTATATATGAATTCAATTCTTGTTGAAGTAATTTATTAACTTCTTCAGCAATTGTAGGAATCTCATATTTTTTCTTAATTAGGGATGTTGGAACAAATCCCTTTCTAAAGCCAGGAATATTTATTGATTTCCTATAGTTATTCAAAGCATTTTCAACATTTTTCTCATAATCTTTTTTCTCAATGTCAATGATTATAAAGGTAGTGGAAGGTTCCTTTGATTTTTTTCTTGAAACTTTCATGTTCTTTTAAAAAATAAAGGCGCAAATTAATGCTTTTTAAACGAGAGAACAAAAAGGAGCTAAAATTAAAAAATGAAAAGATTTTACCTCTATTATAAATAAAGTTCTAAATTTGCACCCCATGAATTAATAATCAAAGAGTCGAGAACTCTTAAAATTAATGTGATATGCCTGTTAAAATAAGACTTCAAAGACACGGTAAAAAAGGTAAACCTTTTTATTGGCTAGTTGCTGCTGATTCAAGAGCAAAAAGAGATGGAAAATATCTAGAAAAAATAGGTACCTATGATCCTAATACAAATCCTGCTAATGTCAAAATTGATCTCGACATAGCAATTCAGTGGCTTGAAAAAGGTGCGCAACCAACCAATACAGCCCGTGCATTGCTTTCATATAGAGGAGTACTACTTAAGCATCATTTAAACAAAGGAGTTAAAAAGGGTGCTTTTAGTGAACAAGATGCAGAAAAGAAATTTCTAAAATGGCTCGATGAAAAGGAAAAAAAGATTGAAAGCAAAGTAAATAAAATCAAAAAGAGTTTATCTGATAAAAAGGCACAAGCTCTGGAAGTTGAAAAACTTGCGAAAGAAAAAAAGGCAGAAGCAATTAAATTAGCTGAAGAAAAAGCCTTAAAGGAAGTAGAAGCTGCTGCTGAAAAACCAGCTGAAGAAAAACCAGAGGCAAAAGAAGAAGCTACGGAAGAAAAACCAGCTGAAGAAAAACCAGAGACAAAAGAAGAAGCTACGGAAG
>Ga0111541_10000662_pt1 | contig 11282 bp, 13 predicted proteins | sample Knorr_S7_td_DCM__FD_83039 | JGI IMG/M metagenome (GOLD analysis project Ga0111541, IMG submission 83039) | Marine microbial communities from Southern Atlantic Ocean transect - Knorr_S7_td_DCM_ad_131m_LV_B (version 2) (version 2) | ecosystem: Environmental > Aquatic > Marine > Oceanic | place...
CCCATTCAGAATAGACAGTTTCAATCAAATTCATATCCACAGGATGATCAGTTAGCACACTAAATCCAGTTTGACGAAGAGACCTCGTAAACTCATGAGGTGCATTTTGATCTTTATAATTCACCTTTCGGACATTCATGACCGAAAATTAATGTTAATCTTCTAAACTGACCAACTTAATGCCTACTTCTCCGGCGCGTTCAAAAATACGTTCATCACGATAGAGCTCATTATAATAAATAATTTTAATTCCTGCGTTTGCTATTAGTTTAAAGCAATTATAACAAGGTGAAGCGGTAACATATATTTCAGACAATTCAATCTTAACTCCATTCTTTGCCGCTTGAACAATAGCATTTGCCTCTGCATGCGTAGTGCGAACACAGTGTCCCTCAACCATCTCACACCCCGCCTCATCGCAATGAGGAAGCCCTTTTATACTACCATTATATCCTGTTGATAAAATTGTTTTATCTCGAACAATTACTGCTCCAACGTGCTTTCGATCGCAAGTAGATCTTGTAGCTACCTCTTGGGCAATATTCATAAAATAAGTTCCCCAGCTTACACGTTGTTTAGACATAACTAATTTTTTTTCTTGTTAAAGATCTTAACTGCATATCGTGCTTCACCGTAATATATCTTATCAGCAACCTGTGCAATTTGAGCAGTGAGGATGAGGTATGCCCATGTTGGGATCGTCACACTAGCACATCCTTTGATAATAACTTTCTTACCGTGATATTTATTGAGGTCCATATTGTCTACTTGTTCGCGAAATGACTTTTCGCGAATGATACCCTCATCTAAAAAGTCGTCTAATAATACTGTTTCCATTCAAAAATATGCCTTAATCCTTGTTAACGAATCGCAAAACTTATCAATATCTGACTCATTATTATAGATATAGAAACTAAGACGCCCTATTGAAGTTTCATTTAGACTTGATAATAGAGGTTGTGCACAGTGATGACCCACTCTTATTGCAATATTATCTTCATTTAAGAATTGTGCTAGGTCATGTGGATGGATTCCATCAATATTGAAACTAATTACACCTGTTCTATCAATCGGTGAACCAAAGAGACGAAAATTATCAATATCAGCTAGTTTTTCAAGAGCATACTCAGTGAGTTTTATCTCATGATCAGAAATATTATTTATTCCGATCGAATTTATATAGTCAATAGCACTACCTAGACCTACGGCTTGAACAAAATTAGGTGTACCGGCTTCAAATTTATATGGGACCTCATTCCATGTAGAAGATTCCATTGTAACGGTCTCTATCATCTCACCACCACCCATAAATGGTTCCATGGATTCTAGAAGTTCCAATTTCCCCCAGAGTACACCGATACCCGTAGGGCCTAACATCTTATGGCCTGAAAATGTGTAGAAATCACAACCTATTTCTTTAACATTAACCGAACAATGGGGTGCGCCTTGGGCACCATCCACAACAAAGACAGCACCCATCTCATGTGCCATTTCAGATATTTTTTTTAAGGGGTTGATGGTTCCTAAAACATTAGAAACATGTGTGATAGATACTATCTTTGTTGAGGGCTTAAAATAACGTTCTGGTTTAGACAGGTCTAGTTCACCTTTTTCTGATAGAGGAATGTATGAAATTGATGCACCAGTACGGCTTGCTGCTAATTGCCATGGTACTAGATTAGAATGGTGTTCCATTTCAGACAAAAGGATCTCATCTCCAGGTTTCAGTTTATCAGTGAGGGTGTGAGCTAGGAGATTAATGGATTCAGTGGTGCCGCTTGTAAAAATAATTTCTTTGTCTGAGTTTGCTCCGATGAAAGAAGACACTTTTTTTCTTGAATTCTCATACCGTTCAGTGGCAACGCTACCCAGCGAGTAGAGGGCGCGATGAACATTTGCATTGGCTTCAGAATACATTGAGCTAATACGGTCTAATACTACTTGTGGTTTTTGTGTCGTGGATGCACTATCCAAATAGACAAGGTCTGAATTATGAAATATTGGGAAGTCCTGCTTGATATCTTTAAGAGATAATTCCATCTATAACATACCAAGTTCTAATTGTGCTTCTTCGCTCATCATATCCCTGGTCCACATCGGCTCCCATACTAATTCTACCGAAACATTATTTATCCCATCGATTCCATTGACCTTGCGATCAACCTCATCAGCTATGACTGGACCCATGCCACATCCTGGAGCCGTCAGTGTCATTTTAATTCCTATATTTTTACCTTCTTCAACATCCTCAATATTCAAATCATAGATCAATCCAAGTTCAACAATATTTACGGGAATCTCAGGATCATAGCATGTTTTGAGTTGATCCCAGATCTGTTGTTCAAGATCTCCTGATGGTGCATTAGTATCTGGTTCAGAGATCTCAAACCCTAATGCATCAGCATTCTCTGCTGTGATCTGAACCATATTGCCATTCATTATAACCGTATAATTCCCTCCTAGAGCTTGTGTGATACGAACCAAATTACCTGCAAGCAACTTAACTTCATCGCCTGAAGGTACTACATATGCATCCACATCACGTAATAGGCGGATTGCTTCTGATGGTATCTCGTTCATTTTACTAGCCCTTGGATCTTTTCTACTGCATTAGAGAATCCATTTGTTCTTTGGCTTGTAATTATTCCATCTAGGCCAACAGATTTTAAAATATCCATACTATTTATTGATAATATTTCATTGACAGGTTGTCCACTGAATATTTTTTCTAAGATGCTTAAGAGTCCCTTTACTATTAATGCATCAGAATCTGTTTTTATACGATAGGTCTCGTTCCCGTTATCTTCTGCTACAACCCATGCCTGTGAGGTACATCCATATATCTTGTTGCTATCAGTCTTTTCTATTTCTGTTAGTTTTTCTGATTCTTTAGCCATATCCATGAGTTGGACAAACTTATCTTTTGGATCATCGAAAATAATGAATAGATCGTTTAGATCGCTTAATGATTTCTGGACACTCATTAAATTGTGTTCTCATTGAGCCATGAGTCAAACTTTGATATAACATATTGCTTAATGTATTTATGAGATATGGATTCTATCATTTCAGAAACAAATCCTCGAACTAGTAATGCTTTTGCAGATATCATATCAATACCACGGGACTGTATATAAAAAATGGCGTCTCGATCTAATGCACCTGTGGTTGAGCCATGAGAACACTTCACATCATCTGCATATATCTCAAGTTGAGGATTCGAATTCATCAGGGAACCTTTTGATAAAAGTATATTTTTATTTGATTGGTTCGAATCTGTTTTTTCTGCGCCCTTACTTACAATTGTACGACCATTAAACACACCTGATGAAGAATCATTCAATAAAGATTTAAAATTTTGTGAGCTTGTACAGTTTGGCGCATTATGATTTGTAATAATATGATTATCTAAATGTTGGTGATCACAGGTAAGAGCTAATCCATTTAAAAAACATTCTGCTCCCTTGCCATTAAGGTTTGTAAAAAGGTTTAGTCTTCCGATTTTTGAGCCACATGCAAATTGGTAAAATGAATAATGACTCTCTTTATCTTGCTGAATATGAATATTCCCAATGTTGAACGTATTACCAGAATTATTTTGGATACGAATATGACACATTCTTGAATTTCTTTTTATTCCCATGATCAGAGAACTATTTAATAAATACTCCTTACTGTTCCCTTCATGCTGCTCAACAAAAGTGACAGAGCTTGATTCTTCTAATTCAATATAAACCCTAGGCGAAACCATAATCTTATTTTCACTTGATGAGATAAATAATATTCGAATCGGGGATTCAATCTGGACTCCTTTATCAACTGATAGGCAGAACCCGCTATCCATAAATGCTGTATTCAATAGATCGAAAGGTGAATCCTTTGGCTCATTAAATCTCCAACCTTTTTGTTCCCCATATTCTGAGAGTGAGATAAGTCTGACACCATTTGGTATCGAGGATATACTTTCTTGGTAATGCCCGTTGTAAATAACAATAGTGGGTAAATCATTCAGTCCATACTCATTGATCTCAATACTTTGTGTGGGTGCATCCCCAATTTCAGATATTCGAAAATTATTCTCTTTGATCGGCTTGAGATCGGTAAATCTCCAATCTTCCCAATTCTTATTTGGAAGACCTTCTTCTAAAAAATTATTAAAAGCTTGTTCTCGAATAGGTTTAACATGATTGGTAAAATAATCACGACCCATTATTTTGTTGAATTCTGTTTGAAAACTGGAGATATTCATGATTCAAGCCAGCTATAGCCTTTTTCTTCAAGCTCGATAGCTAGTTCCTTACCACCAGACTTGACAAACTTTCCATCTATCAACACATGTACAATGTCTGGTTCAATATATTTTAATAGACGTTGATAATGAGTGATAACCAAGAACGAACGTTCCTTATTACGATATCTATTCACGCCATCAGCAATGATCTTTAATGCATCAATGTCTAAACCAGAATCAGTCTCATCTAGTATGGCAAGTTCAGGCTCAAGTGTAAGCATCTGAAGTATCTCATTTCTCTTCTTTTCTCCTCCAGAGAACCCTTCATTTACAGCTCGCTGTAAGTATGAAGTATCCATATCAACTTCAGTTAATTTTTCTTTGATCAATTTTAAAAAACCTGCTGCATCAAGTTCTTGCTTCCCATGGTGTTTCAGTTTGGCATTTAGCGCGGCCTTAAGAAAATAGGTATTGTTAACTCCAGGCATAACAACAGGATATTGGAAAGACATAAATAATCCAGCGAGAGCTCTTTTTTCAGGGGACCATTCGATTATGGATTGGCCTTTATATTCAATATTGCCTTTCGAAATATGGAAACCCTCTCTTCCTGTGATCACATTAGAAAGGGTACTTTTGCCAGACCCGTTACGACCCATTACTGCGTGCATTTCACCAGGCTTGATCTCAAGGTTTAGACCCTTGAGTATTTCTTTATTATCAACCCCTGCATGGAGATCTTGAATATTTAACATTATAAATAAATTATTTTAACCGACGCTACCTTCTAAGGTTACTTCCATTAGTTTAGTAGCTTCGACGGCAAATTCCATGGGAAGTTCCTTAAAAACTTCCTTACAAAACCCATTAACGATCATAGAGACTGCATCTTCAGAGGATATACCTCTTTGATTACAATAAAATAATTGATCTTCTCCAATATTAGAGGTTGTGGCCTCATGCTCCATCTGTGCTGTTGGGTTCCTAACGTCGATATAGGGGAATGTATGTGCGCCACAGTCACTCCCTATAAGTATTGAATCACATTGTGAAAAATTTCGAGCCTGTTCAGCGCCTTTCATGATTTTTACTTCACCTCTGTATGTTTGCTGTCCTTTTCCGGCGGATATCCCCTTAGAGATGATAGTACTTTTGGTATTCTTGCCTAAATGTATCATTTTTGTACCTGTGTCTGCTTGTTGATGATTATTAGTTACAGCTACAGAATAAAATTCACCAACAGAATTATCGCCTTTTAAGATACATGATGGGTATTTCCATGTTACTGCCGATCCTGTTTCAACTTGAGTCCAAGATATTCTAGAGTTTTCTTCTAAGCAAGTACCCCGTTTAGTGACAAAATTATATATTCCTCCTGCACCGGTCTCTGGATGCCCTGGGTACCAATTTTGAACAGTAGAGTATTTGATGGTAGAATCCTTATGTGCAACCAGTTCTACTACCGCGGCATGTAATTGGTTTTCATCTCTCATGGGGGCTGTACATCCCTCAAGATAGCTTACATGGCTACCTTCATCTGCAATAATAAGGGTTCTTTCAAACTGGCCTGTATTTGCTTCGTTTATTCTGAAATATGTTGATAATTCCATCGGGCATCGTACTCCCTTAGGGATATAAACAAATGAGCCATCTGTGAAAACAGCAGAATTAAGGGTTGCAAAATAATTGTCAGTATATGGTACAACAGTCCCCAAGTATTTTTGTACCAATTCAGGATAATCTTTAACTGCTTCAGAAAAACTACAGAAAATAACTCCCGCTTTCTTTAGCTCATCCTTAAAGGTCGTTGCTATTGATACACTATCAAATACAGCATCGACAGCAACGCCAGATAGCATCTTTTGTTCTTCAAGTGGGATACCTAGTTTATTATAGGTCTCTAGTAGCTGAGGATCTACTTCATCTAGGCTTGAAAGTTCTTTTTTCTTTGGCGCGGAGTAGTAACTAATAGACTGATAATCTATATTAGGGTATTTGACCTTTGCCCAATCGGGGTCTTTCATTTTTGTCCAGCGCCTGTATGCCTTTAACCGCCATTCTAATAACCATTCAGGTTCATCTTTTTTCTGACTAATGATTCTTATAACATCTTCATTAAGTCCTGGTGGAATTGTTTCTGATTCAATATTAGTAACAAAACCATACTCATATTCTTTATTCAGATTAGAATCAATGATCTGCTGTTCGTTAGACATAAATAATTATAAAATATATAAGCGTTATTTAATTTAAGCTGAGAAACTAGTGCCGCATCCACAAGTGCGCTCGGCATTAGGATTTTTTATCTTGAACCCACCATTTAATAGGTCATCTGAATAATCAATTTCTATGTCTTTTAGATATAACCAACTTTTTAGATCACAAACTATAGTTAATCCATTTGACTCAAATATTTTATCAAATTCGCCTTTTTGATTTTCAAAATCCATATTGTAAGTCATTCCTGAGCAGCCACCACCTTCAACAGACATTCTTAGAAAGTGGTCATCCTTTCCATCTGATGACATAACTGCCTTTAATCGTTTTACTGCAGCTTTAGTTGCAGTAATGTTTGCATTTTTAAATTCTTCTTGTTGTCTACTTAAAGAATCTTTTTGAGTTATTTCATTCATCTATTCCCACTCCACATTAACTTTTGGTTCTTTTACAGTTGCAGTAACAGTTTCAAATCCTAATTTGCTACGGGCTTCATCACTCATCATCTCAGGGTTCCAAGGGGGGTCAAATGTTACATCTACATCTACTTTATTTATTCCTTCGAGAGCAGAAACCTTCGTCTTAATATCGTCAGCCATATGTTGCCCCATGCTGCAGCCAGGTGTCGTCAATGACATCGTGATGTGGACATCATTTGAATCCGTGCCTGATTCAGTAATGTCAATACTGTATATTAAGCCGAGGTTCCAGAGATCTACTGGTATCTCAGGATCGACACAGAGTTTTAGTACCTCAATGATTTTTTCTTTATCAGCCATCAGTAAGTAATGTCAGCTAGTGTCATATTATCAAACATAGATCGAATGGAATTATTAATCCTGTTGAGTGGTGTCCTGATAGTACATGAATGTAATTGTTCACAATCTGAATCAAAATAACAATCCATGATACCCATAGGGCCTTCCATTATTTCAAAAAATTTAGTCATATTAATTGATTTAGGGTCAATAGATAGTTTATAGCCGCCTGTCGGACCCTTTATGGCTTTTATAATATTTTCTTTTGCTAGTCTCTGAAGAATCTTAGCTAAAAGCTCCTTTGGAATTCCATAGGTTTCTGCCATCTCTTTTGATGAGGTCAATTTACCCTTTTCTTGATTTTGAAAATGCCGAAGGGCAATCAACGCATATTCAACTTTACGTGTTATCTTTAACATAATTAATTACCTAGTTGAAATTATAGAAAGGGAAGAGTACAAATCAAGAAGTTATGGCGACCTTTTTAGTCGTATATAAATTAATTTACTTTTATGAAGAAACTACTTTTATCAACAATCTGTCCAATTATTCTTGATGAAGTGCCCATTTTCTCAACATAAGATTCAGCATCTTTTCTTGGCAGAGAGATAAGAAGACCCCCAGATGTCTGAGCATCAGCAGAAAGGAGCTGTTTAAGATTATCTAGGTGATGATCGAATTGTACAAATTCTTTTGCATATTCTAAATTACGTCGTGTGCCTCCAGCCATTATCCCTGATTCTGCAAGCTCTATAACTTCTGGAAGGAATCCAATATCATTGAAGTTTATTTCGGATGATACATTGCTATTCTCGCATATTTCTTTTAGGTGACCTAATAGTCCAAAACCTGTGACATCTGTAACAGCATTTACATCTAAGCCATCAAGTTTATCTACCGCATTTTTGTTCAGCATACTCATTACTTCAACAGCCGTACCAATACTTAATTGAGAGGCTACACCTTTTTTGATTGCTGTAGCAATCACGCCTGTACCTAAAGGTTTTGTCAATACCAAAGCATCTCCAACCATAGCACCAGAGTTTTTCCATATATTCTTTTCTTTGACTTCGCCTGTTACAACTAAACCATATTTCGGTTCCTTATCATCAATTGAATGTCCACCTACAATTGGTATCCCTGCTTCCTTTGCTTTGTCCGCACCTCCCTGTAGAATTTCAGTAAGTATTGATTTAGGAAGATCATTAATTGGAAAGCCTACAATATTCAAAGCAAACAATGGCTTTCCTCCCATCGCGTAAATATCTGAAAGTGAGTTAGCAGCTGCAATTTGTCCGAAAGCATATGGTTCATCAACAATAGGAGTAAAAAAATCAACAGTTTGAAGCAATAATTTTCCGTCATCTAGGCGTATTACTGCCGCGTCATCTGCTCCTTCATGGTTAGCGATGACAGAATTATTAGTGTGAAGTTTTAGATCGCCCAGTACCTGAGCAAGGTCAGCAGGACCTATTTTACAAGCTCAACCTGATCCATGACTTAACGTTGTGAGTCTTATCTTATCTCTATCATTCATTATAAAATTATTAATTGTTTTTGGCTATGTCTCATCTTCAGCAAGAGCGATCAATCCATCTTCTTTTCTGATCGTAAATTCATCTTTCTTATCTGGAATCAATACAATGCCAAACATCTTGTCCCTATTTTTTTGGTCTGTATGAATTTGAAGACCTAAGATGACCTCATTTCGTAATTGTGCAGCTTGTACGCACTCACCATAGGGCATGGTAAGAGATTCTTTTTCAGAAAAATCAAAATAGAAAGATGCTGGTTTTATGTATAACTCGCTACCTTCTGCCTGAAAAAGGTCATCGTAAACATCTAAGGCCAATGGCTCTTCTGAAACTTGCGCCATGATCTGAGAAACAAATTGATTAGATACCATAAAGTCTTCAACGCCACTATTTAAGATGATGTCTATATTATCACTATCCATAACCTCAGTAATTAGTTTCGGCCATTTTTTTGACTTTGAAATAAGTATTTGCCTTATTCTGATCAGCAATGATATAACATATGCATCCATTTCCTCAATAGTGGTCCCACCTGGCGATAGTATTAGGATACTGTCAAACTCTTGAGGTTCAAGCTCATCTAATTTCTCTAGGTCATTTAGATCAACTTCTTTTATTGAAATATTTATATGGGGGTAAGATTCAGAGAGTGAATTTTTCAGTATATCCATTTCAGGAAGTTTGTCTGATACATAAGTACACAGCTCAGACCCTTCAGGCAGATAACTACAAAGTTTCTCTAAAATGATGCCCGTTTTCGTGGTCCAGTTTAAAAGAGCTATTCTATGAGAGCGAGGCTTTACCACAGATGAGGGTATTGTATTTACCTTAGGTTGAAACACAGGCTCATTAAAATAAAAAATGGTGGAATCATCTTCGGCAAATACGATGAGTTCATCATCATCATTCACAGGCGTTTCTTTTGGTGGATTTAATATGATCTCTCCGTTTGCATTATGAATTCCCATGGGTGTGCTACTATTAAAACGGTTTAGGCTCTCGCCAAAATTTAGTTCTCCACCCCATCCTCCATCCGGCTGATAAAAGTAGAATTCATTACCGTCAAACCCAACCATGTCACTGTATACTACAGACAATCCATTTCGACTCAAGGCAAGTTGTGCGATCATCCTTGATAGAACACTGACCTCATTAAGGGCTTTGACATCTCCATTGGAAATATTCTCAGCTAGATTACGATCACGATCCGAATGGATCTCACAAACAATTGGTGGGTGCTCATCCCCATCACATACAGCGATGATGGACATAATTGACTTTAGCACTAAAGCATCTGCAAGATTTTTTTCATCTTCAGGACGCCAACTAGCGGCACTGTTCATAATTATCACGGATTTAGCATTCGCTGCCATTACTTTTCTTAAGTTATTTATGTTGGTGACCACGCCAGAGCGCGTAATAACTCTGGTTGTGACAAAATCTGATATATTATCTCGGATCATATTATCCATTTCTTCTTTATCATTATCAGCCAATATCACTATGGCGGCATCTGGCTCTGACTCATTTGCCTCAATAAGTTCACGTATCACCTCTAATATTCGGTCCCCAAACCCTAATATAAGGGTATGGTCATTCTCAAGAACCAGGCTACGTCCTCGACGTAATTCATCGAGCTTAGCTGTGAATACGCTGGTAATGAATGCAACCATACTTGAAAAAAGGACCAGGCCAACTAACACGCCAAGTATTGATGTTATTTTTGCTACCCAATTACTATCGCCATCTGTTTCAGCGGCAGACCCTTCCATAACTGCTACATATACACGCCAGGGAATCTCTCCCCAGCTACTGAGTGTCTCGTCCGGCATGAATGTATTTGCAATGCTTCTGATCAAGACCATCACTAGAAATCCAAACAAGAACAAACACAACAGTGCGAGGAAAATAGATGAGCTACCTTTTGACATGAAATTATCTACGGCGTAGCGCAGTCTAGTATTGAATGGATAGTTTTTGTTATTACTCATATGAAATAATATATAATTGTGCTGGTTACGATCAGGAATGTTAAAAAACTTTTAGACAATAAGGGTAATTAATTTCTTTTTTGAATTCAGGACAACTGCCTAAATTGACAGCTATTATTTTGGAGTAATATCATAAATCATTTTTATGACTGAACAACTATAACACTACACTTTTTTCAAATATAAAAAGGTTGATTTAATAATTAGAGACTATGGGAAAAACATTTAAAACAATAGATGAGGCTGTAATCCGATTTGCTGGTGACTCTGGTGATGGTATGCAATTGACTGGAGGCCGTTTTACTGAAACTACAGCTATAGTAGGAAATGACCTGAGCACTTTACCTGATTTTCCAGCAGAGATCAGAGCTCCAGCAGGCTCTTTAGCTGGCGTAAGTGCATTCCAACTAAAATTCTCATCAAAGGACATACATACTCCAGGAGATAAACCGGATGTTCTAGTAGCTATGAATCCTGCGGCACTCAAGGTGCATCAAAAAGATCTTATCCCAGGTGGAACTATGATCATTAACACTGATGCATTTGTAAA
>Ga0111541_10000665_pt1 | contig 11263 bp, 15 predicted proteins | sample Knorr_S7_td_DCM__FD_83039 | JGI IMG/M metagenome (GOLD analysis project Ga0111541, IMG submission 83039) | Marine microbial communities from Southern Atlantic Ocean transect - Knorr_S7_td_DCM_ad_131m_LV_B (version 2) (version 2) | ecosystem: Environmental > Aquatic > Marine > Oceanic | place...
CATGGGGAAGGCCAGATATGGCAACTTGGATTTTCACCAAAAAAATAATAAACGAAGAACCTATAGAGGTTTTTAATAATGGAAATATGGAAAGAGATTTTACTTATATTGATGATATAATAAATGGAACAATATCTATATTAGACTCATGTAAAGATGATAGTAATGAGAGTTTTTCTAAGGTTTATAATATTGGAAATAATAAACCAGAAAATTTATTAAATTTTATTTCATTAATAGAAGAAAATTTAGGTAAAAAAGCAATAAAAATAATGAAGCCTATTCAGAAAGGTGATGTACCTAATACTTATGCTGATATTAAAGATATACAAGCAGATTATAATTTTACACCTAAAACTAAATTAGCAGAGGGTATTCCTATGTTTATTGAATGGTTTAAAAGTTACCACAATTTAAATTAATTAATGTTTATGGAATTTACTATTTAGTTTTTCTATTCTTTCACTAGATTGTTCTTCTTGATATTTTTCTTTCCAATCCTTATATGGCATTCCGTAAACTAGCTCTCTTGCATCATCATAGTCTACGCTAATTCCATTTTTAGAAGACTCTTCAGAGTACCATTTAGAAATACAATTTCTGCAAAAATCTGCTAATTCCATTAAATCTATATTTTGAATATTAGGATTTTCTTGAAAATGTTTTAATAGTCTTCTAAAAGTTGCTGCCTCAATTTTTTCTTTTATATTATCGTCCATAGTTTATTCTCCAGTTAAAAATATTTTAAGATATGTTAAGTTTTTTTGCAAAATTATTATATGGATCACCAAGTTTAATTTGCGAGTAATAAATAGCCTGACTAATTTTAATAGATAGTTCTTCTATTTTAGAGGAATTACTATTTGATAAAATATCATTCCTTATTTCTATTGATATAAAAGGTCTTTTATCTAGTTCTCCATGATAAGTCATTGTATAATTAACATCTTCATAACCGCTGTATGGTTTATTTTTTCCAATTTTATAATTTGAATTACTATTTAGATATTGACTTATTGGTTTATACAAACTTTTGTCATCTCTATATAATAAGCCAATTTCCCAAGGACGTTTTTTTTTATTCTGCAATGATGCAGTAAATGAATGGATACATATTAATGAAGTTTTACATAAAAATAATTTATCCATGTTTTTTAAAGTTGATTTTAATTCTTTATGATAGGTTTCATGAAAATTATTTATTCTATTTAGTTTTTCTGATTTAGTTAGGTTTTTATTTCCAGGAATTTCAACGCCATCACTTTTCTCAGTGATTAAATTTATATGATTCTTATCTCTATTTAAATCTATAAACAGTCTAGAATATTTTGCTAACACGGCATTAGTTTTGAATATGCTAGATAGTTTTTTTGTTAATGTTTGAGCTCCTATGTCATATGCTATATGACTTTTAAGAATTTTATCTTTTAATCCAAGTTTTTTATATTGATTAGGTATTAAATTTGAAGCATGATCACAGCAAAATAACAACGGCAGTTTAGGGCGTTTTTTTGTAATGTTTACGAAATTATTAATGATCATTAGTAGCCAAAAAGTACATTTAAATAAATTATTTCTTTTTAAAGATATAATTAGATAAGAGTATAAGTCTATTGAAAAATATTCGTTTAAAAAAAATTCTAAAAAAAATGTTTGATGAGGCAGTATCAATTTCTCATCCTGCAAATTTGATGTCTAAATATATACCCAATAAACAGCCTTCTGGAAAAACAGTTATAATTGGTGCTGGAAAAGCTTCTTCTGAAATGGCAAGAGCTTTTGAAATAGCATGGAAAAAAAAAGGATATAATGACCTCAATGGAATAGTAATTACAAGATATGGTCATAAAAGGAAATGCGAGAATATTAAAATTATAGAGGCTTCACATCCTGCGCCAGACAAGGCTGGTTTAGAAGCAACTAGTGATATAATTAATTTAATAAAACCTCTTAAAAAAGAAGACTTATTAGTAGTTTTGATTTCAGGTGGAGGTTCCTCATTATTAGTTTCACCATTAAAAAACATAAGTTTAGATGAAAAGCAGGATTTAACTCATGACTTATTAAGATGTGGGGCAACAATATCTGAAATTAATTCTGTAAGAAAACACTTATCTAACGTAAAAGGAGGGAAATTGGCTAGATATGCATATCCTGCAAAAACTATTACTTTAGCCATAAGTGATGTTCCTGGAGATCATTTTGGAGTCATAGCTTCAGGTCCAACTTATCCAGATAGTACCAGTAATAAAGATGCATTAGATGTTTTATATAAATATAATATTAGTTGTTCCAAAAATATTTATAAAATATTAAAGTCTGACAATAATGAAACTCCTAAAATTAATGATAAAATATTTAATTATTCTACATTTAATTTAATTGCTAGACCACAGAACGCTCTTTTAGAGGCAGCAAAAGTTGCAAAAAGCCAAAACTTTTATCCTCTAATATTAAGTGATTCAATTGAAGGAGAATCAAACGATGTAGCTTTAGTGCATTCAGCAATCGTGAAACAAGTTATAAAGTTTGGGCAGCCAGCTAAAGCTCCTTTATGTATTTTATCTGGAGGAGAAACGACTGTCACAATAAAAAACAATAATGGAAAAGGAGGAAGAAATACTCAATTTTTACTTTCTTTAGCAATTGCTCTGGCTTCAACGAAAAACGTATATGCTATTGCATGCGATACTGATGGTATTGACGGTAGTGAAAATAATGCAGGCGCAATATTATATCCTGATACTCTTGAACGGGCTTATAAAAAAGGTTTAAATCCAAAAGATTATTTAGAAAGAAATGATTCTTATTCTTTCTTTTATAAATTGGGAGATATAATAGAAACGGGCCCTACCTATACTAATGTAAATGATTTTAGGGCAATATTAATTACTAATTAATAGATCTAACCTTGTCTAGCTTTTAATCTAGGATTCTTTTTGTTAATTACAAAAGTTTTGCCGTATCTTTTTATAACTTTACAATCTTTATCACGAAGCTTTGCACTTTTAAGTGATTTTAAAACTTTCATAGCAATTTCCTAATATTAAATAAAAGGTTATTTAAACTTAGTTGTGTTCTATGTCAATAATATCTATTATTTTTTATCTATTAGTCTTTTAGTTATAAGAAGAAATACAGCTGCAGCTAATATTGCAGATACACCATTAGCTCCTAATGAATTTGCAATTTCTGTAAAGTTTGCTGCAACGCTTGTGGGAAACGTCCCAGAACTTTCTCCTAATAATAAAAAAAGAACAAGTCCTGCTATCGCTATGGCTAATCCTAATTCAGATAATTTCCAAATAAACTTACTTAGCGATGTAATCTGGGCAGAATACTTTTTGAGAATATTTTCCATTTTGCCACCTTTTTTATATTACGCTCTACTTTTTAAATTTTAAATTACTAAAAAATAGAGCGCATATAAATAGAAAAAGTCATAAAAGAATATTTACAACTTTGCACTCATTTTATTTTTTTCCGAATAGCCACATAATAACGCCAACCGAGATTAAACCGGCAAGTCCAGCATTACCAAGCTGATTTACAAGCGAAATAACATTAGTTACCACGCTTCCGAAAAAAGACATGTTACCTGAACCAACTAAAAGTTGCGCTGCTATAGCAAGTGCCAGCAGCATAATAGCTAATTCAGTTAAGGCACCAATTGTACCTTTTATACTATTTATTAGTGACATATAAAACTCCCCTTGTTTATTAAGTCGACCCACTTTGAAATATTTTTAATAAAATGTCAATATATAGTATCTTTATTTAATTCTTATACTCTACCTAGTAAATTGTGGATAACTATTTTAAATCTTTAATTGCAATAACATTATATTATATTAGTTATTAATATCTTAATAATTTCTCAGTTAAGTAAGGATATTTTTATATGATAAACTTAAAAAAATTACATCATAATGCATACAGGTGTATTGATTCTGAGGCTACTAGAAAATTTTATGAAGATTTTTTAGGGCTTCCTTTAGTTAAAGCTTTTGAGATAAATGAAACTTATACTGGAAATAAAACAAAGGTATTACATACATTTTATTCTTTAAGAGATTCTTCTTCATTAGCTTTTTTTGAAGTTTTAAATAATCCTTTAGAATATAAACGTTGGCATGATTTTGATCTTCACATTGCCTTAGAAGTAGAAGAATCACTTTTAATTGATTTTTTTAATAAGGGAAAAAAATTAAATATAGAAACAAGAGGAATTTCTGATCATGGTTTTATTAAATCTATTTATTTTAGGGATCCTAATGGTTATGTTATTGAATTAACATCACCTATTGAAAACTATGAAAATAAATACATAAGTAAGCCAAGAGAGATTCTAAATGAGTGGACTAACAATAAGTATGATAAAAATAAATAAACAGATCTTTTATATATATTATTTTATTATAATTTTTATTTTTTCAATAAATTATAGTTATGCATCAGATAATTCTAAATGGTTAAGTATAAATAAGAAAGGTATGCAGGCATATAAGGAAAGAAATTTTATTAATGCTGAAGAATATTATTTAAAAGCTATCACAGAGGCCAGAAAATCAAATTTAGGACCTGAATTATCAGCTACACTTAATAATTTAGGTTTATTAAAAATAGAAGTTCTTCAATTAAAAGAAGCAGAAGTTTTTATTAACGAATCATTAAAAATAAGACTTCAGTATTATGGCTTAAATCATAGATATGTTGCGCAAAGCTATAATAATTTAGCTAGAGTTTACGAATCATCTTTTAAAATGAATGAATCAATTGATTTATATATTAAAGCAATAGAAATATACGAAAACTTAGGCGATAGATATAATATGTTGCTAGCTAGAACTTTAGTTAATCTTTCCACTGTGCATCTTAAAATTGAAGAACTAGATATAGCCCAAATGAATTTGATAAGAGCTTTAGCTCTATCAAATAAATATAGTGAGGATAACAGTGTAAGTTTATCTGCTATGCAAAATCTAGCAGCTTTATTAACTCAAAAAGGAAATTTTGTCGAAGCAGAGGAAATATACCTTAATTTAATAAAAATAGGAAAAAATAATAATAAAGAAAATTCAGTAAGTTTTGCAAGGATTTTAAACAATCTAGCTGTATTATATAAAAAACAATGTAAATATGACTTAGCATACCCTTATATTTCTAAGGCAATTAATATATGGAAAAATTTATCGTCTTCAGACTATTCAAATTATGCAGCGGCCTTTCACAATCAGGGAGAATTGTTCAAAGCTCAGGGTAAATATATTTTAGCTGTTGAATCTTTTAAAAATGGTTTAGGTATTTTAGACATTTCTATAGATGATTTTTACGAACAGTATATTGAGCAATCTTATTCTTTGATAAATTTATATTTAAAAATGGCTAAAAAAGAAGAAGCAAAAAAATTATTAGATATTACCAACAATATTAGATCTGATAAGGGAAAGACTAATATTACATTAGACAATCTACCAGAGGAAATATATGAGGAATGTTCATCCTCCAATATATAAATTTTATTTCTTAATTTTATCTACTAATAATTCAATTCTTTTTTGAGCTTCTCTAATTTCATTAGCTGTCATTTGCAGAGCAATAGAATCATCTCTTTGAATTGCCGCAGCTTTATTTCCATATAATGATGCAATTGTTAACCACTTATATGATTCGATTAAATCCTTGTTTACACCAGAACCAAGAGCATACAAAACTCCTAAACTTGCCTGTGCAGTAGAACTTCCTGCCATGGCTGCTTTATACCACCAAGTTGATGCTTCTTTTGGGTTAGCAGGAACCCCTAAACCAGAAAATAACTGTGCTCCTAACATTTCTTGTGCTTTTATATGATTTGATTCAGCTGCTATTCTAAACCAATATACAGCAGTAGAATGATCAGGAGGGTTTTTAGTTTCTAATGCTAAACGTCCTAACATATACTGTGCATCTGGGTTTCCAGCATATGCATCTTCAGTAAGTTCTTTTTTCCTAGTCTCTAAATTTATTATTTCATCATCTGCTAGAGAGTATATAGAACTATTTAAAATTATAAGAACTAATAAAAAAGTATTTATAAAAACAAACTTAATATATTTAATTTTACTCAATATAACACCCTGTAAAAAATTAGTTACAAATAAATTAAGATAAATATAGTAATTATTTATTTTTTTTTCTATGGATTTCTATAAAAGTATAGTTAAATAGAATAATGGAAATAGGTTTATATAATAATATTGGGAGTTTTTTTATAATCTATTTTTAAATTGTTAACTAACTAAAAAGGGAGGAGAGTTTATGACTCTTTTAATTAAAACGTTTTTGGGAATGATTGCTTTAGTGTTTTCTTTCCAAAGTATGGCTAATGATTGGTCATGGTATCATGGGGATGATAACGGTACTCGTTATTCTACTCTTGATCAGATCAATAAAAGCAATATTGGCGACTTAAATGTTGCTTGGATTCATCAACCTGGCGCTATAGAGCAGGGTCTAGAAGCTACACCAGTAGTTATAGATGGTGTAATGTATTATGCAGGTTCTTATAATCGTGTTTTTGCATTAGATGCAGCAACAGGAAAAGAACTTTGGCATTATTTTCCTGATCTAGATCCAATTGTTGATGAATTGTTCTTTACACCTTATACACGTGGTGTAACAGTTTCAAATGGTAATGTTACTATGGGTACTCTTGATGGACGTGCAATTGCATTAGACCAAAAAACAGGTAAAGAAGTTTGGTCAGTTCAATTAGTAGATACTACAAAATGTGCTTGTAACTTTACTTCACCTCCAGTTATGGCTGGCGACACATTAGTGTATGGTCAAACAGCTGGTGAATATCCAATTCAAGGTAAAGTTTTTGGATTAGACCCTAAAACTGGTGAATCTAAATGGGTATTTAATACTATTAAAGACGACCCAGACTCATGGGGCGGAGACTCCGGTAAATACGGTGGTGGTGGATCATGGATGCCAGGTACATACGACGCATCTACAGATACATACTTCTTTGGTACTTCAAATCCTGCTCCAGACTATGATTGGGGTGCAGTGCCAAATGGTGTTGCAACTGATGGAGCTAGACCAGGTGACAACCTTTACACTTCTTCAGTAATTGCTATGGACCCAAGTACTGGAAAAATTAAATGGTATCACCAAGAAATTCCTCATGATGACTGGGACTTTGACAGTGCTATGGGTGAATTCTGGTTATTAGACAGAGATAATAAAGAATTAGTTGTTCACCAAAATAAATCTGGTTTTGTATTTGTTTATAATCGTGGTAATGGACAAATTGAAAATGTCTGGAACATGGTTGAAAACTTTAATTGGGTAGAAAGTATTAATCCTAAGACTGGAGAGCTAATTGGAAGAAATCCTCCAAATATAGCTGAAAACCAAGATATGCTATCTTGCCCATGGATTGCTGGTGGAAGAAGTTGGCATTCAGGTTCTTACAGTCCAAGAACAGGATTGTGGTACAATTCTGCTGCTGAAGCATGTCAGATTACAACAGTACGTAAAGAAGATCCAGTAACTGAGCCTATTGCTCAACTTTTCTTCGGTGCTGACTTAGCTGCTGCTGACTTACCAAATGGTAAAAAAGCTCATGGTCGTTTAGATGCTCGTGATCCTGTTTCAGGTGAGCGTGCTTGGGCTTATACATATAAGTATCCACCATTAGGTAGTGTAGTTGCAACAGCTGGTGACTTAGTATTCCAAGGTGGTATTGACGGCACATTCCGTGCTTTTGATGCTAACAACGGAGATGTACTATGGTCATTTACTGCAGGTTCTGGTTTCCGTGGAGGTCCAGTATCATACAGTGCTAATGGTCAACAATACATAACTGTACCTTCAGGCTTAGGTTCATTAGTGATGGGTCTTTTCCCAACATTATGGCCAGAAGTTGCTGATTTCCCAGCAGGTGCTGCTATGATTGCATTTACACTTAAATAACCGTTAGGTTGTTAAGATAAAATTAGGCGGGAGATTTATTTCTTCCGCCTTTTTTTTTATATATTTTTTATATTTTTGAATTATAATGTTTTTAAATAAATTTAATAATATGCTTATGGAGTAAATAAATAATGATTATTCGAAGAAATTTAATTCGAGGTATTGGGGCAAGTCTAATAGGTTTAAGCGCACATAATATTTTAAAGCCAGCATTGGCTGCTAAGTCTTTTAAAATAGAAGAAGAAAATATTTGTAATAATGAAGATTTTGTAATTCACAATGAACCCGTTAATGACGTCACAGAGATACAGATGGCAGCAGTAGACGATGTAGTTCACATGTTAAATGTAGGCCCTAATGGATCAAGATTTAGGTATGATCCTATGCTTTCAGTAATCGATGTTGGTGGTAAAGTATTGTGGAAGGCTACTACTAAAGGGCATAACGTTGAGTTTATGGTAGCTCCTGACGATATTAAATATAAATCTAAAATGCATAAAAGCGCTGGGTATACATTTACTAAACCGGGTATTTACACATATAAGTGTACGCCTCATGTATCGGCAGGTATGGTTGGGGTAGTTGTAGTTGGAAATGATTTGTCTAATATGGAAGCTGCAATGGATAATACTCAATATTATGGTCAGGCTAAAGAATTAATTCAAGATATACTAAAAGGATTGAGTGCTTAATGAAAAATTTACTATTGATTAGTATTTTTCTATCTTTAATTCTTGGTTCTAAAGTAATATTTGCTGGTACTATAGATGAGATTAATAAAAGAGGTGCACTTAGGGTTTGTGCCTTAGCAGATCGTTTACCTTTCTCATCTAGAGATACAAGTGAAAGAGGTTTTCAGATTGAGCTAGCAGAAGAAATTGCTAAAGACCTAGGAGTATCTCTTGAAATTACTTGGTTAAGATATAGGTTTCATGCTCGTAAAGCGGGATGTGATATGATGATGGAAGCAGTATCAAAGAAAGATGATGATGAAAATAAAAGAGATATAGAAGGGGCTAGACCGTTAACAAGAGCAAGTGATAGCGAAAAAAGAAAATTTCCACCTACCGCCTCTATACCTATTATAAGGTTGGAGACATATCTTGTTGGACCTAATAAATTGGTGGATGGCAATAATACTTTAAAGTCTATAAAAACAATGAATATTGGAGTCATGAGGGGTACTTGGGCTCATATGTTGATGCAAAAAGCTAAGATTAAGCATAGAACAAAGTTTGTAACTGAGACTGAACTAATACAGGGTGTAGCTGACGGAGAAGTTGATGCTGCATTTATTTCTTCTCCAATTTATTTTTGGTTTTTAAAGAATAATCCTTCAATATCTCTAAGTGCTGTAAGAGACTTTAACTTTACAAGAGAAGTATCTTTAAATGTTGGAGTTTTACTTCGAGGTGCAGATGAAGCTACAGTAAATAAAATTAATTTTATATTAAAGGATTTGCTTGATAGGAATGTAATTCAAACTATCTATTCTAATTATGGAATAGAGTACGTTGCTCCAAAATAGATTTATAATTTCATTTTTACTTATTTTTTGCACTAGTACTCCAACTATTGCGGAGAATTTAATATCTATTCAATCAGGAGGTAAAGCAATTCATTGGACTTCGGAAAAACATCCTTTTATTGCAAGAAATATAATAGATAATAATAAAAGTTCCTATTGGGTTTCATCTGGAAATACTTTACCTCATGTTCTAACTTTTGCTTTACCAAGTAATCAACGTTTTGAATCTTTATCATTTATTTCTAAAACTAATGAAGATCAAGGAACTTGGGCTAAACATATTAGAATTTCTTCTGCAGATCCTTTTCCTCATATGGGTGGATGGGAAATAATTGCTGATATAAATTTACCTAAATCTGGAGATGAAAAAATTATAAATATAGAGGCAAAAAGAGGAAGATATTTTCGTTTAGAAATCTTCTCAACTCAGGATGAACTAGCTAAAGAAGCTTCTTTTAGTAGTTTAAAAGTTTTAGATGTAATAGAAAAATAATATTATAATTAATATTAATTTTCTTCTTCTCCATATGAAGGTTGTTCGGCTTCTTGGTCAAAGTTTGTAACTGGAAGTTGTTCTCTGCCTTTTTGTGCCATAGGTTTTGCTGGAGATGTATAAATTAGCCTTTCTCGATCCTCTTCATCAGCATTAAAAAATGGATTTCCTATTTTTACCTCTTCATCTTTCTCTTCACCTTCTTCTATAGCTTGCTGAAACTTCTCTGCTTCTTCACGGCTCCAAGGCAATATGTATAATCTAGGCTCTTCAACTCCAGGTATTTGAACTAAAATATATAAAGCTACATCTTCTTCCCAAGAAGCATGCAATAAAACTACCTCAGGAACATCTTTATAAAATAGTTCCATATGAGCTGGTTTTGGTCTACTCAATAATTCTAGAATTGCAATATATAGTAATGCTATCAAACCTAAGCCAATGAAAAAAGCGCTTATTCTCCATCTGAAAGGCCTTCGTGACCAAATTGTAATAGAAATTAGTAATGCTGCTAAAGCTGTTATTAAAATATAGAATATATTCAAAATTTCCATTTGTTATTACCTTCTCAATAAACTCTTTTTAAGTGCATGGACGCTATTTGGTTTTAGTTTTCCTTTATTTGATAAAGTCCATCTAGCAACAGTTATTTCTTCATTAAATTTTTTTAAAATTACATCTTTTTTAATTATTGCTGTTCTTGCTCTTTGGTCGGGTTCTACAACACTAATAATAACTTTAGCATTTACTGGAGGACCTCCATCTGTGGCATATAAATGTAAATTTGCCTGATATTCTCCTGCAGCAATACCCCTTGAGTAACTTATTTCATAATTTATTGGAGTAGTATCAAATTGAGTTCCTCTATCATCCCTAAGTAAATTAAAATAATATCCTGCCATATTAGAGAAACCAACTGCAGCATCATCAGGAGACTTTACCCATAGGTCTACATCTACATCTCTGTCGTCAGGCCATAGAACTTCTACAATAACACTTCCTGCCGGTTCTTTAGTAGCCTCATCTTGAGCTACAATATTAAGCCAGGGTAAAAGAAGTAGAACTATTATAACAAAACCAGATAATGCCAGCATAGTCATATCTCTAAAAACAGTATCAGCTGTATCTAGTTCATTTTCATCTTCAAATGGATTTTCCATTTAATTATCTTTCAGATAATTCTATAATTTGGGAAACTAAATTGGAAGTTCCTGTTGCCAGCATTTGGTAAATCAATCCTAGCCAAACACTTAAAATTGATCCTACAAGTGTAGTATATA
>Ga0111541_10000666_pt1 | contig 11262 bp, 9 predicted proteins | sample Knorr_S7_td_DCM__FD_83039 | JGI IMG/M metagenome (GOLD analysis project Ga0111541, IMG submission 83039) | Marine microbial communities from Southern Atlantic Ocean transect - Knorr_S7_td_DCM_ad_131m_LV_B (version 2) (version 2) | ecosystem: Environmental > Aquatic > Marine > Oceanic | place...
AAAAGAAATATGATTCTAATTTTGAGATGGATATTGGATATCATACTGATAAGGTTGTATTTAAACAAAAATTGCAACTAATGGAGAATTTACAGCCTGGAGAATATAAAATAGAAGGTATGTTATATTTCCAAGCGTGTGATCCTACAAAGTGTATACCCTTTTGGAATGATTTTTCTATAAGTTTAGAATTAGATCAAGGAGCAAAGCGAGATAAATTTGTTTACCCCATTAAAACAAGCTTTGAAGATAATAAGGAAAGTGGTTTATCAACTCATCTTAATGAACTAGATGAACTTAAGCAAGAAGGTTTATTATCTTTTATATTTTTTGCCTTAGGAATGGGTTTTTTAGCTTTATTAACACCATGTGTTTTCCCGATGATACCAATTACAGTATCATTTTTTACTAAGCTAGGAGAAGAAAAAAATTCTTCACCTATTTTTGCAGCAACTATTTATACCCTTGGTATAATTATTATTTTTACAGGCTTAGGCTTAGTATTGGCATTAACCTTAGGTGCCGCAGGAGCAAATCAAATTGCATCTAGTCCTTGGATTAATCTATTTATAGCATTATTATTTATATATTTTGCTTTTAGTTTATTTGGCCATTATGAAATCCAGTTGCCATCAGCAATGCGACAATTTAGTCTGAAACAAGAACAGAAAGGTGGCATGCTAGGCATACTATTTATGGCCTTAACATTTACTCTGACCTCTTTTACCTGTACTGTACAATTTGTAGGTTTGCTACTTGTAGCTGCAAGTCAAGGTAGTTATTTTTGGCCAAGTTTAGGGATGCTTACTTTTGCTACAGCATTTGCATCCCCATTTTTCTTCTTAGCTCTTTTTCCTCAATATTTATCGAAGTTGCCGCAATCAGGTGGTTGGTTAAATTCTGTTAAGGTAACTATGGGCTTCCTAGAACTTGGTGCTGCGATGAAATTCTTAAGTAATGTAGATTTAGTTTGGCAATGGGGAATTTTTACTAAGCCAATAGTTTTGTCTGTTTGGGTGATTATTTCAATAATGATGGGACTATACTTACTAGGGAAAATTAAGTTACCTCATGATTCTGATTTAGACTTTATCAGTGTTCCCCGCTTAATGCTTAGTATTATTTTTATTAGTTTTGGATTATACCTTTCTGCAGGTCTTTTTGGCCAATCTATACATGGTTTAATAGATTCTTATCTTCCTCCAAAGATAAACAATGAAACTCAATTAGAAAAGGAAGAAGGAAAATATTCATTAAATTGGATTAATGACTTTGAAATTGGTTTAAATGAAGCAAATAGGGTGGGGAAACCAATTTTTATAGATTTTACAGGTTATACTTGCACAAACTGTCGTTGGATGGAAACAAATGTATTTATACATCCGGAAGTAGAGGCATTATTTGAGAAATTTGTTTTGGTTAAATTATTTACTGATGGTGGCCCCAAGTTTAGAGAAAACCAACAAATGGAAATTACAAGGTTTGGTACCGCAGCGTTACCATTTTATGTAGTATTAGACACTGATGATAATGAAATTTCTAGATTTCATGGTATGGACACAGATGTAAATAAGTTTATTAAGTTTTTAAAAAACTCGCTTAGTATTTATAATAAGAAAGGTCTATTATAGTGTTAATTAATAAAAAAAATACATTAGTTATTATATTATTTTATTTTTTGGGGAATGTACTGTTACTTGGTCAGGAACTTAAAATAGATGTGACACAAAAAGAATCTTTAAAAAAAGTACTTCAAGATATAAATAAAGCACCGGATTTTACTTTAGATGGTATTGATGATAGCTTATATACTTTAAGTGACTTAAATGGTAAGGTTGTTCTCATTAACTTTTGGGCTACATGGTGTGGGCCTTGTAGAATGGAAATACCAGAGTTTAATGAGATGTATGAAAATTATCATTCTAAAGGTTTTGAGATTTTAGGAATTAGTATATCTGATAGTAAAAAACAGCTGCAAAACTTTGCAAAGTCTTTTATAGTAAAGTATCCCTTGCTATATGGTAAAACAAAAGAAATGAATAAAATAATGAGAGAATATGGTGGTGTTTATGCTGTACCGTCTTCATTCTTAATAGGTAAAGAAGGTAATATAATTTGGTCATATCCTGGAGCTGTCTTAAAAGAATATGACCCTGAAACATATTCAAAATTAATCTATAATATTGAAAAAGAGTTAAAAGTAAAAAAATAAAATTGTATTACTTTTATTTTGTATTAATTCTTATATCTTTTTCCTGTTCAAATAGACCTAAACCAGAATGGCTGAACTCTCAGCCTCAACAGTTATATTATTGGTATGGAATCGGAATAGTTAATAAAAAAAATCTTAATAATGATTGTCGGGAATTAGCTAAAAATAATGCTATATCTGAAATAGCTTCACAAATTAAACTAGAACTTTCAGGAAAGTTTAAAAGAGTGATTACGGAAAATAATTTAAATCTCAATGACTTTTCTGAATCAATCTTTGAAACACGTACGGAAAATAAGTTCTTTGATGTAGAATTTGTTGATTATTATGATGGTAGAGATAAATGTGCTATGCTAGTAAAACTATCACAAGTGAAGTATTATAAAAAAATAGAAGAGATGAGAGAAAATGCAGTTAAAACAACTTTGGGATTATTAGAAGAAGCTGAATCAGAGTTTAGTTATCAAACTTTTTCATACCTTAATGATGCAATTAATGAAATTTTTCCTTATGTAGATTTTCCAATCGAAGTAGAATATCCGAGCGGAACAGGAGAGATTATTAATATTTATAGATATATAAAAGTTCAGTCTAGCAAGTACCTTAATAGAATTAATTTAGTACCGGATTCAGAAAATATTGAAATCAATTTAGTAAATATTAGTAAGGAAAGCTTTAATGTTAGAGCTCTAGATAAAAAAAATGGAAGTATTCTTTATAATATCCCTGTCCTTTCATATTTAAATAATGATGAAAAATCTAAGACAGTTTTTTCTAACCAACTAGGGAATAGTGCTTTTTCTTTTTCTCAAATAGAAAATAAATCTATACAATATATTAATTTTGAATTAAGTGCCGAGATTATGACAAATTATTCTTTAATTGGCGAGTTTCCTAAGATCAATTCTCAAATAACTATGAATGTAATACCTCCCAAAATATATATATTTATTAAAGAAAATAATTTGGGAGAAGAATCTGAAAACCCTTATATAAACTCAGCATTTAGTGAATATTTAAACAAATATTTTTCAGCAAAATTTGTTGATCAGAATAAAGCTGAGATCTTAATAAAAGGTGTTGCTAATACTAGGGCTATATCTTTAGAGCCTAATAATTATGGTATCTATCAAGTATTCGGAGATGCAACTATTTCAATTATTAATAATCAAACAGGTGAAGAAATTATTTCTAAATCTTACAATAAAATTCAGGGAAGTGATTTTCATTCAAATTTCGAAGCGGGGAAACAATCATTAAAAAAAATATCTAAACAAATAGAAGAAGATTTTTTTTCGCAATTTATTGAATATCTAAAGTAGGGGTAATAATGATGAAATTTTTATATTATATACTAATTTTCAAATTTTCAGTTATTTTTTCACAAGACATTATACCCAATGTAACTATGGAGAAGAAAAAACTTATTGTTTTGACTTCTGATAGCCAAAATTGGCCAGACCTCAATAAGCGGATTACACATATTGCTACTAATGTAGCAGCTAATCTAAAACGGTATGAAATCATAGGAAGGAACTCAATAAAAACAATATTAGAAGAGCAAAAACTTCAACATTCTGGTATTGTTAGTCCTGAGGACGCGGTTGAAATTGGTAAACTTGCAGGTGCAAATGAGGCGGTCCTTATTCAATTAAATATTTTTGGCCAAAAAGGGATTCCTAAAATCACAAAGCAGGATAGCAAGGAAGAAAAAAGTACAGAGGGAGGTCTTTTCGGTTGGATTGTAAAAGAAGTGGTTAAGTCAGAAATTAATAAAAACAATCAAGGTATTGAGCTCTATCCTAATAATATACAGACAATAATTGATGGAGAAGTAAGTTTGTTAAATATTGAAACCGGACAAACCATAACATCATTTCCATTTAATGCCGAATATACTGGGGGAGTTAAATCTAAATCGCTTAGTAAAACTTTAGAAATTATGCGTGCCCAAATGAAAAATAAATTTAAATCTTTTTATGAGTTGAGTAGTGAGATCTTAGATGTCGATGGTAATAACGTAACATTGGTATTAGGAAAAGAAATGGGAATTAATTCTGGTAATTTATTTGAAATCTTCACTAGAGATAAGGAGCGGAATATTAGAAATAGAATAATTACTCTACCTGGGAAAAGCGTTGGTATAGTAGAGATAAAGAATGTAAGTGATGATGCTAGTGAAGGTGAAATTATAAGAAAATGGGGAAAGGTAAAGCCTGGCTTTCAAGCACGTGAGATAAGAGGCGGGATCAATAATGGAAGTATGAGTTTTCTCTATGGTCATAATCCAAGAAATTTAAGATTGAGATTTAGTGGTAACTTTAACTCTTATGGTCGATTTGGTGGCTCACTTTTTGGAGATATTGGTACCGTAACAGACTCTAGAGGACGTGATGATTTACATTTAGGATTAGGTTTCTCAATTAATTGTAAACTTATAAAGAGTCCGGTTATAAATTATATTTTATTAATAAATGTACCATTTGATTTTCATTTTAGGAGAGATGATGTAAACATAGATGGCGAATCACATCTTGTTATACTTCCAATTATGAGTCCTCGTATTGGCATGCAAACGGAAATATTATTAAACCGCAAAGTAGATTTAGTCCTTTGTTTAGAAAATATATTATCTAATACAAGGCTAGGGAATTGGACATACTCAGAAGAACAGGAAAATGAAGAAAAATCAAAGTCTTTCGATGCACATTGGACGGCTGATGAGCCAAAAATAAATTATAATGGTTGGGTATTGACATTAGGTTTTAGAGGGTCTTTTTTTGATTAATGGTTTAATATTAAAAAGTTAATGAAATCTATAAAAAATAAACAGGTTGGTTATTATGAAATATATGGTATAAATGGGTGTTATAATATATATAATGCAAAAAAAATTCAAATCATTAATATTGATTTGATGCAGGGTAGCAACGCAGAAAAAAAAACATGGATAAAAGAATTATTAAAAAATAAAAAAATTCATGTACAAAGAATGTCAAAAGATTTTTTTTTAAAAAAATACCCTAATAAAAGAACTCAGGGAATTGTTATAAAGTTTAAAGGTAAGGTTATTAAAACTCAAGTATCTTTAAGTAAAAATGAAAATTCTTGTTACTTAGCAATGAATAACATAGAGGATCCACAGAACTTTGGACAAATTATAAGAACGGCTGAATGTGCTGGTATAGATGGTATTATTTTCCCTGAAAATAAAAATGCACAAATAAGTGATTCAGTTTTACAGGTAAGTCAAGGTGCTTTTCTTAATATCCCATTGTACCTTTGTGGGAATTTACATCAAGAATTGAGAAAATTAAAGGCAAATGGCTTTTGGATAATAGGAGTCGAAAATAGTATTCAAGCCAAGTATTGGTGTGAATTTAGCTTCAATAGAAGATTGATAATTGTTATGGGTAGTGAAGGTAAGGGCCTTTCTCCTTTAATAAAAAAAACGTGTGATGAATTAATTACTATACCAATGCAAGGAAAGACAAACTCATTAAATGTTTCATCTGCAACGTCTATAATTTTATTTGAAAGATTGAGACAGGTACATAGAAACTAATCTCATCCTATTTTATTACATTCATTTACAATACTTAATATTATAAATAGCAGAATTAGTTTTAAGTTACTTGGATTCTATTTATCTTTTTTTAATTAGTTGGAAAAATATGGTTTGTGATTGAGCTTACTTTAATAACATTATTAATGATTTTGATCTTTTTAGGTCTATTAGAATCTTACTTTCATGAAAAATCGTTATCTAATTTGCCAATTAGAATTCATGTTAATGGTGCTAGAGGTAAGTCTAGTGTTACACGTCTAATTGCGGCGGGTTTACGCTCTGGAGGTTTAAAGACCTTAGCTAAAACAACAGGAACGTCGCCACGAATTATTAATGCTAATGGTGAAGATCGAGAAATATTTCGATTACGATCTGCGACGATTGGAGAGCAGGTAAGGCTTTTAAGAAGTTTTGCTAAGCAAAAGCCTGAAGCTGTAGTTATAGAATGTATGGCTGTCAACCCACATTATCAATGGATTTCTGAACATAAAATGATACGTTCAACTATAGGGGTTATTACTAATATTAGGCCTGACCATCTTGACGAAATGGGCTCTACAATAGAAGACAATACAATGAGCATTTCAAATACGATCCCTCATAATGGAACTATTGTTACAGTAATAGACTCGGAAAATAATCAAGTTAATAATATACTGAAAAGGGAGTCTTTAAAAAAAAATACAAAATTATCTTTTGCAGATAATAATAAAATAAGTTCTGAGTTTATGAAAAAATTTAAATATTTAGAACATGTTGACAATGTTTCCTTAGCTATAGAAGTTTGTAAACAATGTGGAGTTAATGAAAAAAATGCGCTAGAAGGAATGTTGAAATCTAATCCAGATCCTGGCGCTACAGTTGTTTGGAGTTTAAATTTTCATAATAATCATAATAATAATTTTGTTAACTTATTCGCTGCAAATGATCCTAGCTCAACTTATAATATTTTTAAGCAACTTAAGTCTTTAATTGAAGATCGAAAAGTATGTATTTTCCTGAATACAAGAGATGATCGTAGATATAGAACCTATCAATTACTAGATTTAATATTTATTAAAATTAAACCATCAATCGTAATAATAAGGGGTGAAAAACTGCCAAGTATACTAGAAGAGTATAGATCTCAGAATCCCGATATAAAAGTAATTATTTTTTCATTTTCAGACTCAAAAAAAAGTATTATAAAGTCATTTTCGGAACAAGATAATACTTTTATTATTGGTATAGGTAATATTGTTGGGTGGGGTGAAGATTTTATTAAGAGGTTAAAAAGATATAAATCATGATTGTGGAGCCTGGAATTTATATTGGAGTTGGTATGGTTTTAAGTTTGTTTCTAACAGAAACATTAGGTGTGACTGCTGGTGGTATTATTGTACCGGGTTATATAGCCATGAATTTAGATGACCCATTAAGAGTTATAACAACTTTCTCAATTAGTTTTGTAGTTTTTATAATTATAAAAGTTTTTAGTAGTTTTATGCTTATATATGGTAAAAGACGACTTGTATTTGCTCTCTTGTTAGGTTTTTTATTTGGTCTTTTGACCAAAAATACAGATAATTATTTAGATATATTAAAATATGATTTTATAGTAATTGGTAATATCATTCCAGGTCTTATTGCAAATTGGATGGATAGACAGGGAGTTTTAAGGACACTTTTTACCATATTGATTACTTCTTCAGTTACTAAACTATTTATTATGTGCCTTTCAGCTTATCAATTTGTTAATTAAAAATGTTTAGACCTCAAATTCAAAAAACCAGAGTATTAGGTTATTTAGCTATTATAAATATGTTTTTGGTATATTGGGCATTAAATTCCTACACAGAGACTCCAACTTTTGGATATGCAATTAAAAAACAATCTGAAAGTCATATGAATAATCAAATTAATTTTTTAAGAGATTTATACAATGACAGCCTTATTAATAGTGGGAAAGATTCTTTCTCATATGGTGATTTTCTCATTGGACCTAAACAGAGTAAAATCAAGACTACAAAAGGTTCTAAACTTTCAAAACAAATTACTTTATCCCCACGTTTTTCTGCTATGATTACTGAGATGTTAATGGAACTAAATATAGATTCAACTGATCTTGTTGCGATCTCTTATACGGGTTCATATCCTGGAGCAAATATAGCGGTATTATCTGCATTAGAAGCTATGCATATTAAAGCTGCAATTATAGGTAGTTGCGGGTCTTCTGATTTTGGTGCTACAAATCCAGAAATGACATGGCTTGATATAGAAAATAAATTATATAAACAAAAATATATATCAAATAAAAGCTCATTTGCAACTTTAGGTGGGGGCTTGGATAAAGGGACTCAAATGTCTACTGAAGGCAAAAATATTTGTATTCAATCAATTTATAAAAATAACTTGAACTATTTAGATACTAGTATCCCCAATGAAAATATTAATAATAGAATGAAATATTATGATAGTGTTGAGGGTAAAGGAGAAATAAAGTTATTTATCAATATAGGAGGGGGAGTTTATGCTATTGGAGATAGTATCGAAAGAAATTTAGTGCCTCCTGGTATCATATATCCAGGTGATATTGATAGCAAGAAAGGTCAATCAGTAGTTTATGAATTTCTAAATAGGGAAATACCTGTTATTAATATTAACCATATACAGGTGTTAGCGGATTGGTACGACCTTGAATCTCCTCCTAGAAAAACATTTGAATCTACAAAGGGCAGCTTATTTTATTCAAAAAAACAATATAATGCTTATATTATTATCATAGCATTTCTAATATCAGCAGGTTCTGTATTAGCTATTGGTATGATTAGTCATTATGAAATTAAAAAAAGGATGTATGCAAGTGAACCAGAATCAATTATTTAATTATTTTTTTGTAATTATCTTAATATCAAATCTTTTTTCAGTTGTTCATAAACCGGTAGGTAAAGAAGAAAAGATAAAATTAAAAGTTAAAAATAAGGAACGAATATATTATGAATTAGATAAAGATGGGTTATTATATAGAAATATAGGTAAGCAATTTAATTTAGGAGATTCTATTCAAGTAAGTTTTCATTCGAGGACAATAAAGGCTCCAACTGGAAAGAAAAATAGGAACTATGGATTTAATATTCAAATTGATGATAATGAGCCTATTGAGTTGAAATATAAAAAGGGCGGTAGTTCTGTTACGAGTAAATCGCGTCCAGGTTGGAATTATACCCAATCAGGAAAATGGTTTACCTATCTTCCTGTAAAGAAAGAAAACTATACAATAAAAATTACTCCATTAAAAGGAAATCCTGTTGTTTATATTCGATTAAATAGTAAAAAAATAGACACAAAAGGTAGTTTTATAAATGTTTTTGAGACTGTAAATCGTCAAGAAAAAGTAAAAATTAAAACTGAAGGAAAAAAGATCTCAACTAATTGGTATGCACTCACAGGTAGCGAGCAACAGCAATATGAAATAGAAGGACCTAAAAAAGTAAGATTATTTTCGAGGCTAGAGTATGGTAAGTTGGTTTTAGAAAATAATTACTATATTATTGTAAAAGAAAATGGTGTTGATCTTGGAACATTCTATTTTGAGACAGAGGAATCTTCAAAGTCGTTAATTGTTAACTCTGATAATAAAACAAGCAAATGGCGAAGTATTTGGCTGAACATACCTAAAGGCAAGCATTATTATACCTTTAAACTAAATGATATTTCAAAACAAAAAGATCAAGTTGTACTAATAAGGCTAAAAGAATGGCAAAAAGACTAATCAGTATAGGTCTGCTTGTATGCTCGTTGAATAATGAAATTTTTTCTCAAAGTTTTATAAATAAGTTGCGTACACCTATCAGTATTAAGGCAAAGTTAAATTTAGGTTATGATAGTAATTTTTTAAGACTATCTGAAAATGAAATAAAATCAGATAAAATAGGTATGTATGGTATATCTTCATCTTTAGATAGTCCTATCATTAAACCGAGTATACAACTTGTTTATACTCCTTATTTATTTTTAACTAAACAAACTAAAATTACTAGCTCAATTAGCTATAGTTATTATAGTGCGAGTAAAGAGAAATCATTTTTTATAACTAATTTTTCAATACAACAAAAATTAAAACCATATTCTTGGTTTAAGATAGGTTATAGATATATACCTAAGTACTATCTACGGAACTATATTGATAGAGATTCAGGAAGAAAAGATGCATTATTATATTCTAGCTGTAGTTTTTTTAGTCAAAAGTATTTTATAAGTTATTCACATCCAATAAGCTTCATTAATAAATTATGGGCCAAACTATATACTGACTATACCCAAGAATATTACAATCCTAATTTTACTGAGTTTAACTTAGATAAGGTGATGATTCAATTAGATCTTAATTATTATGTAACAAAAAGGAATCGTATTAAATTTTCATTATCCCATGGAAAAGCTAAAAATATTAATTACAATTCACAGCTTTCCTCTACTCAAATCAACAGATCTTATATATTTGATAAAATGAGTATGGTTTTTTTGAAAAAGTTTAATAACGATTATAATATCAATGAATTAGGACTATCAATTATATTCGAACAAAGATATTATGAACTAGATTCTAAAAAATATTTTATAGATAACTGGAAGTATTATTTAGATGGAAAATATAAATTGTGGTTTTTATGGGATTTCTTTGCTGAAGTTGATTTGAAAACACTATATCACTATAGATGGAGAGATGCAGATACTCAATTATATGGTGATTTTGAATGGGTGGAAGATAGTAAAAGTTATTCTAAACATGAGTTTTGGATTGAGCTATCTTATAATTTTAATAGTAATTTTTTATATTAGGGAATCAAATGATAAAAAAAATAATAAGTATATTTTCAATATTAATTGTTATAAGCTGTAGAATGCCTTCAGATCCAATAGGGGAAATCAATATAATAAATAGATTCGATACTATTAGTACTGTAGGTGACTGCCTTGATCTTGCTTTTGATGCAACGGACTCTATTTTAATTGCAGCTGCTAATTATAATGGTGTAATAGCTTATAAAGTTGATTTTAAAAATAATTTAATAACCAATATAACAGAATTGGTTCATATTGACCCACAGGTAATGAATTCTAGTGTAGCAAATAATCGAGCTCAAAGGATATTGATTTCTGATGATAATAATAGTGCATTTATATTAGATAAAGAAGATCATATATGGCTATTAAACTATAATAATGATGTTTTTTCACTCAAGTCATATTTATCAGATGAAGATAACTGCTATGAAGCTAGAAGCTTAAGTTTTACACTTGTTGAGGAAGAGAATAACATTGGATTATTTACTTTAATAAAACATTATAGTGGTGGTAGTCAATGGTTAACAGACTCTAAGTCAATTGTCTACTCAGAAATTTCAGAGGCAGATTTATCATTAAATGAAAATTTTGATGTAGATTGTAAAATTATGCTTAATCAAGGTAATACTGCTGATAAAATATTTTATTCAAATAG
>Ga0111541_10000674_pt1 | contig 11152 bp, 10 predicted proteins | sample Knorr_S7_td_DCM__FD_83039 | JGI IMG/M metagenome (GOLD analysis project Ga0111541, IMG submission 83039) | Marine microbial communities from Southern Atlantic Ocean transect - Knorr_S7_td_DCM_ad_131m_LV_B (version 2) (version 2) | ecosystem: Environmental > Aquatic > Marine > Oceanic | place...
AAAGGACTGATGAAGGCAGCTTATTACGACCCTAACCCTGTAATAATTTTAGAACATAAAGGTTTATATTGGAGTAAGGTGAAAGGTACAGAAAGTGCAAAATCTATAGAACCTTCAAAAAATTATATTTTGCCATTAGGAAAAGGTAGGATAATTCAATTTGCTGATAAGAAAAATGTTGAAAATGGAAATTCACTTTGTATTATAACATATGGAATGGGTGTATATTGGGCTTTGGCATCAGAGAAAGAATTTTCTGGTAAATTAGAAATAATTGATCTTAGAACTTTGTATCCACTTGATGAAGAATTGATTTATGATTCTGTAATCAAGCATAATAAATGCTTAATTATAACTGAGGAACCAAGTGATAATACGTTTTCACAATCTTTAGCAGGAAAAATTCAAGAAAAATGCTTCCAATTTTTAGATGCGCCTATAAAAGTTCTAGGTGCAGAAAATGTTCCAGCAATTCCTTTAAATTCACAATTAGAAGAACGCTATTTGCCTAATGCTAAGAAAGTATCAAAAGAAATTAATAAAATAATGGAATTTTAATTTATGGCATATATGACAAAAGAGTGGAATGGTATTGAATTTTTTGCTATTCATGATTTTCATCATATTGAATTATTAACAGGTAATGCTAAACAAGCTGTCCATTATTATCGTACTGCATTTGGTTTTGAGCCTTATGCATATTGTGGCCCTGAAACTGGAATAAAAGATGCAGTATCTTATGTGTTAAAAAATGGTAACCAATTTTTTGTAATCACAACACCATTATCATCGTCACACATAGGATCTGATTGGTTAAAAAAACATGGTGATGGAGTTTATGACATTGCATTTTCAGTTGATTGTAATCTAGAAGCTTATGAATCTTGTTTGTCAAGAGGAGCAAAAGGAATTTTAAAGCCAACAGTAACAGAGGATGAAGGAGGTGTTTTTGGCAAATCTTCAATCAAAACTTATGGAGATACAATTCATTCCTTTATTGATAGTTCAAAATATAATGGATTATGGGCTCCTGGTTTTGAAAAACTTCAATTGCCAAAGTTAGATATAAAGCATACATCATTAATACGAATTGACCATATCGTTGGTAATGTGGGAATAGGGGAAATGGAAAAATGGGGAGAATATTATGAGAAAGTTTTTGGTTTTTCTATTTTTGTTCGATTTGATGAAACAGATATAAGTACTAAATATTCTTCACTTAAAAGTATTGTGTTACGATCAAAAAATTGGAAAATTAAATTACCTATAAATGAACCCGCACAAGGAATAAAAAAATCACAAATTGAAGAGTACTTAGAATTTAATGAAGGTCCAGGGGTACAACACATTGCAATATTATCTGATAATATTATTGAATCAATTACTACATTAAGGAATAATGGTGTAGATTTTTTAGATGTACCCGATACTTATTATGATGATTTAGAAAAACGTATTGGAAAAATTGATGAAGATATAGAAGTATTAAGAAAATTAAAAATTTTAGTAGATAAAGATGAGGATGGTTATTTACTTCAATTATTTACTAAGCCTATTGAAGATCGACCTACATTATTTATTGAAATTATTCAAAGGAAAGGATCAAAAGGCTTTGGACAAGGTAATTTTCAAGCTTTATTTGAATCCATAGAAAAAGAACAGGCACTTAGAGGTAATCTATAAATAATAATAAATTATAATTATGCCATTTTATACTAAAAAAGGGGAAATACCTAAAAAGCGTCATACAATTTTTAATGATTCTGATGGTAAGAATTTTTATGAAGAACTTATTAGTAGAGAAGGTTTTTCAAGTATATATAGCAATTTATACCATTTAAATAGACCTACAAAAATAAAAGAAGTGGGTAATTTAGAAAAAAAAGAATTAATTCATGCAGCTAAAAAGCATCGTAGTAGGCATATAAATACTAATAAAATAAAATCCTCGGGAGATATATTCACATCAAGAGTGCCTCTTTTTTTTAATGATGATTTAATTATTTCAATTGCACATATAGATATTTCTATGGAATATTTTTATAAAAATGGAATAGCTGATGAAATATTATATATACAATCTGGTTCAGGTTCTTTAATATCTAATTTTGGTAAATTAAAATTTACTAAAGGGGATTATGTTATAATACCAAGAGGTGTGATTTGGCAATTAAATCCAATTGATAAAAATAAAATTCTTATAATCGAATCATGCGGTCCAATTGAGACTCCAAGCAAATATAGAAATAGATTTGGACAATTATTAGAACATTCTCCATTTTGTGAAAGAGATATAAAAACACCAATTTTACAAAAAGCAGTAAAATCAGAAGGTGATTATTTAATTAAGGTTAAAACTTTTCAAGGTGTTCAAAATTATAAATACGTTAATCATCCATTTGATGTAGTTGGTTGGGATGGATATTATTTTCCTTGGATAATAAGTATTAATAATTTTGAACCTATTGTAGGAAGTCTTCATCAGCCACCTCCAGTACATCAAACATTTCAAGGGTCAGGTTTTGTTGTATGTTCATTTGTACCCAGACCTTTTGATTTTCATAAGGATGCAATTCCTGCTCCTTATCCTCATTCAAATATTGATTCTGATGAAATAATTTTTTATTCAAAAGGTGATTTTATGAGTAGAGAAGGAATAAACCAGGAATCAATTACTTTGCATCCGATGGGTTTACCACACGGTCCTCAACCAGGGAAATATCATTCTTCTATCGGTAAAAAACATACAGATGAATTAGCAGTGATGATTGATACTTTTAAATCATTAAAAGTTACAAAGAACGCAATTTCAATTGATGATAAAAATTATCCATATAGTTGGATTGATAGATAATAATAAAAAGGAACGATTTAATGAAATTTATTAGTTTTAAAAAAGATGAAAAATTATTTTATGGTGTAATTGAAAATGATATGATTTATGATTTACATAAACTTGATTCTAATATTTCAAAAACAATGTTAGAGTTCATCAAAGGTGGAAGTGATCAACTAAATTTAGCTAAAAATGTTATTCAAGAAAATGAACCTTTTATTAATATCAAAGATGTTGAATTATTATCACCCTTAATAAATCCTCCTTCAGTACGAGATGCATATGCATTTAGGCAGCATGTAGCAACAGCAAGAAGGAATAGAGGTCTAGAAATGATTGCTGAATTTGATGAAATTCCAATTTTTTATTTTACAAATCATAATGCAGTTTTTGGTCCAGGTAATTTTCCAGTTTTATCAAAGCATCTAGGAAAATTAGATTTTGAGTTAGAATGTGCTGTTGTAATTGGTAAAGGAGGTAGGAATATTTCTGTAGATGACGCAGATAATCATGTGTTTGGATTTATGATAATGAATGATTTTTCTGCACGTTTATTACAAATGCAAGAAATGAAACTTAATTTAGGTCCTGCTAAAGGTAAAGATTTTGGTTCTTCTTTCGGACCGTGGCTTGTTACAAAAGATGAGCTTGAATCATATAGAAAAACCTCTCCTGATGGAGATAGATATAATTTGAAAATGAAGGCTTTTGTAAATAATATTCAAGTATCTGAAGATTCCTTATCAAATATGACGTGGACATTTGCACAAATTATAGAACGAGTAAGTTATGGTGTAGATATATTCCCTGGTGATATAATTGGTTCTGGTACTTGCGGAACGGGATGTTTTTTAGAGTTAAACGGATCAAAAATAACAGATAATCAATGGCTTCAAACTAGTGATAATATTTCATTAGAGATTGAAGGATTGGGAACATTGACTAATAAAATTATTCTTGATGAATCAGTATAAAACCTTTAATTCAAAAGAATTAGCTTTAAAAGAAAAACATCAATTATTACTTGCTAGTATTGCTCCTAGACCAATTGGTTTTACGGCAACTAAAAATAGTAATGGTGATATAAATTTAGCACCATTTAGTTATCATAATGCATTTAGTTCAAACCCTCCTATAGTAGGTATTTCTCCTGCATTTAGTGGCAAAACAGGCAAACCAAAAAATACACTTTCAAATATTTTAGAAACTAAAGAATTTACCTTATCTATTGTTACCTATGAAATGGTAGAACAAATGAATATTTGTGCTGCTGATTATGAATTGAATGTAGATGAATTTAAAAAATCTGGATTGACAAAATTTAATGGGCAGCATATATCTGTACCAGGAGTTGCAGAATCTCCTTTAATAATGGAGTGCAAATTTTTAGAACATAAACAATTTAGTGATAAGCCAGCTGGTGGAAATTTATTATTGGGTGAAATTATTTGTTTTCATGCGCGTAAAGATGTTTATGATGATTGTGGAAATATTGATCCTCTTAAAGTTGATCAGGTATCTAGATTAGGTAGAAATTGGTATTCTCGAGCCAATCAAGGTTTATTTGATTTACCTGCACCTAGATTTTTACCAATTGGTGTTGATTCTTTACCATCTGAAGTAAAAAACAGTAACTTTTTTTCTGGTAAGTTATTAGCTCGTTTAGCATATGTAGCAAGTGTACCAAAAATTGATAAATCATTTCATTTAAGAGAAAAATTTATTGATATGGATAAAAATAATTTACTAAAAATTTGTGCTAATTTTCTTGAAAAGAAAAAAGTAGAAGACGCCTGGCAGATACTTCATTTAGGTAAAATTATATGAGTAAAATAATGTGGGAACCAAGTGATGCAAAAATTAAAGCATCACAAATGATGGCATTCATTAGTTTTGTAAATGATAAATTCAATTTATCATTTAAATCATATGAAGATATTTATAATTGGTCTATTGAAGAATCTGAAAATTTTTGGGAGTGTTTTTTACAGTTTTCAAATATTTCATATCAAGGTAATTTTGTTAAAGTTGTAGATGACATAAATAAAATGCCAGGTGCTAAGTGGTTCTCAGGTATTAATCTTAATTTTGCTGAAAATTTATTACATCATAGAGATGAAAAAATTGCTATTCATTTTTATGGTGAAAATCAAAAGCAAACGCTTATTAGTTATTCTGAATTATATAAATTAGTTGCACAATTGGCTTCTTCTATGCGAAAAATGGGCGTTAATAAGAATGATAGAGTAGTTGGGTTTTTACCAAATATTCCTGAAACTATTATTGCAATGCTTGCTACTACGAGCTTAGGAGCAATATGGTCATCTTGTTCTCCTGATTTTGGTATAAAAGGTATTTTAGATAGATTTAATCAAATATCTCCTAAATTAATTTTTACTACTTCTGGATATTTATATAATGGTAAACAAATTAGTTGTGTAGAAAAAAATGAAAAAATTATTTCTAAATTGTCTACTTTAGAAAAAAATGTAATTATTCCTTATGAAGATAAAAAAAACAATGTTTTATTAAATAATTCAATATTTTGGGATGACTTTTTATCTAATGACGATGAAATAAAATTTGAATTAGTACCATTTGATCACCCTTTATATATTATGTATTCTTCAGGAACAACAGGCCTCCCTAAATCTATTGTCCATTCTGTTGGTGGAACGTTATTACAACATATAAAAGAATTAAAGCTACATGTAGATTTAAAAAAAGAAGATACGATTTTTTATTTTACAACTTGTGGGTGGATGATGTGGAATTGGCTAGTCTCATCTTTATTTATGGGATCTACTATTATATTATATGATGGAAATCCATTTTATCCAGATGAAAAAAAATTATTAAAAATGGCAAAAAAGTTAAAAATAAATGTTTTTGGAACAAGTGCGAAATATATTAGTGCATTACAATCTAAAAAAATTTTCCCTAGTGAAATTTCTACATTTCCATATTTAAGGTGTATATTGTCCACGGGTTCCCCATTGGTTGACGAAAATTATGATTTTATTTATAATAATTGGAAAAAAGATGTACAGCTTAGCTCTATATCTGGAGGAACTGACATTATTTCATGCTTTGCTTTAGGCAATCCTATCTTGCCTGTCAAAAGAGGAGAATTACAATGTAGAGGTTTAGGGATGAAAGTTGAATCCTTTGATGATAATGGAAATTTTATATATGATACTAAAGGAGAGCTTGTCTGTACTAAAGCATTTCCTTCTATGCCTATATACTTTTGGAATGATAATAATAATAATAAATTTAAAAAGGCTTATTTTAGTGTATTCTCTAACATCTGGTATCATGGAGATTACATAAGTATTAGTAAATCTGGTGGCTTAAAAATTTTTGGGAGATCTGACACGACATTAAATCCTGGAGGAGTACGTATAGGTACCTCTGAAATTTATCAAGCAGTTGAATATTTTAAAGAAATAGAAGATTCATTAGTTATTGGGCAACCATGGAAAAATGATGAGCGTATTATATTATTTGTAAAATTAAAAAATAATGATTTATTATCTAATCAATTAAAAGAAAAAATAAAACTTTCAATAAAAAAAACATGTAGTCCTCGTCATGTCCCTGAAAAAATTATTCAAATAAATGATATTCCATATACTATTAATGGAAAAAAAGTAGAACTGGCAGTTAAGCAAGTTATTCAAAATATAGAAGTAAAAAATAAAGATGTATTAGCAAATCCAGATGTTTTAGATGCGTTTAAAGAAATAATTGAGTTAAGAGTTTAAAATAAATAAAATTTAAAAATTACAATATTACTTTTTCTCTTTATCCAAAATTCCTAAATTTTACAATTAATCCTATAAAGAATAAGAGATGACATCAAAAAAACTTTCATATGGTGATTATTTAGAACTTGATAAAATTTTAGATAGTCAAACATTACAATCTAAGAAAAATGGTAACATGGTTCATGATGAAATGTTATTTATAATTATTCATCAGGCTTATGAATTATGGTTTAAGCAGATTCTTCATGAATTAGATTCCATTATTGAAATGTTTAAAGATAATTATGTGGAAGAAGAAAATACTGGGCTAGTTGTATCTAGATTAGGTCGAATAATTGAAATTCAAAAACTTCTTATTGACCAGGTCTCAATTTTAGAAACTATGACGCCTATGGATTTTTTAGAATTTAGGGACTTATTATCTCCAGCTTCAGGATTTCAATCAATTCAATTTAGAAAAATTGAAAATAAATTAGGTATGAAACCTGATAAACGTGTACGTTTTGGAAAGCAAAGGTATGATCAATATTTATCAAAACAAGATAGAAAAGAGGCTTTGAATTCAGAAAATTCTGCATCTCTTTTTATGTTATTAGAAGATTGGCTAGAAAGAACCCCTTTTTTACAATTTGAAGAATTTAATTTCTGGGAATCATATAAAGAGGCTGTAGAAAGAATGATAAATAATGATAAGGAACTAATTTATAATAATAAAAGCATAGATGATACCGCAAAAGAAGTCAGTTTAAAAAATTATGATGTTATAAAAAATACTTATGAAGCATTATTTGATGAAAAAAAATATATAAAACTTTTAGATGAAGGACATAGGAGATTATCCCAAAAGGCAACATTAGCTGCATTATTTATCAAATTATATCGCGATGAACCTGTACTTCAGTTACCTCATCGTTTATTAACTCAACTGGTTGATATTGATCAATTATTAACTTCTTGGCGATATAGACATTCTTTATTGGTATTTAGAATGATTGGTGTTAAAATTGGTACTGGTGGTTCTGCTGGACATGGATATTTAAAAAAAACCGCAGAAAAACATTCAATATTTAGAGATATTTCAAATTTATCTACCTATATAATCCCCCGATCTTCCCTACCAAAACTACCCATTAAATTAAAAAAAGAATTAGGCTTTTTTTATGTTCATGGAAAATGAATTAACATCATCATTGGTTGGGTTAAATGCATTAATTTGCGGAAGTACTGCGGGCATTGGTTTTTCTACAGCAATGGAATTTTCAGAATTAGGTGCCAATGTAACTTTATTTGCTCGTAATAAAGAAAAATTAAAAAAATCTTTATCATTATTAAGCAAATCAAACAATCAAAGTCACCAATATCTTACCGGAGATTTTAATAATCCTGATACTATAAGGGAAAAAATAAAAGATCACGTAAAATCTGGTAATAATTATCATATTTTAATTAATAATTCTGGAGGACCTAAAGGCGGTGCAATAGTAGATGCAAAAGTTTCTGAATTTATAGAAGCATTTAATAGACATTTAATTTGCAATCATATACTTTCAACAGAATTAATAAATGGAATGAAATCATTTCATTATGGTAGAATAGTTAATATAATTTCAACTTCTGTTAAAGAACCTATAAAAGGTTTAGGTGTTTCTAATACTATTAGAGGTTCAGTTGCATCTTGGTCAAAAACATTATCGATAGAAGTTGCTCAGTATGGAATAACTGTTAATAATATTCTGCCAGGCTTTACGGAAACAGATCGATTATCATCTATAATTAAAGCCAAGTCGTTAGCGCAAGATAAAACAAACGAAATTATTGCTCAAGAAATGAAAAATCAAATCCCAGCAGGTAGGTTTGGACAACCATTAGAAACAGCTAAAGCAATTGCTTATTTAGTATCACCTTCAGCAGGTTATATAAATGGTGTCAGTTTAGCAGTCGATGGAGGTCGTTTAAATTCGATTTAATGGAAAAAATTCAAAATTATATTAATGGAAATTTAATAGAACCAAAATCTGGAAATTATTTTGATAATGTCAGTCCAGTTACTGGAGAAGTATATTCAATGATTCCAAATAGTGATTTAAGTGATATTAATGAAGCCGTTAAAGCTGCAAAAAATGCATTTGGAATATGGAGCAAATTATCTAAAAAAGAACGATATGATCATATTATGCATTTATCAAATGAAATAGAAAATCATTTCGATGAATTAGTAAAAGCAGAAAGCAAAGATAATGGAAAACCTGAATGGCTTGCTCGTTCTGTTGATATCCCAAGAGCATCAGAAAATTTTCGTTTTTTTGCAACTGCATCACTTCATTTTGATTCAGAAATACATGAAATGGATGGCAAGGCTCTAAATTATACTTTACGTCAGCCAATTGGAGTCGCAGGTTGTATTTCTCCATGGAATTTACCTATTTATTTGTTAACTTGGAAAATTGCACCAGCTTTAGTTGCAGGAAATACTGTAGTAGCAAAACCATCTGAGGTTACACCCATGACGGCTTATATATTTAGCCAAATTTGCCAAAAGGCAAATTTCCCAAAAGGAGTTATTAATATTGTTCATGGATATGGTAATAAAGTTGGAGATGCTCTTAGCCGTCATCCGGATGTTCCAATAATATCATTTACAGGAGGAACAGAAACTGGAAAAAAAATTGCAGCAAGTGCTGCTCCTATGTTTAAAAAAATATCTTTAGAATTAGGTGGAAAAAATCCAAATATTATTTTTGAAGATGCAGATTTTGATAATGCAGTGAAAATGTCTGTAAAAGCTGCATTTTCTAATCAAGGACAGATTTGTCTTTGTGGATCTAGGCTTTTTGTTCAAAAGTCAATCTATGAAAATTTTAAAAATGCAATTATTAAAGAAACTACAAATTTAATAGTTGGAGATCCTAAAGATGAAAATAGTAATTTAGGTGCTGTAGTTTCGAAAGAACACATGAAAAAAATTCTAAAATGTATTGAAAGAGCAAAAAAAGAAGGTGGTAAAATTCTTACGGGTGGTAAAAGAATAATATTAGGAGGTAAACTAAAAAATGGTTTTTATATTGCACCTACCATTATTGATGGTTTATCTGTAGATTGCGAAACAAATAAAGAAGAAATTTTTGGTCCCCTTGTATCAATAATTCCATTTGACACAGAAGAAGAAGTAATAAATATGGCAAATTCAACTAAATATGGTTTGTCCGCCAGTTTATTTACTAAAGATGTTAGTCGTTCACATCGAGTGGCTGCAAAAATTGACTCTGGTGTGGTTTGGGTAAATACATGGATGCTAAGAGATTTAAGAATTCCATTTGGGGGTATGAAAAGCTCTGGTGTCGGACGCGAAGGAGGATTTAAATCTTTAGAATTTTTTACAGAACCTAAAAATGTATGTATTAAAATATGAGTATTATTGAAAGTAAAAAAGCTCCAGAAGCATTGGGTTTATATCCACATGCACGCCAAGTAGGCAATTTATTATTTCTATCTGGTGTTGGACCCAGAGAAAAAAATAATAAAGAAATTCCAGGAGTTACATTAAATGAAAATGGGGAAATTATTGCTTATGATATAGCACTACAATGTCATTCTGTCTTTAAGAATGTGCGTATGATTTTAGAAGACTCAGGTTCTTCCTGGGATAATTTAGTTGATGTTACAGTTTTCCTAACAAATATGAAAGATGACTTTAAAATTTATAACAAAATTTATGGAGAATACTTTAAAGAAGTTCAACCATGCAGAACTACTTTAGAAATTTTATCCTTACCCACTCCAATTGCTATTGAATTAAAATGTATAGCTACAATTTAAACTAAAATTAATTTTATGTTACCACCTATTAATTTTAAAAAATGGATTGATGAAAATCGTCATTTATTGAAACCACCAGTTGGTAATCAGGTCATTTATAATGATACAGAATTTATTATTATGGTTGTAGGTGGTCCTAATATTAGGAAGGATTATCATGTAAATAAAGGTGAAGAATTTTTTTATCAAATAGAAGGTGACATGATTTTAAGAGTTAGAGAAAAAGGGCAGCCTAAAGATATTAGTATAAAAGAAGGAGAAATTTTTTTACTCTCACCAAATATCCCACATTCTCCTCAAAGATTTAAAAATACTGTTGGCCTGGTTATAGAAAGAAAACGTCATATTGATGAGTTAGACGGATTTCAATGGTATTGCGATGAATGCAATACAATGTTATATGATAAATATTTCCCATTAAAAAATATTGTTAAACAACTTCCACCATTATTTGAAGAATTTTGGAGTAATCATAATGCACGAACATGCAAAAAATGTAATGGATATTTACAAAAACCATAATTATGTTTAAAATTGATATTCATACACATATAATTCCCGAAAATTTAAATGAAATTATTTCAACATTTAATGATGAACGCTTTCTCTCAATTAACTTTATTGATAATCAAAATGCAATACTTATTAAAAATAATCAAAACTTTAGAAAAATTAGTTGTAATTGTTGGCATCCTAAAAAGAGAATTTTGGACTTTTCAAAATCTAATGT
>Ga0111541_10000675_pt1 | contig 11139 bp, 16 predicted proteins | sample Knorr_S7_td_DCM__FD_83039 | JGI IMG/M metagenome (GOLD analysis project Ga0111541, IMG submission 83039) | Marine microbial communities from Southern Atlantic Ocean transect - Knorr_S7_td_DCM_ad_131m_LV_B (version 2) (version 2) | ecosystem: Environmental > Aquatic > Marine > Oceanic | place...
GCTCTTAGCTCGTGCTCATCAAACCCAGCCCCGGTCCGTCAGGGCGAAGACATCACGCCCGGCGAACGACCCCCGCGTCTTGAGCCTGGTGGCGCGGACCCGGTCGAGGCGGTTCCGTTCCAGACGGGCGGCGATAGCCATAAGCAGCGTCCGCTGCTTCTCGTCGAGGGTCTCCAACAGTGCTGTCTTCATGGGGTCTCCTTTGCTTCCTCCACCTACAAGGACCCCGGTCCGGGGAAGAACGCGGCGGGTTTCTCAGGTTTTTTCGGGTGCGTTCCAGAGGCGGGTCTCGTCGGTGTGGTGTACGCGCTTCAAACCGAAGCCCACGGCACCCCGGAAAGAATGAACGCACCCACGATCACGGCAGAGCTTGTCCACATCACCACCGCGCCCCGCTTCCGGTCCATCGGCGGCGAGCAGGCCGTCGTGTGCCACGGCGCGACCGGCGCTTCCATCCAAGAGGCTCTCGCAGCCTTGTTCCAGACCCTCGGCTCCGCGAACCACCTGTCCGATCAGGACATCTGGGCTGAGGGCCTCGAAGGGTCCGGGTGGGTCTGGGACCGGGACGGCGAATGTTTCGCCACCGTCCAGTCCCAATGGCACGAAGGCGAGGAGCGGCGCTGGGTCGTCTTCATCGACTGAGGAGACCCATGTCTTTGACCCGGAACCCCTCGGTTCTGTCGGTCGGGGGTCGTGGTTTTGTCCACGCCCCGAATCCCTATCGTTCTGTGTTGTGAGAGCAGCCCAGCCAACCCGAGCCAAGGAGGTCCGCCCACATGACCAAGCGTCACAAGCGCCGCAAAATGCGGTAGGGGCGTGAGCAGCGCCCATGACATCATCCGTCCCGGCGACACCCAGCGCGAGGGGAGACTCGCGCCCATAAACCCCTTCATCGGAGTTCCTATCCCTTCATCAGAAACCCCATACCTCGAACGAGTCCTCAAGTGGTACTTGAAGCTCGGCATCATCGAGGAGAAGTGGATTCCCCAGATCCGCGAGCAAGTCGCCGAGACCGGCATGGCTCTCATTCCCGCACGGGAGGGCGTCGTACGCCTGAGAGACCCTGTCCAGTTCTCGTTCGAGCACACGACCGCAGAGGGCAAGACTTTCAAGGTCTACCCCGTGAGCGTGAAGCCTTGGGCGACGTTCCTGCGCTGGGGAGCGTCCACGGACGGACCGCTCAGAGGCAAGTGCATCTGGATGGATGACGACAGCTTCTTCCTGACGCACGGCGCTGACGGCCTGCCCCTGGATATATGAACGACTGGGGCGACCTCCATAAAGGGGGTCGCCCCGACTGTCGGGAGTTCAGTGACCGCCGCAGATGGCGACGCACGCGGCCCATAGCATCAGATAGATGGAGCCAGCGCCGGAAAGGAACATCGCCAGCAGCCAGCGGGCGGACGGGTCTTTATCAACAGGTGGGCTGGTCATCCGCCTATTTCACGAGTCCGTGGAAGTGCTCGAAGAAGCATTGGGAAGCGACTTGTCTGGCGTCCATGCTGAGGACGTCGAGGACGTGCTTTCTTTCCTTCTTGGCCTTGAGAAGGGTGGACTTGGTTTTGACTTGGTTTTCGCCGACCCACATGATCGCGATATGCAGGTCATCTTCCTCGATGTCGGCCTCGGCGCTGTTGCTCGCTTTGGCGAAGGTCACGCCACTAAGCGTGACGAAGTTGCCTCGGCGATTGGTCTTGAACTTCTTGAGTTGACCCTTGGCGACCCATTTGAGGCCTTCCTCGATCTGGTCGAGGAAGTCGTTCCTGAGTCCTGTCAACTGCCCTTGGTAAGTGCCGCCGCTCTTGGCTGACTTCTCGATGCCGTAGTGGTCCAGTGTCTCGTCCTTGTAGCTCATGGCGGGTTCTCCTTATGCCTTCAGCAGGGGCAGCAAATGCTTGCGAAGCTCCGGGTTCCCATGGGCGAGGCGGATGGTCCGCTCGCGGAGGGTGGCTGCTTTTGCCGCGCCTGGTTCCTCGTCGTCGAGGATCGCCGCGTACATCTTCATGAAGTCTTCGACGCCCATGCCCTTCATCCGCTCCTTGGTCTCGGGCTTGGCTTTCTTGAGGAATGCCTCCATGAGCTTCTGGGGGGACAACGGCGTGCCGCGTTCGGGCTTGGCTTTCTTGAACGCCTTGAGTTCCTTGGAGTCGTCCTCTTCGAGCTTGTGCTTGTTCATCTGGTCATGCACGTCGGGATGGGAGTGCGCGGGGCGCAGGGCGTGGTGCCCGTCCTTCTTTTCGGATACATGCTCGTGGACTTCGGCGTGGGCGTCCGCCGCCGCGTAGTGGTTGCGCTCCTCGGCGGCTGTGCCGCCCTTGGCTCCCACGTAGCTCGCCGTGTTCTCGGCAGCGTAGGAAGCCTTCTGGTGGCTGCTCTCGCCGTTGGCGGGGTCATGGTGGTCGTGGAACGAAGTCCACTGCTTGCGGGTCAGGAGGTCTGACTTGGACCGCCCTGCTTTCACGTCGGCCTTGTGGCGTTTCTTGTACTGATCGTAAGTGCCTTTACGCATGGCGTCCTCCTTCGGTGCTCGTATTCTACCCTCTATAAATGGAGTACCGATGAACGGGGCGGATCGGTCCATACATGGACCACGGGAGGCCGTGGAGGGCCATCTGTCGACCACCACTTTATCGAAACAAGCGAACACTTTATCGAAACAAGCGAACACTTTATCGAAACAAGTTCACACTTTATCCAATAAAGTCGGGTGCGTTTCCAGCGCACCCTCCGTAGGGTAGTCGTATGCAATCTCTGAAGGAAGGGGACGGGTACGCACACCAGGGAGGTGACGATTGACCACATACAAGCCCACGCAGCAGGAAGTGATGGATGTCATCAAGGGACTCAAGTTCGACCCCGACCTGACCAAGGGCCGTTACGGTTCGTTGAGGAACGGGTACTACAAGGATCTGTACTTCCAGATCCTGAAGTCGGACGCGAAGCAAGGCGGAAAGCCCAACCCGGAAGCGAAGCTCCTCAAGGACATCTTCGGCGACCCGGACGCCTACGAGCACAGCCACACGCGGGAGCACGTCGTCTTCACCTACGGACAGAGGGAGGAGAAGGCCGTCCAGATCCGCACTTGGATGTTCAGGGAGAAGAAGAACGCGCTCGACCAGATCGAGCGGAACAGGAAGCTCGACTACCTCCCCGACCCGGTCTACGCGGAGCGGGAGAAGGATGAAAGCCCCGAAGCGTTCGAGAACCGGCTGGAGATGTACCGGAACCTGAGGATATCGGCTACCAGACGGCACCCTGCGCTCGTCAAGGAGTACCAGACCTACCTGACGCAGGAATGGCGGGACCGCGTGGCGAGGAGGGAGGAGGAGATCCACACATGGTACAAGGGAGACCCCCGGCGGCGGATCTTCTGGGCGTGCGAGAAGTTCCTGTTCCCGATGGCGTGGAACCTGCACCAAGAGGCGGCCAAGGAAGTGTCGCGGCTTGAGAACGGCGGCTTCGATCCCGATTGCATGGACATCTACGAGACAATGGAATCCGCGCTCTTCGAGGCGAGGCGGAACAGGCAGGTCTATTCGCTCCTCGCCGCAGCGACGACCTACGCCATGGCGGACAAGTTCCTCACGGACCGTTCGTGGGAGATGCTGCACACGATCAATCGGTGCATGTTGGAGGACTACAGGCTCGAAGGGTCGGCAAGCGGCTTCACCTGCTACTTCGAGGACTGGGACGAACGCGGGGCGATGTTCCTGCTGGAAGACTCGCTCTGGTGGGCCGACATCGAATGGAAGGAGAGAAACAAGGAGGAGGCGTAGGATGGTGGACGAACACGAGAACTGGGCCGGGTGGATGGCCCTCAGCAAGTACAAGAAGCGGAAAGCCACGGTGGAGAGGCTGCTGCAATCGGGGGTGGAGGAGATCGCGAAGCCCTTGGAGCGGAACCTGTACACGACGAAATCGAAGCGGTTGATCTGGGAGGGGCTGAACCCGGGGCTGAGGGTCTGCCAGACCTGCAAGGAAGCCAAGATACTGGACCCCGCCACGATGAAATCCGACTGGCACAACGGCTCCATGTGCATGGACTGCCGCAACGCCCAACGGGCGAAGCGGAGAGCCAGAAAGCACGCGGCGGAGACGCCGGAGGAGACCAGGATCCGAAAGGCGAAGGCAGCCGAGTACGCGAGGGCCTTCAAGGAGAACGGCAGGGCGAAGAAATGGGCGGAAACCTCAAGGGAGAAGATCAAGCAGAAGAGGGCGGAAGACCCGGAGTTCGATCAGGCGGTTTTGGCGAAGCGGCGGGCAGCCTCAGCCGTAGCACGGGCAAAGAGGGAAGCGGACCCCGTGAAGAAAGCCCTGCACAGGGCGAAGGCACGGAGGGCGTGGGAGGAGACTACGGAAGAATGGAGGGAGGAGCGGAGGAAGAAGAGGCGGGAGGAATACGGAGGGAGGGAACTCAGGACAGCCACCGACCTCGTCACCCCCATGGGAAGGACCGCACCCCTCTACAGGGAGGAAGAACAGGAACTGAGACAGGAAGGACAGGAACAAGAGGAGGTGAAGGACAACAGACCGGACACGTTGGACATGGAGACAGACTGAGAACAAAGAACACGGCTTCCCCTCATGAAGGGACGCCGGACAAGTGGTGAGCGTCATTCGTTATTCAAAGGAACAACAGGAACAACAGGAACAAGAACGACAATACAAGGAGACATGGGACAAGGGCCTCAACCGGGCGGGGCATCTCGTTACCGAGGCGACGGACTGGCTCTTCGAGTTGAACAGGGAAGGGCAGGGGGTGTTGACCGTCAATGAAGATATCCCCATCAGGCACATCCTCGATGAACAGAACATCATGGCGGGACTCGTCAAGACATTCTGGCTGGGTCTCCTCAGGACGGCGAAGGAGAACCCGGAGATGACCCCCGACCAACACTGGGATCTCTTCCAATCCCCGATCACGGGATGGATGGGAGGCGTTACATCAGGCGTCGCGGACATGCAGGACGATCTCCATGACCAGTACCTGATCCACCTGAGGAACAAGAGGGCGGGAAGGGAAGGAAGTGCGGAGATGGTGGAGCGGTTCCAAGACCATGCCATCTGGGGGATCGTGGATGCCATGGCCAACGCCGTCCACAGGCTGAGGGACAGGAAGTACTCGAAGCACCTCTGGCAAGTCTACAAGGTGAGCCGCAAGCACATGAAGAAGGTAGGCGAAGAGATGGCGGAGATGGACGAGACAATCTCGCTCCCCCGTATCACCGCAGCCTCCGAAGAGCAGTGGCTGGACATCTTCATCCAAGAGCTTGAGTTCCTCGCATCCCCTACGCCCAAGGGCACCTGAAGTAAGAGGTCCATGAAGTAAGGGGAGAGAACAGAGAGGGTTACATTCCTCTATTCCCATTCTGGGAATATCTCGGGGACATATGGGGTGTGGCTGCCGTAAGGTAGTCGTACCCCTGCGTCTCGTTTTGCGCTTCGGGGAACAGTTCGTTATGCGAACTACGCCTGGAGTTCCCCCAATGAAAGCAAGCCCATACGTCGTTTACGAAGTTTCAGCGCAGAGTAACTTGACCGTGGGTGTCGAATCGGGGATAACCGAAGGTGCGGAGGGTTGTACCTTGGTCCAACCCCTCGCAAAACCCCCAGTCGTTTTGAAGGGCAATACGTCCGTCGAACCAAGCGTGATTCCTATGGGGATGGGCAAATCACGGTTCAACGGGCTGTCACGAGGGAAACACCACCCCTCATCGAATCAAGCCGACTTGGAAAACACAACGGACAATCGAACTCTGAAACCGCCAAAGGAATCGGGGTCCATAGACTTTATACGCCAAGGGGGCATCGAGTGAGTCAAGTAGTAGCGAGCACTGGGGGGTCGGTCCACAGCCGTCAGTCGCTGATCGGGTGGACGAGATGGGAGCACGGTGCTGCTCCAGTAGAGAAGACAGACACGGGGAAATGGGTCGTCCACTACCCCGACAGGACGGAAGAGTACGAGAGCGGCAGGGCGTTGATGAGAGCCTTGCACGGGGGGCGGGATCCCCACCTGACAGTCGAGCGCTACTTCCGGCTGGGCAAGCACGCGCCCCCGGTCAAGCCCGTACAGCCGGAGAAAGGCGGCTCGCCCGCGTTGACCACCTTGGAGCTGTTCACGGCTCCGGCACAAGACGAGGAAGAAGACGACGACCTGGTGACTGGTCGCATCGGCGGCTTCACCGTGCGGGTGCTGCCCAAGACCAGGGCGGCTTCAAAGAAACGCAGGGTCCGGCTCCGCAGGGCCAGGCCAGCGCCGCAGCCGGACGGCGGCCTGCTCGCCTACTTCAAAGCGCCCGATATCAAGCTGGGCATCGACCTGGAGAACAGGTCGCACGAAGTCCGCAAGCTCCTGTTCGCCGGGTTCGGCAAACGCATCGTCGCCATGGGCTACGACCCCGAGGACGTCCTGCAAGATGTCTACAGGGGGCTGCTCGCCCGGAACATCGGTCGGTGTCCGTGGGACGCACGCAAAGCCAGCTTCGGCCACTACGTTCATATGGTGTGTTCGTGCATCCTGTCGAACTACCACCGCAGGTATGACCGGATCAACAAGCGGGAGCAGCCCGGAGCCATGGACTGGCAGGACGGTGCCCGGGTGCTGGTGGACGTGGCGGCTTCTTCGCTGCCCAAGTTCAAGGCGGAGCAGAGCCACCACATCGAGCGCGAGGAACTCATCGAGGAACTCGAAGAGCGGATCATCGCGGACGTGGAGGAGCCATACCTGGCGCTCACGGCCCTTCCTCATGTCCTACAGGGCAAGGGGCGGCGGGAGATCGCCAGGGCCATCGGCGAGCGCGAAGGCAAGGTCGGCGAAGCCATCAACGAGATCAAGGCGCTGGCGCTCAAGGTGCTCCGCCCGGGCTTTTCAGACGCACGGCTCTAACGTGAAAGCCGTCAGCCTGTTCTCAGGTATAGGCGGCCTGGACATCGGGGTCCACCGGGCATTCGAGGAGGCGGGCTGCGAAGTCGCGCCTCTTCTCTTTTGCGAGAAAGACCCGTTCTGCCAGGAGGTGCTGACCAGGCACTGGCCAGGGGTGAGGTTATGCTCGGACGTGACCCAGCTCTCCCTTGCGGGCTTGGAGCGAGCTGAGATCCTGACCATGGGGTTCCCGTGCCAGGACGTCTCGGAGATGCAGAAGAACTACTCCCAGTATTCCCAGTACTCTTCCCAGTTATCCAGGCTCCCCCGCACAGGGCTGTTCCACCACGGCTGGAGGCTCGCCCTCGAAGCCAGGGCGAAGATCATCATCATGGAGAACGTGTCGGCTTTCTCGAAGAGGGGTGCAGCCGAGGTCTCGGAGGTATGCAGAGCCTCGGGTTATCAGTTCGAGTCCATGGTCGTGTCCGCCTCCCGCTTCGGCGCGCCGCACCAGAGGAAGCGCTGGCTGGGGATCGCATGGAGGGACACGGACCTGATCGCGACGGGCTGGTCGACCAGGGTGCCCGACCGGGTGGAGCCTCCCGCAGCTCCGACCTACTGGGCCAAGAGGAGCTGGCCCACCCTCAGGGCCAACAAGCTCTGCGGTGAGTATCTCAAGCCCTGGTTGGCACGGTACGACCAGGGTGCCGTGACGACTCCGCACATCGAGACGGCCCTGAGGATCTCCCACATGGAGCAGCAAGGGCAGGGAGACACGGACTACATAGACCAGCTACAGATGTCCGTGCCGTGGGCGGAGAGGCTCATGGGGTTCCCTCCCCACTACACGAGGACGGACGACCCGCACACGGAGCCTGAGCCTGTCGTCTATACATGGGGGGAGGAGTGGGCGGCTGCTCAGGGAGGGAGGCTCAAGGACTTCTCGTCCGAACCCAGGCACCGGTCGTGCGCGAGGCTCACCGCGCTGGGGAACGCAGTGGTGCCCGCCTGGAGTTATCACATGGTCAAGCATGTGCTTGACTACACCAGGGACAAGGCTGCCTACCCGCACCTGCTGGACATGCTGGGATCCTGACCAGGGCACGTCAGCCTGGGCACACCAACCAGGTCACATCAACCAGGTCACATCAACCAGGTCACATCAACCAGGTCACATCAGGGTTTTCCTCCAGGAGGGGCGGGTCTATATGGGGGGCCGCCGTTCGTTGTCTCGTACAGTCGTAGAGACAACGAACGAGGTGGGCAGAACGCACCCAGGTTTCTCGTCCTAACCGGGGGGCGGCTCCGGCGGTCTCCTGACCAGGGCGGTCTAACCGGTTGCCAGGTCACACCCTGGTCAGGGCGGTGCCGGTCACACTACGTCCTGTTCAGATCCTACCGCTTCGACCTGCTCCCCCAGTCCTGCTCCACCAGGGCGGGTATCCCAAGCCCGGGAACAGGTTTACCTCTCAGGAGGCCCCCCGATCTGGGGGGCGGCTCCCGGACTGCGCCGACGGGGTGGAAACCCGGGGAGGGAGCGAGCGCTGGGAGAGAGCTGGAGCTGGAGTGAACGTACCAGGGTTCCAGCCTGGTGACGAGCCTCTGCCCGCCGAGATCTCAGGAACCCGAGGCCCTCGAAGCCCCGGCCCCTACGCCGCCCTGGTCCTGGCAAATCTCCCAGGCCAAGCTCCCAAGCCTGGGCCAAGCTGCCAGCCCCGGAGCCTGGCAGCTCCCGATGTCGCGGCACCGTCGAGCTGCGGACCCAGGCTGGGACGAGCAGCTCCCTCTCGTCCTCACCGCGTCCTCACCGCCATCCTCACCCGTCCTCACCAGGTCTGGAGAGCGCCCGGGAGCGGCTCTCCGGCGCTCCCAGGAAAAAGGTCGTTTTCGCAGAACCGTATAGAAAAAGGTGGCACCCCCCATAGGGGGTCAAAAATGCCAGATTGAACCTGTATTGAAAATGGGACCCTCGAATCTGGAACGGGTGGCCCGGAACCCGCCAAACCCCAATAGCCCTTCTATGTTCTTGGGTACAGTGAGCGAACCAGCCCGACCAAAGGAGCCTGAGGCATGAGCAAGTACGATCAAGACATCCTGAACCACTACGGAATCACCAAGACCGCTCGCGGAGGGACTTGGAGCGAACGCATCAGAGGGGCTTGGAGCGAGTACCAGACCGAGATCAGGAACGAGATGATGCACATGATCAAGGCAGATGGCGTGATGCAGTACAGGCCAAGAGTCACGAACGGCGTTTCATTCGGAACCCAGCAGGTGCAGATGTCCTGGTCTCAGACAGGCGGCGGCAAGGACACGATGTTGGTCATGATCACCGGCAAAGGGATTCAGACCGACACGTTCACGACCAAGAACCTGGCCAACATGGACCCCAAGGCGGTAGCGGCTTGGATCTGGAAGAAGACGCCAGCCAGCTACAAGAAATAGGAGCCTGAGGCATGAGCTACAAAGACGAAATCCTGAGCCACTACGGCATCAAAGAGGCCAAGACCGACACCAAGACCGCAGGAGGCTATGACGACCTCAAGGCGGTCATCGGGGACGACCAGTACAGGAAGTTGATCCTGCTCCGCAGGAACCTGCACGGGGCGACGGAAGCCTCGACCCAGACCTCGAACCTGCTGGTGGACTGCATCGCGGAGATGGCCAAGAAGCTCAAGCTGGACTCGAACACCAAGGCCGCGTTGAACAAGATGCGGAACCTGGACGACCGGATGAAGCCGGACATGGCACGGAACCAGATCTTCAAGATCGCGGACCTGCTGAAGATCAAACTACCATCGGGGAGCTTCTAATGAGCTACAAGGACGAGACATTGAGCCATTATGGCCTCGAAACGAAGACCGCCAAGACCAAGATCCAATGGGACGGCTACTCGGCTGCGCGTGCGGAGCGGAAAGAGCGGCTCCACAAGACCAACTTGAACAGCATCTTCGGCATCATCCAGAGCGTCGAAGGCAACTGCCGGAGCCTGACCGAGTACGTCGAACGCGATACAAAGCAATGGTCCGAATACCAAAAGGGCACGGCGGCTATCGAGAGGGCACTTGATGACCTCAAATCGGCGCTCAAGAGCTTGAAGCCGTAAGGGGAGACACGATGAGCGACTACGACCAAGACATTCTGGACCACTATGGCATCGCCAAGACCGCAGGCGGTACGGGCTGGGCCATCGGCAAGAACTGGGCGGTCGGTGCAAGGCGCATCAAGAAGGTCTGCTACGACTCCGGGGCGTTCCACAAGGAGTGGCTGGACTCGATGGACTGGAGCAAGATCAAGTGGGAGAAGCCCAAGCCCAACCCATACAGGACCACGGGGACGCTCACGTTCTGGTACGTCTATCCGAAGGGCCAATACAACAAGGGCGACTACGTCTACGGCTATGTGATGACCGAGTGGCATGTCGGGCAGAACGGCGTGGAGATCCAAGGCGACGTGGTCGTCAAGCACTAAGGGACCCTCAATAACATGCCGGTCCCAAGGGGACGCGGCAGGAGAGAAGACAATGAACGCACGAATCGGAACACTCATCGCACTGGCAGCCACCGTGACAGTGATGCTGTCTGGATGCCCCAAGAACTGGAAGGCCGAGGAGCAGAAGCTCGCGGACCAGGAAGCATGGGCCGCGTGCCATGTGACCGATGACGCGGGCGTGGAGGCAGCAAGGCCCGACGGGGCGGAGTGCCGCCCGGCGCAGTGCGTCGTCGAGGGCGAGATCCTGCTGCCGGACTCGAATCCTCCGGTTCATGTCCCGCAGCACGTCGCCATCTCCAGAGGCATCTGCCAGGAGAGCGGCACCAAATGCACCGAGGCCGTCCGCAAGCCATGCACGCCGTACGAGGTCTGCGTGGTGCTTCAAGGGCAAGCCGTGTGCATGGACGACTAATGAAGGGTGCGTTTTCGGGTCTCGTTTCGGAGTACTATCGAAACACCGACCGGAGACAAGACAATGACTGATTACAACGACGAAATCCTGAACCACTACGGCATCGAGAAGCAGGCCAAGACGATCTCGGAGAACGAGTTCGAGCGCAAGTACGTGTCCATCGACAGCCCCTCGGGTTCGACGATCTGGGAGCACAGGGAGATCCGGGACCAGAAGAAGAACCATGTCTGGACCGTGGTCGAGGCGGAGGATTCGATGTACGTGATGGCGGGCTTCCACCGGGTGAACATGATCGGCTATGTCGTGACCGAGAAGCCATGGCGTGACAGGAACCTGCAAGTGGAGTGGGATTGATATGGCCTACAGGGAGGAC
>Ga0111541_10000680_pt1 | contig 11099 bp, 8 predicted proteins | sample Knorr_S7_td_DCM__FD_83039 | JGI IMG/M metagenome (GOLD analysis project Ga0111541, IMG submission 83039) | Marine microbial communities from Southern Atlantic Ocean transect - Knorr_S7_td_DCM_ad_131m_LV_B (version 2) (version 2) | ecosystem: Environmental > Aquatic > Marine > Oceanic | place...
AAAGACGAAACAATAAATATTGTATTAGATAAAAAGAAAAAAACAATAACCATATCAGACAATGGAATTGGAATGAGTGGTAATGAAATTAATAAATACATAAATCAAATTGCATTCTCAGGTGCAACCGAATTCTTAGAAAAGTATAAAAATAAAGGAGATGAAAATCAAATTATTGGTCACTTTGGCTTAGGGTTTTATTCGGCATTTATGGTTTCAAGTAAGGTGGAAATTAATTCCAAATCTTATTTAAAAAATTCTAAAGGAGCTCTTTGGAGCTGTGATGGAAACACGGAATATGAAATAAAAGATAGCTCTAAAAAAAATACTGGAACTGATGTAATATTACATATAACAAAAGAATCCAAAGATTTTTTAGAGGAAAATAAAATACAAGAGATACTCAATAAGTATTGTAAATTTTTACCTGTAAAAATTAAGTTTGGTCAAAAAGATGAATCCGTTGAAGACGGAAAAGATAAAGATGGTAACCCAAAATATAAAACAGTTAAAACTGACAATATTATTAATAATCCAAACCCAATATGGGTTAGAAAACCTAATGATTTGAAAAAAGAAGATTATCTGTCTTTTTATAAAGAGCTATATCCTTTTTCAGAAGATCCTTTATTTTGGATACACTTAAATGTTGATTTTCCATTTAACTTAACTGGTATTTTATTTTTTCCAAGAGTAAAAAATGATTTTGAACTACAAAAAAATAAAATTCAACTTTATTCTAAACAGGTATTCATCACAGATGAAGTTAAAGATGTTGTTCCAGAGTTTTTAATGTTATTGCATGGTGTAATTGATTCACCAGATATTCCGTTAAACGTATCAAGAAGTTACTTGCAATCTGATTCAAATGTTAAAAAAATAAATACATATATAACAAAAAAAGTTGCAGACAAATTGAATGAATTATTCAAAGAAGATAAAAAAGAATATGAATCTAAATGGAAGGATATAGGGATTTTTGTTAAATATGGAATGATTTCAGAAGAAAAGTTTTATGAGAAAGCAATTGAATTCGCTTTAGTTGAAAGTCTAGATGGAAAATTTAGAACAATTCCTGAATATCAAAAATTTATTAAAAAAAATCAAACTGATAAGAATAAAAATAGTATTATTCTATACACCTCTGATAAGGCTAGTCAAGATGTATATATAGAAAATGCAAAGAAAAAAAATTATGATGTTATAATTCTTGATGGAGTAATTGATAGTCATTTTATCAATCATTTAGAACAAAAGTTAGAAAAGATTCAACTTAAAAGAATTGATTCAGATGTTGTAGATAAGCTAATTGACAAAGATGAAAAAAAGGAGTCTGTAATTACTGAAAAAGAATCTAAAAATATAAAAGAGCTATTTGAAAAAATTATTGATGACAAGAATGCAAATGTTACTGTTGAAGCATTAAATGTTGATGACTTTCCAGTAATTGTAACTCATCCCGAGTTTATGCGAAGAATGAAAGATATGGCAAAATCTAGTGGATCAAATCCTTTCATGATGGGTGGTGCCCCTGAAATGATAAGTGTATCTATTAATGGAAACCATAAATTAATTCAAAAAATAATCCAAGCAAAAACAAATAAGACTAAAGAAAAAATAGCTTCACAAGCTTATGATTTATCCCTATTATCTCAGAATATGTTATCTGGATCTAAAATGACAGATTTTATAAAGAGAAGTATAGATATCATCTCAAAATAAAAAAATTAATATTTGATTAATATTTATAATATTTTTACGTTAAATAATTTATCATGCGATTCAAAATATTATTAATATTTCCTTTTCTATTAACTATATCGGTTAGTAATGGTCAAAATATTAATTCTAATATCTTTAAAATAAGCACGGATTCTATTTCGTCAAGAAACTTGCTTTCAACATTTAAAAGGGACAGTTTGATTGATATTCCAAAAAAACAAAAAAAAAATTTTTACTTTGGTAAAAAAACTAAAAAAGGATTTACTAAATCAAATAATGGACAAAGAATTTTATATGAAAACTTTCATTATATAAAAGATTTAGACAAGATTGATCCTTATGTTCGAGATGTATATTGGTTTAATAAAAAGAAAAAAAAAATAATTAAAACCAAAAGAATTACTGAAGATAATTTTTTATTACATGGTCCTTATATAAAAAAGATTGGAGATAATATAATCGAAAAGGGAGCATACATTAATGGGTTAAAACATGGAAGGTGGGTTAGACTTAATAGATCAAATATTTTGCAAGATAAAGAAGAGTATTTTTTAGGCTGGCCTAAATATTCTAAAAAATCATTTTGGGATTATTCAAAAAAAAAATTAAAAGAAATAATTCCAATTCAATACGGTGAAAAGGATGGGTATTATTATGCATTTCATAAAAATGGAAATTTAGCTGTAAAAGGAGAATATCTTTTTGATCAAAAAATTGGAGTTTGGTCAGAATATTTTACTAATAAAGGTAAAAAGAAAAGAGAGATAAGTTTTCCTAAAGAACCCTTTGAAGAAAATTATCTTCCTGTTATCACAAAAGAATGGAACATAAATGGTAAATTGATTTACAATCGTCAGAATTTTCTAAAAGTAATAAATTAATTTGAATACAATTTTAAATAATAGAGTGAAACATATTCAATTAGGTCATATTGAATATAAAAAAGCATTAGAAATTCAGGAAGAAATTTTTCAAAAAATAATAAAAACAAAAATTGAAAATAGAAAAAATGAAACTGAAATAATAACAGAAAATTTTCTTATATCATGCTCTCATCCTCATGTTTATACTATTGGAAAAAGTGGCAATGAAAAAAATTTGCTTCTAGATAAAAAAATTATTAAAAACAAAAAATTAGATTATTTTAAAATAAGTAGAGGTGGTGATATAACCTATCATGGTCCAGGTCAAATTGTAATATATCCCATTATTGATTTGGAAAATTTTTTTACAGATATTCATTTGTATCTAAGAAAGCTTGAAGAAGCTGTTATTCAAACTCTCAAATATTTTAAAATTAAATCCGGAAGAATAAAAAACCATACTGGAGTATGGGTGAATTATAAAAATAAAAATGCAAAGAAAATTTGTGCAATGGGAGTAAAAAGTAGTAGATGGGTTACAATGCATGGTCTAGCTCTAAATGTTAAGACAGATCTAAATTATTTTAATAATATAATTCCATGTGGCATAAATGATAAAACTGTTACATCAATAGAAAAAGAACTTAATACTAGTTTGAGTATAGAAAAAGTAGAAAAAGAAATTGTTAAAAATCTTTTCGAGGTTTTTAAATTCGATACAGATAAAAATTAAGCTTTGAAAAAAAGAAATAAAAGAAAAAAGAAATTTTTAGAAGGTGTTGTTGATCATGTAAATAAAAGGTATTCTTTTATTGAATGTGAAAAACTAAATAAAGACGTAAAAGTCTTTAATTATAATATGAAGGGAGCTATCCATAAAGATAAAGTCTTGTTTAGTTTAAATGATAAAGTAAAAAATGAAGGAAAAATAATTAAAGTATTAGAACGAGACAGAAACGTATTTGTTGGAAAATTAGAGGATAATAAGGATTTTGCTTTTTTCATTCCTGATAATAAAAATATCTATACGGATTTTTTTATTAAAAAAGACAATAATGAGAAATATGACAGAAACATTAAAGTACTTGCTAAAGTTACAAACTGGAATACTGTTAGAAAGCCTGAAGCTAGGATTATCAAAATACTTGGAAAATCTGGTGAAAATGAAACAGAAATAAACTCTATACTTTATGAGTATAATCTCAATCAAAATTTTCCAAAAGAAGTTATTCATGAAATTGATAAAATCAATTCTAAAATTGATCAAGCAGAAATAAATAAAAGAAAAGATATAAGAAAATTAAGAACTTTTACAATTGATCCATCTGACGCCAAAGATTTTGATGATGCATTATCTATTGATGAAAATAATGATGGATTTTTTAATATTGGAATTCATATTGCAGATGTAAGTCATTTTTTTGATAAAAACAGTTTAATAAATAGAGAAGCAGAAAAAAGAGCAACTTCAGTTTATTTAGTCGATAGAACAATACCTATGCTTCCGGAAAAACTCTCAAATTATTTATGCTCACTAAGGCCTGATTCGGATAGATTAACTTTTTCTGTAATGTTTGATATTAATATAGAAGCACAAATAAAAAATATATGGATAGGTAAAACAATTATTCATTCTGAAAAAAGATTTACCTATGAAGAAGCACAAAAATGTATAGAAGAAGGAGAAAATAATTTTTCAAAAGGATTAAAAATATTAAACACAATCGCAAAAAAGATTAGAGAGAAAAGATTTAAAGATGGATCTTTTAATTTCAAAACAAAAGAAGTTAAATTCATTCTTAATGAGAGTAAAAAACCTATTAATATCTATGAAAAAAAAAGATATGATTCTCACAAAATGATAGAGGAATATATGTTACTTGCAAATAAAATTGTTGCTGAAAAAGTTCAAAAAATAAAAAATAAAATAAATCCATTTGTTTATAGAATACATGAGGAACCAAAAACAGATAAGCTTGAAGAACTTAAAAATTATATAGCACAATTTGGATATAAAATTAATACCGAAGAAAGAACATTATCCAAGTCTTTAAATGATTTGATGAAAAAAATAAAAGGCAAACCGGAAGAGAATTCTATTGAAAAGTTTGCAATTAGATCCATGTCAAAAGCTAAATATTCTATAAATAGAGATAGGCATTTTGGACTTTCATTTAATAATTATACTCATTTTACATCTCCAATAAGAAGGTTCCCAGATATTATGGTTCACAGACTTTTACATAATTATTTAAATAATAAATTTTCTGAAGAAAATACTTATCATGAAATTCTTTGTAAACATTCAACAAAAATGGAAATTTTAGCAACAAAGGCAGAAAGAGAATCTATTAAGTTTAAACAAGTGGAGTATATGAGTAATTTTATTGATAAAGATTTTGATGGTATAATATCTGGAATAAATGAATGGGGTATTTTTGTTGAATTAATTAAAACAAAATGTGAAGGATTAATTAAATTAAGTTCAATGAAAGATGATTTTTTTGATTTTGACAATATAAATATGCAGATCATTGGAAAAAAATCAAAGAAGAAATTTAAACTAGGTCAGCAAGTTAAAGTAAAGGTTTTAGAAACCAATATTGAAAAAAGAACCATAGATTTAGAACTTTTATAAAAATGCAATTTGAAAAATATCAAAAAGAAATTGATAATAAATTATCTAAGATTAAATTAAGTAATAATCCGAAGGAGCTTTATGATCCGGTGAGGTATATGCTGAAAATGAAAAGTAAAAGAGTAAGACCAATTTTGGCTATTCTAGCTTACAAATTAGTTCACCCAAATTGGAAAAAAGTTATTCAATCCTGTTTGTCTTTGGAGTTGTTCCATAATTTCACTTTAATTCATGATGATATAATGGACAAAGCTCCTATAAGAAGAGGAAAAAAAACTATTCATGAAAAGTGGAACAAAAATATAGGAATTTTATCGGGGGATCTTTTAATGATTTTAGCATACGATATGATATCAGATCTTCCAAAAAATGTACTTTCCAAAACCATGCTAAAATTTAATGAAATTTCAATCAAAGTTTGTGAAGGACAGCAACTTGATATGAATTATCAAACTAGAAAAAATATAGATGAAAAACAGTATATTGAGATGATAAGACTCAAAACAGCTACGTTAATTGGGTTAAGTCTTCAGTTTGGTGGTCTTCTTGCAAACATGAATAATAATAATCTAAACACTCTGTATAAAATAGGAGAACTTTTTGGAATTGGTTTTCAATTAAGAGATGATCTTTTAGATGTATATGGAAGTAAAAATTTTGGAAAAAAGATTGGAGGAGATATTTTAGAAAATAAAAAAACTTTTTTATCAGTGAAGGCATATGAACTAAGTTCAAAAAAAGAAAGGAAAAATCTAGATTACTGGAAAAAGAACAAAAAATCATCTAAAGAAAAAATAAAAAAAGTAACAGAAATATTTGATAAGCTTAACTTAAAAGAGTTAACAGAGAAAAAAATTAAATCTTTTTTTAATCTTGCTTATAAGAAGCTAGAAAGTCTTAATGTAAAGAATTCTAATAAAGAAGAATTAACTAGTTATTTAAGCCAATTATTCGAAAGAAAAATATAATTAATTTTTTGAACTAGAAGGAGTTTGATCTAGTACAGAAACATAAGATCTATTTTTTTTTCCTTTTTTAAAGTCAACTACTCCATTTTTTAGTGCAAAAAGAGTATGATCTTTACCCATACCTACATTTGTTCCAGGATGGTGAACTGTTCCTCTTTGTCTTACTATAATATTTCCAGCTACAATCTTTTGTCCACCAAATATTTTGATTCCTAATCGTTTACTTTCTGATTCTCTTCCGTTTTTAGAGCTACCAGCCCCTTTTTTATGTGCCATTTTATTTTATACTTTTAATTAGAACTTTCGATAGTAACTGTCTATGTCCATTTTTTGTGGCATAACCTTTTCTTCTCTTCTTTTTAAAGACTATTTTTTTGTCATCCTTGAGATGCTCTAGAATTTCTCCAGTAACTTTAGAACCTGATATCAATGGTTTACCCAAATTTATTTTTCCTTTATTTTCAATAAATAAAACATCAGTAAAACTTATAGTTTTGCCAACTTTTTCATCTAGCCTGTCAGTATAAATAAACTTGTCTTTTTCAACCTTATACTGTTTTCCTAAAATTTCTACAATTGCGTACATGACAAAAAAAATTATAATAACTTAAACAGCTTGCAAATTTAAAAGAATAAACTAATTATTCAAATTTGTATAGCAAGAATAAAATTTTTTTAAAAAATTTTAGAAAAGCTTATTAATTTGTTTGGATTTTTTAATCTTTTTTTTCAATATTGTAAAGCCTGGATTAAGATGAGTTTTTTTGATGAATTTTAGTCTTTGTCGCTTCCAAACACTACATAATATAAACCACTTTGGCTAAATAAAATTTAGTCATGTTTTTTTTGCAAAATTTATTTTTTTATAGATTTTGTGTAACTATTTTATTGTTAAGATATGAGTAATCAGAAAGAACCTATACTTTTAGAAAATAAAGACAGATTTGTTTTATTTCCAATTGAACATGATGATATATGGAAATTTTATAAAAAAGCAGAAGCAAGTTTTTGGACAGCAGAAGAAATTGATTTGAGCCAAGACCTCAAAGATTGGGAAGGATTAAATGATGGGGAAAAACATTTTATTAAACATGTACTTGCTTTTTTTGCTGCGAGTGATGGAATTGTAAATGAAAATTTAGCAGAACATTTTGTTGCTGAAGTTCAATATACCGAAGCAAAATTTTTCTATGGCTTTCAAATCGCAATTGAAAATATTCATTCTGAAACCTATTCCTTATTGATTGATACTTATGTTGACGATCCAAAAGAAAAAGATGCTTTATTACATGCAATTGAAACTCTCGATTGTGTTAAGAAAAAAGCTGACTGGGCTTTAAGATGGATTGATAACGGTTCATTTGCCGAAAGGCTAATTGCATTTGCTGCAGTTGAAGGAATTTTCTTTTCTGGAAGTTTTTGTTCTATATTCTGGTTAAAGAAAAGAGGTCTGATGCCAGGATTAACCTTTTCAAATGAATTAATTTCTAGAGATGAAGGATTACACTGTGACTTTGCTTGTCATTTATACACAAAACATGTTGTAAACCAACTCCCAAAAGAAACTGTAGTTGAAATAATAAAGGATGCAGTTGAAATGGAAAAAGAGTTTGTAACAGATGCTCTTCCTGTTAAGCTAATTGGGATGAATGCTGAACTTATGTGTCAATATATTGAGTTTGTCGCAGATAGATTATTGGTAGAACTTGAATGCTCCAGAGTTTATAATTCAAAAAATCCTTTTGATTTTATGGATATGATTTCTCTTCAAGGAAAAACCAACTTTTTTGAAAAAAGAGTAGCCGAATATCAAAAAGCTGGTGTTCTAAAAAAAGACGAAGAAAATGATAAACCAAAATTTTCACTAGACGAAGATTTTTAATTTTAAAAGTTATATGCTTGTTATAAAGAGAGATGGTAGAAAAGAGTCAGTAAAATTTGATAAAATTACTGCAAGAATTGAAAAATTAAGCTATGGGCTTAATACCAAATATGTTAAAACCATAGAAATAGCAAAAAAAGTTATTGATGGTTTGTATGATGGTGTTTCAACCCAAGAGCTTGATGAACTAGCTGCAGAAACAGCAGCAACTCTTACTACAAAACATCCGGATTATGCAACCCTTGCTGCAAGAATTTCGATTTCTAATCTTCATAAAACTACAAGTAAATCTTTTTCAAATACTATTAAAAGACTATACACGTATACAAATCCTAAAACTCAAGAAAATGCTTCTTTAATTTCAAAAGATGTATATAGAATTATCAATAAAAATGCTGCAATACTTGACTCATCCATCATATATGATAGAGATTTTAATTATGATTATTTTGGTTTTAAAACTCTACAGAAATCATATTTACTAAAGTTAGATGGTAAGGTTGTAGAAAGACCACAACATATGTTGATGAGAGTAGCTGTAGGAATTCATCATGATGATATCGATTCTGTTATTGAGACATATAATTTGTTATCTGAAAAATGGTTTACTCATGCAACACCAACTTTATTTAATGCTGGAACACCTAAACCTCAACTTTCTTCATGCTTTTTATTAACAATGCAAGAAGATAGTATTGACGGAATTTATAATACATTAAAACAATGTGCAAAAATATCTCAATCAGCAGGAGGTATTGGATTAAGTATACATAATGTAAGAGGAACAGGATCATACATCAAAGGAACTAATGGAGTTTCAAATGGTATTATTCCAATGTTAAGAAATTTTGATATGACAGCAAGGTATGTTGATCAAGGAGGTGGAAAAAGAAAAGGAAGTTTTGCAATTTATCTTGAACCATGGCATTGCGACGTTTTTGAATTTTTACAATTGAAAAAAAATCATGGTAAAGAAGAATTAAGAGCAAGAGATCTTTTTTATGCTATGTGGATTCCAGACTTATTTATGAAAAGAGTAGAAGAAAATGAAAACTGGTCTTTATTTTCTCCAGATGAAGCACCTAATCTTCATGAGACATACGGAGAAGAATTTGAAAAACTTTATACAAAGTATGAAAAGGAGGGAAAAGCAAGAAAAACTGTAAAAGCACAAGATTTGTGGTTTGAAATTCTTGAATCTCAAATAGAAACTGGCAATCCTTATATTCTTTATAAAGATCATGCAAATAATAAGTCAAATCAAAAAAATCTAGGTACAATAAAGTCCTCAAATTTATGTACCGAAATTATTGAATATACATCACCTGATGAAGTTGCTGTTTGTAATTTGGCATCTATTGCATTAAATATGTTTGTTAAAGAAGATTCTACTTATGATTTTCAAAAATTATATGAAATTACCAAAGTAATTACAAGGAATTTAAATAAAGTAATAGATGTTAACTATTATCCAGTAGAAGAAGCAAGAAATTCAAATATGAGACACAGACCAATCGGTATTGGAGTTCAAGGTTTAGCTGATGCTTTTATTCTTATGAAATATCCATTTGATTCAGATGAAGCAAAAAAGCTTAATAAAGATATTTTTGAAACTATTTATTATGCCGCTATGGAAGCTTCCATGGAATTATCAAAGAAAGAAGGTGCTTATGAAAGCTATAAAGGTTCTCCTGTATCAAAATCAATTTTTCAATTTGACATGTGGGGAATTACACCTGATTCAGGTAGATGGGACTGGACAAAGCTAAAACAAAAAGTTAAAAAACATGGCGTTAGAAATTCATTATTGTTAGCACCAATGCCTACTGCATCTACTTCTCAAATTTTGGGTAACAACGAATGCTTTGAACCATATACTTCAAATTTATATACAAGAAGAGTTTTGTCTGGAGAATTCATTGTTGTTAACAAACATTTACTTAATGATTTAATAGAACTCGATCTTTGGAATGATAAAATGAAAGATAAAATTATGGAACAAAATGGTTCTATTCAAAATATTAATGAAATTCCAGAAAAAATTAAATTATTATATAGAACAGTTTGGGAAGTATCTCAAAAAAGTATAATAGAAATGGCTGCAGATCGGGGAGCTTATATTTGTCAAAGCCAAAGTATGAATATTCATATGCAAGATGCAAACTTTGGAAAACTTACTTCTATGCATTTTCATGCCTGGAAATTAGGATTAAAAACGGGACTTTACTATTTGAGAACAAAAGCTGCTGCAGATGCAATTAAGTTTACAATTGTAAAAGAAGAAAAAGAAAATTCAAAAGAAAATAAAATAGAAGATCAAGAAGCAATCCAATGCTCAATTGATAATCAAGATGATTGTGAAATGTGTGGCAGTTAAACAAAGCTTAATTTTCTTTCAATAAATTAATATATTTTTCTATACCTTTTGAGACATAGTTTTTAATATTACCATTTTCATCTAAAAAAACTAAAAAAGCATCTAAATCTTTATTTTTTTCAACTATTTGAATTGATTTATTTTTTCCTAATACCATAAAAGCAGTTGCATAAGCATCTGCTTCAATACATGATTTGTGAAAAACTGAAGCACTCAAAATATTTGAGTTTGAGGAAAACCCAGTTCTAGGATCTATTGTATGAGAAATTACCTTATTATTTTTTCTATAAAAATTTCTATAATTTCCAGATGTAGCAAGGGATCTATCTACTAAGCTAACTGATGCAAATGGTAAATTAAGATTTTTTTCTAAAGGATCATTGATTCCAATTATCCAATTTTTGTTTTCATTAAAACCACTACACCTTACCTCGCCCCCAATTTCTATCATAAAGTTTTTAATATTTTTATTATTTAAAAATTTAGCTATTATATCTACAGCATAACCTTTAGCAATAGCGCTAAAATCTAAATATATATTCAAATTATTTCTAACAGCTATTTTATTATCAAAATATATTTGATTAAAACCAACATTTTTAAGAGTTTCTCTTACTTTTAAACTATCAGGCGTTTCTAAGATTTTTGT
>Ga0111541_10000682_pt1 | contig 11078 bp, 7 predicted proteins | sample Knorr_S7_td_DCM__FD_83039 | JGI IMG/M metagenome (GOLD analysis project Ga0111541, IMG submission 83039) | Marine microbial communities from Southern Atlantic Ocean transect - Knorr_S7_td_DCM_ad_131m_LV_B (version 2) (version 2) | ecosystem: Environmental > Aquatic > Marine > Oceanic | place...
TAATAACATGATATATTCCATTAATAACTAATGGATCTAAAAGATCTGCAGGAACAGATCCAGTATAAACTACAGCGTCACCAGTTTCAAATCCATGATTAGGTATTTTGATTTCAGATATAGTTGCACCGACACTAACAACAGAATGAGCAAAAGTTTTTTCATCAATAGTTAATCTATTAATGATATTATTGTATTTTGCTTTATAATTTTGAGTTTTATTAGGAGTAATATTTAAATTAAAATTGTCACCTACTCTTAATTCATGTTGTCCATTTAAAATCGCAGTTCCAAGAGTTTTTATAGAAACACCAGTAACTTCATCAATAATAGTTTCAAGTCTATGTCTATTTCCTGTAGTAGCATTCGTAAAATAAACTAATGAATTATTAACTACTCCAGCCTTTGTAGTAGATATGCCAATATAATCATTATTTAATTTAACGCAGTATAAAGGATTTTTTGAAGATAGATTATATACTCCTGTTAATGCAGCAACATTAGATGTCTTAATAAAACCACTATTAGGATCTGGAGTCAATTTAAGTCTATCTCCAGTATTAAATGGATGACCAGGAATATAAATTGAACGAGGATGTGAACTGTTTATTATTGGATTTGATCCAGCATAACCAACAATTATATTATTTGCAGTACTACCTATACCAACAGATGATTGATATGGAATTCCATTGTATGTTATTGTAGATGCATCAATATATCTAGATTTTTTAGTTTGTAAATTTTTATTCTCTGTTTTTTGATCAACATCAAATGTAAAGATTTTTTGTCTAACTACAACTTCATCATTAAGACTATGTGCAGATTGTACTCCATTATACTTTCTAATGACATTATATTTGTTATTCCAAACATCTTTAGAGGTTATCAACATTTCCTCATTTCCAATTTTTATAATATCATCAACTGCGAATTTATCACTAATTGTGCTATCATACATTCTAATGGATGTATTGATTCCAGTTGCAACAGTATTACCAATAGCAACAGATAAATTGGAAGCAACTGTAGTTACACCAATTGTTCTATCACCTTCAATATTCTTATATAATGAAGAGGAAATTCCAGTTATTTCAATAAGATCTCCATTTACATAATCATGAGGAACAGTACTAAATGCAGTTACTGTATTGTCTTTAAATCCAAAGGATAGATGTGATTTGATAACCTGTGTAGTACCAACAGAAATTACAGTTTTACCAAGAACTTCACTTACAGAAGCAGTTATATTATTTTCACTTGGGAAATTTATTTTATCTCCTACTTTGTAAAGTTCTCCAGATTCTAGAGGTATTATAGATGTTATTCCAGATTGTGATGTTCCATTTACTTCTAAAGATACCTTCGTTTTTAATGAATCATTTAAGAATGGATAATCTCTGTATATCTCATTTAAACCAAGAGGTGTAATATTTCTTCTATATTCACCAGTATTGACTATTTTATCGGATTGATTATTAAAAATACTATAATTAAATGAATCTGTTGCATTTCTATGTTTAAAAGTTACATATGGAAATACTGGATCCCAAGATGGTGTAGCACCAGAACTATCTACAGGTGTAAAATATGCATAGGTTCCATTTGGAAAATCACCATTAACAATATACCTACCATTAAATTCATCTAAATCGCCTTTTCCATTATAAACATAATCCTGTATAAAATTTCCATCTGCAAAACTAGAAGGTCTAAGATCAACATTGACTATTTTATCTAATTCATAACTTGATTTTAATCTCTTTATTCCACCAGTACCACTAGCATCAGGTATTGGTTTTGCATTACCAACAGATCCATAGATTGGATTTCCATCATATGCCCAACCAATAATTGGAGAATGTGCAGCACCTGGTTCACTTACATCTAATTCAGCAAAAGTTGAATTGTTTAGATTATCGCCAAGTATTTTTCTAATTTCTTTAGGAGCATAAAAACTACAAATTTTATTTCCTTTTGATTTTAACTCAGAAGAAATTTGTACAGTATCTTTGTAAATGTCCTTATTAGTTCCAGTTAATAACCAATCATATCTTTGAACATTATTAAATCCCCATTCATGAACTTCTGCTGTTAATTGACAATCACTACCAAAAGGAGTAACAGTAATTGAAGTGGGACTTACTGCAGATGTAATACCAGCATATTCTCTTCCTTTGTTAATAACTTCAACAGAAGTTACTATACCATTGGTAACATTTGCTCTAATTTTAGCAAATCTACCCTTTCCATTAATTGTCAATATTGGTGCTGTAGTATATTCACTACCACCATTTAATATTGCTGCTCCTTCAATCTCTCCAGTAGCACTTACGATAGGTTGCAATTCTGCATCTTTTCCTGTTACTAACGTAACAATTGGTTTTCTAATAAAATTAACAATATTCGTAACACCATATCCAACTCCTCCAGATTGGAGGAAAACATTATCAACTTTTCCCTTCACAAGTGCTTCTGCTGTTGCAGTATAATATGATGGCAATACTGTACTACCTAAACCAACAGGTCCACTAATATTAACAGTAATATCAGGATAATTGAAAGTATGGGTTCCAGAACCAATACTAGTCAAATCAACATAAACTTTATTACCATAATCAGTAATACTATTACTCAATCTAAAATTATTTTTATCCAATACTGTAACAATATAATTAGATGTATCTGTCAATCCACCTATTACACTATTTGATGTTGAATATTTAATTTTATCCGAATTTTTAAAATTATGCTTCTTAGCATATATTGAATTATTATGAGTATCAATACCAACAAAAGTTTTAAATATATCCTTTCTATCAGCAGGTGGATATTGTTGGGAATCAACTAAAACTTTATTATTAGAATAACCGTGTCCAGAATTTAAAATAGTAATATCTGCAATTATATTTCTACTCTTTGTAGATTTAAAAGTATGAGTACCATTTCCATAAGCAAGAAAATCAATTGCTGAAGTTGCTGCTCCAACTAATGCTTTTTCTTTAGTTGAATAAATTCTAAACGCTGTAGTATCACCAGGATATTGTGAAATATAGTAGATTCCACCACTTGACAATAAAGTTGTTGTAATTCCAATATTAGTTGCTCCAACACCAATTGGAGTACCACTTGCAGTATAAATTACTTCTTCTCCTTGAAGGAACTTATGATCATCATCTAATGTTATCTTATTTAAAGTAAGATCTACCTTAAAATCATTAAAAGATACAAAATGATCGTATCCTTGCATTTTTGCTTGACAATCTGCTCCAGATCCATTTCCACCAGTAATAGTAACAGAAGGAGTTGCAATATAATCAAATCCTCTAGTTCTAAGGACTATTTCATGAATTGAACCGTCTGTGACATGTGCATTAGCAACTGCAGAACTACCATATGAGTCTGCAATTGCAACATTTGGAGGACTAGTTACACTATAGTTGCTTCCACCATCCAAAACTATAATATTATCTAATTGTCCATAATATACAGCATCGTCTGATATTGGAGAATGAAATTCAATTCCATTTAAAGCAACTCCAACTGGACCTATAATATTAGTATTATTCTCATTATTTTTTGGATTTCTAAGAATCCTTCTAAAATTATCTTGATTTTTTAATGTTCTATCTACATCTCCAAGAGGAATTGATGGTGTAATTCTATGAGAATCTGTACCAGATCCAGTTATTGATATAGTGTTACCAAGATATAAATTTTGAGGATTTAAAGATAATTTTATATTATTAACATCAACAACATTAACATAATATGTTCCAGTTGTTATACCAGTCACTTTACTATCATCAGTTAATGGTTGATAGTAAATTTTTTCTCCATTTAAGAACTGATGTGAATTTATGTTTATACCACTTGATACTACATCATTTGATTCAAATGTTACAGTTCTATCTGTTGTCTGTATTGCACTATCTGAAGGATATCCAGAAAACGCAACATAAGCATTATTTTTAGTATCAATGAAGGTATTTTGTATATTTGCAAGTAAATCACCTACACCAAGATTATTAGAAGCAAAAGATAGTCTCTTTTTAACAACATAATTTAAAACTGAAAAACTAAATCCAGCACCTATTGTAAAATTATTTTCATCAATAACATTTTTAACTTCAACATCAGAATGTATAAGTTGTCCATTATCTTTTCGTATAAAATCAACTCTATCAAATTTATTTAAAAAGTGATTATTTTTTGTTCTAATACTACTTCCAGATATAACTTCAACATCAACATAAGTTACATTATTATGGAACCAATTATTTAATTTCTTATCAGAGTATAATACCTTTTCACCAAGATGTTTTAAATTTAATGTATCACCTCTTTTAAAATATTTTGTTTTAGAGATGTCAGTAGCAGAAGCACCACTTACTGCACCAACTGCTCTCATTTTACAAACCTTTGTTGAATCATGATTCTCCAAACCATAGACAAAGTTATCATCAATTATTGGCGTAGATTCACTTAAAAATGTTGTAATTCCACACCCAAAGAATTGATTATGTGATTTTGAAGTATACGTAGAAGAAGAATACCCACCAAATGAATTTTGATACAAAAATGTACCACTAGTACCAAATCCAATTGTAGAATCAACAGTTACTGTTGATGTTGTAGAAGCAGTACCTATAACTTTAGTCTTATTATTAATTTTAAAGTTATGGGAAACTGTTCCATGAGATATTGAAATTTTATGATATTTTTTATTATCTAAAAATATTTCTTCAACATTAGAAATTGCACCAAGAGCAGTAGGAGAAGTAATAGAGTCTTGGAATAATGTAGTTTCTTTTAAATTTACAGGATCTCCTTCCAATGCTTCTACTATTATTTGATCAACAACAACCCATTCAGCACCAGAAGATGTAATAGTATTATTAAAAGGTTTTACAATTTCAACATTTTTTCCAAATAATACCTTAAATAAGATCTCAAGTGAAGTATTAGTTCCTTTTGATATATAAAAATCCTTTGCTCTAGTTAAAATATTTTCAACTGAAAGTGTAGGATGGAAATTTCTTTTTTCTACTCCAGGAAGATATTGTGTCTTAAATTTCTCATAAAATTTGACTAAAAATATATGACTTAGGTTTGAAACTACTGATTCAACAACATGTTCATCTGATTCAGTAGTAGTAAATGTTAAGAATTGAGGATCTCCATTCTGTTCTAATGAACTAATTCCACTAAAACCACGAATACAACCAGTAAAAGAAGTTGCAGTTTTTCCTGTATATGTAATAATCTCATTATTAATCTTTATGATACCATAACTATTTGGAAAACCACCAGTATTTGTAACATTAATAATATCATCAAATGCAAGAACTTCACTAGTTAATTTTATTGGGTATAATGTTTGTAAAACAACAGTATTCAGAGCAGCAAAACTCTTTATATTCTTATTATCTGGAATATTTTCAGCAAGATCATTTATTCCATACTCATGTTCTTGAGAAACGTAATACTGATTTAAAAAATCTTTAAATAGTGGATTATCTTCATGTATAAAATCTGGAATCTGACTATCCAGAATATGTGAGATTTTTACTTTTGTATCTGCCATTTCTATCTGGTATACCTTTTATTGCTAATGAAACTTGAAGATGGTGTGTAGGAAGTTCCTGATTTATTAGAACCAGAAGAAACTAAGTCTTCTTGTAATGTCAATTTACTTCCACTAGTAGTATCTAGCACAATATAAAGATTCTGTTTTGCGATGATATCATTGGATTCTGGTGTAACTTCAATTTCTATTTTATCTGTTACTGTTGTTGATGCAATTGTAACTGCATATAGAATAATTTCACCTTTAACGTAGTCAACAGTACCTGCATTATCATTAATAAAGTTTGGTTCACCATTAACTATTTGGAAAAATCTTATTTTTCCTGTTAATCCATCAGGATCTGGTAAATCAGTCAAATAAACATCACCATCAATATTAGCAATTTTAAATGCTGAAGATCTAATATTAAATCCTTCCAAATCTGCATGGAATCTATTTGAATAACATAACTCGTAATTTGCTAACTGATTATATGCTGGATTTAAATCCCTTCTCATTACTACAACAGTAATGTTAGAAGTAATTGCATCATCTACTTTATCAATAATAGAGAGTAATTTACTATACTTCATTCTACCACCAAACGAATTTATATCGGATGATGTAGCATAGTTAGAAATTGATTTTAGTATTCTTGAAGATAATTCTTCTTTTGTTGAAACAAAACTAGGATTATATGAAACTGTTGAATCATATTCAACGTAAAGATATTTCAAATCAATAAACTCTTGTATAATTCCTGCAACAGTATACTTTTTCAAGTTACTTTTAATGGAATTTTTAACTGTTGATGATAACATTTCACCAGTTTTAGGTTTAATTGTTATAAAAACCTTTCCATATTGAGGAGGATCTAATTCTTCTCCACCATATGCAGTAACCTGTTCAATATTTGGATAAACCGAAGGAATTATACTTGTATAATCATTTGCAGTAACTGCTCTAAATTGGGACGCATAGACCCTTGGAGCAAGGTATTTGACATTATCAGTGGATTCAATATTATCACCATTCTGAGACGATTGTGTGGTGGTTAGAAGAGATATACCACTAGTTATTGTAGTGTCAACTACGCTATCACTATTCCTCATTGGATAAGTAACATTTCCTGAGAAATTAAAATTAGTAGCACCATTACCATCTTGACCATTAGTAGTAATGTAACTTACAGTAATTGTTGAACCATTGGGTGGTTTTTTACCTAAAGTACCATCACCAAAGAGTATTTGATACTTTTCATCCTCTATTTCTTGTATAAGGAAAAGTCTAGACTCTGAACTTACATTAAAAATATTCTCATATGCACTATAAGTTTCAGTAACTCCATCACTTTCTACATTAAGTATAATAGTGGTTGTGTCAATATTTGCATTAGGTAGGATATATTTTGCATCTACTTGCAAATCATTAACAATAAATTGCTTTGTAAGGTAATTTCCTTCGTATATACTTACGTTTTCAAATTTTGCAATTCCACTATTATCTGGTGTTACTGTAACTTTATCTGGGACAGAGAAGATATAATTACCATTTTGTACTTGTCCCACTGCAACAACACCAGGTTGAAGTGTGACATATCTTGCTGCAGATGCACTTACATCTACTGTAAACGATACTTTTGCTATTGCAGAGCGTTTTGAACGTGGGACATATCCAATATTCCTTGCTAGTGATACTACGTTTTCTCTTACAGTAGCACTATCAATGAATGCTTCATTAACTGCCATGTTAGTATTATAGGCAGTAATATAGGAATTATATGCAAGATTATCAATTAGAACCGAAAAATTTGATCCTTCAAAGTCAAAATCAGTGAAATTGGAATTAGATCTAAGGTAATCCTTGATCTGAGTCTTTAAATCGTTAAAATCTAGGTTGGTGAACTGATTAAATGACATTATACCCTGGTCGGTTGTAGTAAAAATTCTATATTTTGTTGCGGAAATGGCAATCCTACTATCTCATACTCAACTCTAACACCCAAATAGTTTTCATCAGGGTTAGGTTGGACTGTAACAGAGGTTAAATTGATTCTTGGTTCAAAGTTATTTAATAAAGTAGTTATTTCTGTCTCCATAACATCCCCTATACCACTATCCATGAGTTCAAAAAGGGAATTATCAATGGATGTACCGATCAATTCATTAAAATATCTCTCATTAAAACGAGTTCTAGTCAAATTAATGACAGATCTCTTAATTGCATCTTCATTTTTAAGTACAATTACATCATTAGTAACTGGATGTCTCGTAAAAGACAAACTTATGTCCTTAAAAGCACGAGATATTTTGACGGCCATTCAAAAAAATAATTAGACTGTTAATATATGTATATCCGTTTTTCAAAGTTTTGTATTTTAGGCATAAAAAAAGTGGTATTTAAACCACTTTTCTGACTCTTAGGTCTGAAGGGACGAAACCTTCTGCTTGTAATGCGTCTAAACGCTTCGTGGCCTCTTCTTTAGTCATGTTAGCACCAACTATGTCCCAACCTTGTGTAAAGAACTGCTCTACGTTATAAAGTTGCTCCTTTTCCATGTTTTACCTCCCTTGACCCCTGTAACGTTTTTTTGCCTTGTTTGAGGCGGTTGAAGCATATTTAGTATGCTTACCTCGCCCCTGATAGGTCTTCTTTGGTCTCGCTTCTACTTTGTCTTGATTGATAAGACTTCTCATTGCCATAGTTTTTTCTCCGTTTTTTTATCTTTAGCGGCCGTGTTTTTAACGGCCCGATTTTTATAAGGTATAAGACCTCTTAGATTACCCGTGTTTTTTCGTGACCTACTCGAATCTTCGGATCACACCAGATCTCGAAACCTGCTTCGATAGCGTCTAGACAGAACGAGACATCCTCGCCACACATATCTTGAACCTCACCAGATTCAAAGACTTGCATCTTTGGAGCGAACCAAGGATAAGGGAGACCCTCATGCTCAAATACTCCATGCTTTATAAGTAACCAACCAAATCCAGTGTAGTCACATGTGAAGGGTTTGCGACGCTTGCTCATCGTCTCTATGGTTTCATGATTCATCACACCACCATTCTGACGGAAATCATCCTCTTCTAACCAATGTGCAATAGAAGTAGTCTTTCCATCCTCTGTGCAATACCACCCTGCTGCAATCTGTTTATCCATATGTACAAGACGATAGAACTTCTCAGTGTCAAATACAATGTCACTATCAATCCATAACTGATAATCATATTTCAACTTACCATCCCACGGAACCTGATTAGGTCCTCTGAGAACATTAGCACCAAGACACTTACATCTTGCAAAGTTCACCATTGAACTATAATCTTGAGATATCTGAATCGCTGCACCGTTCTGAACTAAGTCAAAACATAACTGTACAAATGCTTTTAAAAAGATGTAAGAAACTCCTCTACCAGGTAAACAGAATACCACCGTCTTACCTTTAATCATTTCTTTGGCTTCATCAATGTTAAAAGTATCTTGCGATTCTTTCTTCTTAGGCACGTCTGCCTTTACTGTAAAACCTTTAGCCATAACCTCGAATGTTATTATATGTTTATTATACCACTACAAGTCAATAATTGCAACGGTCCTCTATTTAGATCGACTGTACACTACGGTTCTTACCCATTCTCAGAAGTCTTCTTCTTCAAATTTGTCTAGTAGATCCTTAAGATCCGACTTTAGAGATGAGTTTACAAGTAGATGGGTGTCTTCTTCGATTCTGTACTGAATAGTCTCCATTAGAGTATCCTTCTCGTATTCGTCAAGTTCTAATCTCATAACTTCCTTATTTTAACCCGTCACATTATATATTTCCTGCGATTCTTAGAGGGGGCGGTTTTTTCCCTTTTAAAATTTTCTATAAGGCTTCCGATAAACCCATACAGAGTATGTATAAAATTCTGAATTTTCATTGGGGTCTTATGCCTGGGGTATTTGGGGTAAAATTTTTTTTTCCGAATTTTTTATCACTCTCGCTTTCTGGGTTCGTTGTAGGTTAGGGACTTTCGTTTTTTTAAAACGCAAGGGCGGGGGCGATATAACAAAAAAAGGGCGAAAACACTGTCATATCAAGGGATCTGGACGAAGTGGACGAAGTAACAATAAAAAGGTGCCAAATCGCAGTCATAGCAAGGGATCTCAGATCTTAATCTTTATTTAATATGATAATGATTGACATCTTAAATATATTTGGTATCATATAATTAGGGTTAGGTTAGTAACATTTAACGAATCCTTAAGTATAAAGAATTAGTTTAAATTACTAATTATTAATAATAACGAATAATATTTAAAAAGTATAATAATTAGATGACGAACATAAGACTGCTAAGTAACAACGAACTGCTATAACGAAGCAAGGTAGGTATCATTTAATGCACGAATACTACGAAGTTAATAACATTTAGTGCATCTAATATCATTTAGAAACTTATACTTAAGGTCGATAATATCATCGCTTAAGTTATCATTAGTCTCATAATATAATAGCAATTCTTTATATAAATCATCACACTTTTTACCTTTGCAGAGTGTATTGAATTGAGTGTAATTAGAATACATAACGAAGTAAATAACGAAGGTTAATTAATAGATAACGAAGTTACATAGGGGTGCTATGTAACAACGATAAGTACGAAGTTGTATCACTATTTGTCATTTATTCTCTTATATGTTACCCAAGTTATTGCCTGAACATCTGAAACTTTCAAAGATAAGTTATATTTTTTATTGATAAATGATGTTGCTAATTTATATTCAGTCTGTAAGATCTTATAATTCTTTTTACTTATTGGAGGTACATCTTTTAAAGATGATACTCTATTAGATGCAATATTAAAGGCGTGACCATCTACTGTGATCGCTCTCTCATCGCCTATAATATTCCAATAAAAGTTTTTTGTCTTCCTAGCATTAACTCCCAAAATAGTCTCTATAGAATCGTTACTGCCATCACTCTGTAAGATTTTAATTGCTTTATCTTTACATATAGGATAAGTTGAGACTAATACGTCATCTAGGTTATTATTCTCAAAATATGCCATACAAACATTTAAAGCATCTTTTTTATTAGTATTCCATTGATTTTGAACTGATAATGCTGCTATAACTCCTGCTATCTTTTTATAAGATATTTCAAAATCTAATGTAGATTCTAATAGCATAGTAAAATCTTTTGCTAACTTATACCATACTAAACCAGCATTTATTTCATCTTGTGACGCTTGCTTATAAATGTTGTGAATATTACCTTTAGTGACCTTATAGTCTTGTTTAGCGATTGTTAATGTAGGCATTGATTTGATTGCGATTAATATAATAATAATCCTTTTTAATGCCTATTCAATATAAGATGTGCCAGTTTATAAAGTGTCTACTAAATGGTTTACAAGTGGATCTGATCGCTTATAATAAGAATAACAAGCAAAGACAGCAGTAGGGTAACTGCTTGAACAATTCATCGACACTCACCATGTCAATAAAAAAAAAAAAAAAAAAAAAAAAA
>Ga0111541_10000686_pt1 | contig 11049 bp, 12 predicted proteins | sample Knorr_S7_td_DCM__FD_83039 | JGI IMG/M metagenome (GOLD analysis project Ga0111541, IMG submission 83039) | Marine microbial communities from Southern Atlantic Ocean transect - Knorr_S7_td_DCM_ad_131m_LV_B (version 2) (version 2) | ecosystem: Environmental > Aquatic > Marine > Oceanic | place...
AAAGATTATGTTAGCCATGATCGGGAGAAAAAATAGTGAACCTTTGGTGGTGTAATGTTTGATTATTTTGTAAAGCGAATACTTGTCATGGTACTTACTCTTCTGGTTGTAAGTGCTCTTGTTTTTATTGTTATACAATTGCCCGAAGGCGATTATTTGACAAGCTATATTGCAGAGCTCGAAAGTCAGGGCGAGTCTGTGGATCCTCAGAAAATAAAATACTTGAAAGAGGAGTTTAATTTAGATTACCCAATTTGGCAGCAATATTTAATTTGGATTAGTGGAGTAGTTCAGGGAGATCTGGGAAGGTCTATAGAATATGATATGCCAGTTGTTGATGTAATAGGGGAAGTGTTTTTATTTGCGGTAGTACTGAACGCCAGTGTAATACTTTTTATCTATGTTGTTGCTTTTCCTATAGGTGTTTACTCTGCTACAAATCAGTATAGCTGGGGAGACCATGGCCTGACATTTATTGGCTTTATTGGTCTGGCTACCCCAAATTTTCTTCTTGCTTTAATTCTGATGTTTCTAGCCAAAAAATATTTTGGTATCTCAATGGGAGGGTTGATGGATCCCGAGTTTGAGGGGCAACCTTGGACCCTAAGCAAAACGATATCTATTTTAGAGCATCTCATAGTACCCGTAATTGTTATAGGTACGTCTGGGACTGCAGGTATGATAAGGAGATTAAGAGCTAACTTGCTAGATGAATTGCATAAGCAGTACGTGATTACAGCAAAGGCAAAAGGTCTGTCCAGTAAGCGCCTGCTAGTTAAATATCCGTTACGAATGGCACTAAATCCTTTTATAGCTGATATCGGCAATCTATTACCTCAAGTTGTTTCTGGCTCTGTAATCGTAGCTGTAATTTTAGACCTTCCGACAACGGGGCCATTATTATTGGATGCACTCCGAAACCAAGACACATACTTAGCTGGTTCATTCTTGTTGTTTGTATCACTTTTGACAGTAGTTGGTATGTTTTTGTCTGATTTGCTTTTGGCCGTTCTTGATCCCCGAATTCGCCTTACGGGAGGTGCTGAAAAATGAATAATAGACTAGAGCACTACGTTTCTCAGGACCCATTCAATCCTATGGAAGTTGAAAAACTCTCGCCAGAGCAGGAAAAGTTCTATATGGCTTCGCAGTGGAGAATGATGTGGTGGAGATTGAAGAGGCACAAGCTGGCTGTTTGGTCTGGTATAGTATTATTAGTGTTGTACACATCTATTTTGTTTTCTGAAGTTATTGCCCCTTACAATTTACAGACACGCAATCCAGATTTTATATTTGCACCGCCTCAGTCAATAAACCTTTTTCATGAAGGAAAGTTTATGGGACCATTCGTTTATGGTCTTAATTATAAATTGAATATGGATACTTTGCGCCGGGAATATACCGAAAACCGGAATTCTATTCAGCCAATTAGATTTTTTTGTAGAGCTGATGGTTATAAATTTTGGCAACTATTTCACTCGGATGTTCACTTATTATGTCCGGCAAAAGATGGTACTTTATTTATTTTTGGGACAGATAGATTAGGGAGGGATATCTGGTCTAGAATAGTCTATGGAACACGAATTTCGTTAACAGTCGGTTTAGTTGGTATTCTGCTTAGTTTTTTAATTGGTATATCCGTAGGAGGGGCTGCGGGCTATTTTGGAGGCTGGGTTGATAGTTTATCCCAAAGGCTGATTGAGATATTGAGATCTATTCCGGAATTACCATTATGGATGGGTCTTTCAGCTGCCTTACCTGTTAGCTGGAGTCCTTTAGCTGTATTTTTTGGTCTCACACTGATACTCGGCCTGGTTGATTGGCCTGGCTTAGCGAGAGCTGTAAGATCAAAATTACTATCGTTAAGAGAAGAAGATTATTGTACAGCAGCTGAGCTTTTAGGTGCATCACCGCAAAGAATTATTTATAGACATCTATTACCTAACTTTATGAGCCATCTGATTGCGTCAGCTACACTGTCTATACCGTCGATGATACTGGCGGAGACTGCTCTCAGTTTTTTAGGTTTAGGTCTGCGCCCGCCTATTACTAGTTGGGGAGTTTTATTAGTTGAGGCCCAGAACCTTGAGGCGGTTGAGCTTTATCCATGGCTGCTTATCCCGGCTATACCCGTAATTATAACAGTGTTGGCATTTAATTTTTTTGGCGATGGGCTCCGCGACGCAGCAGATCCTTATAAGGCATAATTTGCCATGAAATTTGAAGTTGTAAAAGAACTATTGTGCGGCGTCCCCTACATGGCAGAGGACGAAGGGTGGGAACTATATAATTTTATTTGTAACGAAAAACCTTCCTCAATTCTTGAGTTAGGTCACGCGCATGGTGCCTCTACTATATATATGGCTGCTGCACTAGATGAAATTGGATCTGGCGTCATTGAAACTGTTGATCTGTCTGCAGCGCAAGATAGAGACCCAAATTTAGAAAAATTAACTTTAGACAGTGGGCTAAACGAATTTATAAATATTTTTAGAGAAAAAAACTCCTACACTTGGTTTTTGAAAAAAAAGATCGAGAATTGTACTTCTGGGCATATTTGTGAACCTATTTATGATTTCTGTTTTATTGATGGACCAAAAAATTGGACCATCGATGGTTTAGCATTTTTTTTAGTTAACAAGCTACTTAAAAATAAGGCGTGGATCTTGTTTGATGATTACTTGTGGACCTATGGAAAACATGACGGCAGGGAATCTACAGATGGTATAACTGTGAGATCTCTTGGAAACGAAGAATTAGAGGAACCACATATAAAGCTAATATTCGAGTTACTCGTTATGCAGAGTGGTGAATTTTCAAATTTTAAAATCCAAGATAACTGGTGGGCTTGGGCGCAAAAATCTAAAAGTGGAAGTAAAGTATTAGAACATACCAGTAAAATGATGACCAAGAATTAGTGCTTCAAATCTTTCGTATCCATAGGCTTGAGCTATAGTTGTTTTCTGAATGATTAATTTCCCTTAGAATGGTGGTCTGTAACAATGACCCCATTCTTGAAGTGACATAGTGACTAGAAAATACAACCTCATAATTAGGCCCATACAATAATGTAGCTAGGCCTGACTGTTCGTTGTATCCACGCCATGCCCATTCCTCTGGGTAATTGTCAGGTAAGAATATATCATGTATTTGAATTAATACTCCTGAGGGCAAAATAGGGAATATATGATTTAGAAAAATATCAACATCAGTGCCGGGCATTATTATATGGCTCGAATCTACAAATAAGATATCTCCTGACTTCAGTTCCTTAAACAAAGAAAATTCTGTATTTTGGATTATATCATTAATAAGAGTAGCTTTTGTGCCATCTATTTCCGCTCTAGGTGCTGGATCTACGCAGCACAATTTTGTTTCTAATAAGCCATCTTCAATAGCGCGAGACATAAATCGGGTAGAATGACCTGAGCCAACTTCAATTATCAATTCTGGTTTATAAGTCCGAACTATAGAATAGGCAATGGCTGCATCTAATGGAGGAAACCAGTCTTGATCCCATCTAGGTTGAGGTGGATTATCTTTACCGATTTTTCTAAGATCTTCTGTAAATTGCTTTAAGACTTCAATATGCTCAATGAAAGCATTCTCTTTTTCCCTAAATAATATTTCCAGTTGTGAGTATGCTATCTCCTTTTTATGCAAGGATAATTCTTTTGTATAACGATAAGGTATAAAAAAACCTTGAGGGTTTAAACCTAGTATGGTCGATAATCCCATTCTTAATAGTCGTAATTTCTTCTTAAAAATTGGAAAGTATGAGGGCATCTTACTTAGTTAATGCAGGTCCCAATCAAGACCAATATTAATTGCCCGTGCAGAATGAGTAAGTTTACCCACAGAAATATATGTTACGCCAGTCTTTGCAATGCTCCTAATTGTTTGAATATTGATATCGCCCGACGCCTCAGTAGGTACACTTCCATCTATTAGATTAACAGCAGCAAGACACTCTTCCGCATTCATATTATCCAATAAAATTATATCAGCTCCAGCGGCCAAAGCCTCTTCTACTTGAGTGAGAGTGTCACATTCAACTTCTACATCTTTCAAGCCTGCTTCCTTAGTCCTTTTAATAGCATCTGTTATACTTCCGCAAGCCGCTATATGGTTATCTTTAATTAAGACACCATCGTCTAGGCGGAAACGATGATTCTGAGCCCCTCCAACCCTCGTCGCATATTTAGCAAGTTCTCTTAATCCCGGGATAGTTTTTCTCGTATCAAGTAAAATAGCATTGGTATCACTTATCTCATTAACATATTCCCGAGTTAGGGTAGCTATACCTGAGAGGTGTTGGATCATATTTACTGCTATTCTTTCACCGCTTAAAAGAGCTACCGCAGGCCCTTCTATTATACTAAGAACGTCACCAGCTTCAGCAGTCTGTCCATCTTCAAAAAGAATGCTACACTTTATTAATGGGTCAAATCGCGAAAAAATATCTGGCAATAGTGGTAGACCCGCGCAGATCATATGTTCCCGTGTGGCTAGCTTGCCGACGAATTTAGTGTCCTCTGGAATTACTGCCATAGAAGTAATATCTCCACTTCCCAAGTCCTCGGAAATTGCCTTATCTAATATTCCAGCAATTATTTCCATTTCAATACCTGATAGTGGCATATTCAGGCAGCAGTTCTATTCTGGGTAGCTGGTTTCGGAGACATATCTAGCATCTTTTTCAATGGGCGCAGTGCCTCCAGACGAAGTTTCTCTGGTAGCTCAATTTTTGGAGTTTCATTTTTCATTGCAAAATATAATTTTTCCAGTGAGTTCATAGCCATATAGGGACAATTAGCGCAGCTACATGTTCCGTCCTCACCTGGTGCGGGTATCAGATTCTTAGATGGAACCGATTTTTTCATTTGGTGGATTATATGTTGCTCCGTTGCAATAATGACTGTTTGAGCTGGTGTATCTACTACAAAGTCCAAAATTGAACGAGTTGAGCCAACGTGATCGGCATGCCGAAGTATACTCTCGTGGCATTCTGGGTGAGCTGCTACAACTGACTCTGAATGACGCGTCATTAGTTTTACAAGTTCCCGTTCATTAAATTGTTCATGAACTATACAGGTACCTGGCCAAAGTTCCATCTTACGCCCTGTTTTTTTAGATAAATAACCACCCAGATGCTTATCCGGACCAAAGACAATATTTTTATTTTCCGGTATTTGTAATATTATCGCTTCAGCATTCGAGGAAGTTACAATTATATCGGATAATGCTTTTACTTCTGCTGAACTGTTGATGTAAGTTACCACCACGCTATTCGTAAACTGTGAAATAAAAGCTTTAAATTCTTCTGGTTCACATGAATCTTCCAATGAACAACCAGCATCCTCGTCTGGTATTACTACAATTTTATCAGGATTAAGAATCTTTGCGCTTTCTCCCATAAATTTTACACCACAAAATGCTATCATATCAGCTTCAGTTTCTGTCGCCTTTCTTGATAAGTCCAAGGAGTCGCCAACAAAATCAGCGATATCCTGTATTTCTGGCGACTGATAGTAATGGGCAAGAATTACAGCATTTTTTCTTTCTTTAATGCTGTTTATTTCATCCTTAATGTCCAAGAAAGGTGGTAAAGTTTGGTTCAATGAACTTCCATTATCTTTATTAATGAAGCTATTTTCCATTTTTCACACTTTTATCTCTTTAATCTAGCACAAAATAATCACTATGTAGTAACATTTGGGCTAAATCATGTATAAGTCAAGAGTATTAAATACAATCAAAGAACAATAAAAAAAGCCATAAATTGTTAAAGTAATAAAAAAGATTTACCTTATCTTTACTATATCCAGACACTGTATCTTGCTAAGTTTTGTACTTTTGTAAATTAGGAGGTTTACCATGGGTGCAGTAAATTCCATTGTAGATATTGTTAATGGTGTTACTCGTTTGGCTATGGCTCTAATTCCCCTTGCCATTGTTTTAGGGGTATTATTAGGCGCTAACATACCTATTTTTGGCGGAGTCATAGAAGAGATAGTTAGGATTGTTAAGGTTTTTGCGGGAGAGAGTCTTATTGGCTTGGTTGCTTTAGCTATAGTTATTTGGCTGTTCAGGATATCAACCGCTAAGTAGTAGATCTTAAAGGCAAAATTTCTGTCTTTAGAAATAGATAAAATTTGCTAACTTATTGGGGTCGCATCCTAATTTCCGGATGGGGCCCCATAAAGTTTAAGGCTAATGATGAAATCAAGTAAAACACGAATTCTTACTACGCATGTTGGTAGCTTACCGCGTCCTGAGAAACTTGTGTCAATGCTTATAAAGCAAGACAAAGGAGAGCCCTATAACGCTAGCGAATTATCTAAATTTGTTTCAAAGGTTACAAAAGAGATTGTTAAACAGCAAATTAAGACAGGGATCGATATAATAAATGATGGTGAAGCAGGCAAAATCTCCTATCACGTTTATGCAAAACATAGGTTAACTGGCTTAGAGAATGTGACAGGGCAGGGTGTTCCTGGAAGACCATTACCGCGGGATATAAAAGAGTTTCCGGAGATGGTGCCTAAACCACTTGGCGGCGGCGGAACCGAGCTACTGCAGGCAGTTATGTGCAAGGGGCTTGTTGGTCACAAAAATGATAAGCCTGGTAAAACAGACATTGATAATCTAAGAAATGCTATAAAAGGGCTGGAGCCAGAGGGAGTATTTATGACTTCAGTTTCTCCTGGATGTTTAGTTAACTATGTGCCTAATGATTATTATTCAAGTAGAGATAAATATAGAGATGCTTTAACTTTGGCTATGAGGCCGGAGTATGAATTGATAGACAACGCCGGTTTTATTCTTCAGCTTGACTGCCCAGATTTAGCAGGTTGCAGACATACAGATCAACAAGATTGGTCTGATAAGGAATTTCTTTGGGAAGTTGAAAAAAGCGTAGAGGCTCTAAATGAGGCTACTTCAAATATAGCGCCGGAGAATATGAGGATGCACATCTGCTGGCTTAATTATTCAGGCCCTCATACTCATGATATACCAATATCCAAAATTATAGGTGCTTTAAGTAAAGCTCGTCCTCAGGGTCTCCTTTTTGAAGGGGCAAACCCAAGGCATGAACATGAGTGGGAAGATTGGAAGGAAGCAAAAATTCCGGACGATAAGATTCTCATCCCGGGAGTAATTGACTCAACAAATAATTTCGTAGAGCACCCAAGGCTAGTTGCTCAACGTATATGTAGATATGCGGATATAGTTGGGCGCGAGCGAGTTATTGCAGGTACTGATTGTGGGTTTTCTACCTATGCAGGCAGAAAAGCAGTATATCCGTCTGTCGTTTATGCAAAACTAGATGCTTTGGCAGATGGAGCCAAATTAGCAACTGACAGTTTGTGGTAGAATTATAATTAAGGAATATTTGAATTTATGAGCGAGGGTCTATCTCTGAATACCAACTTTGAATGTGTTTATGGTCAGGTTGAGCAGGTTAGTCCACTAATTCGCAGGATAGTTGCACCTAATCCTGGTCCATTTACATTTAAGGGTACAGGTACCTATATATTGGGGGTTGGTGAAGTTGCTATTATAGATCCAGGTCCTTCTATAGAAAAGCATATAGACTCTATTTTAGAGGGCTTAAAAGGTGAGAAAATTACTCATCAGTTAATTACACATACTCATGTAGATCACTCTCCTGCATCGGCCCAAATTAGCAATTTAACTGGTGCTCCAACTTATGCATTTGGTCCTCATGGTCTCGGATTGCTAAATGATACGGAGAAAGTAGAAGAGGGGGGGGATTTCGAATTTATACCAGATAATTTAGTATTTGATGGTGAAATACTGGAAGGTACTGGCTGGACTGTTGAATGCGTACATACTCCAGGCCATACCTCAAATCATATTTGTTATTTTTTAATGCAGGAGAATGCACTTTTTTCTGGAGATCATGTTATGGGTTGGTCGACTACAGTTATATCTCATCCAGATGGGGATATGGGCGCCTATATAGATAGTTTAGAAAAGTTATGTGAGAGGAAACAAGATAATATTTATTATCCTACCCATGGTGCGCCCATACCTGAACCGCTGCCCTTTGTCAGAGGCTTGATAAAGCATAGGAAAGTTCGGGAGAGGCAAATAATTGAATTACTGGAAAACAGTCCAAGAGTAATTTCTGAAATTATTCCAATAATTTATAAGGATTTGGATCCAAGGCTTGTTCCGGCAGCCAAGAGGTCAGTGTTTTCTCATATTGTTGATCTTTACCAGAGGGGTGTCGTATCTTCCGAGGGAGAGCTTAATATAGAATCTACTTTTTACTTGAATTAGATTTTGTAATACAAGTACCGTTAATAACAAATTATTTTTGGTAATATTTAAAAAAAGACTATAAAAAATTAATTTACCGAGATTGTTGTTATTAATCAGTAACCTTTTCTTAAATCGTACTAGTGATGAAAATTATGGCCTCAAAAGATAGAAAAAATTATGTTAGCTGGGCACAAAGCTCTATCCGCTATTGTGATTTAGACCCCAATGGGCATGTTAATAATGGCGCAATCAACACTTTTTTTGAGGATGGTAGGGTGTTGTTTCGAGATGAATATATGGTGCAACTTGGTGATGATATCCTAATAGGCTTTGCACTGGTTAAATTCTTAGCTGAATATCATCTGCCCTTATATTTTCCAGGAATAGTTGATATTGGTACTGTAGTTACCAAGGTTGGAAATTCCTCATATAACTTAGGGCAAGGTATATTTAGAGAAGATGAGTGTATTGCTACGGCTGAAGTTGTTACCGTGTCATTTGATCCTAAAAGTAAAACATCAAAGCCTATTGATTCAAAGTTGAGAGATATCCTTTATACTGCAATGCTAAATCAATAGGAATTAAACTTGGGTTTTTCTATGACAATATTTGTTCTTTTTTGAACTTGGAGATATGTAATTCAAAACAAATCAATGCTTGTGAACGACAAATCAGAAACTTGGCGAGGCAGTGTGAAATCAGAATGGTGCGATTATAATGGCCATTTTAATTTAGCTTATTACGTAGTTGTATTCGACTATGCAACAGATATATTTTACGAAAAACTTGGGATTGGTGAAAATTATCTAGAAACAGTAAAATGCTCATGGTTCACAGCAGAGGCTCATGTCTGCTACCTAGCAGAGGTATTCTCCTCTGAAGAGGTTTATTGTATTTCTAGGATTATAGGTTTTGATAAGAAGCGTTTACACTATTTCCATGAGATGTACCGATCGGAAGATGGAATATTAGTAGCAACGAATGAATTACTTGCACTTCATGTGAACTTACAGTCTAGAAAGGTGCTGGAAGTAAATAACAAAGTATGGAATAATTTATCTTCCCAATATGAATTAGATAAGGTTAAGGACAAGCCTAGTCAAATAGGCCGTAAGATAAGTTTAAAGACTTAATTTATGTAGGTTTAGATGTTAGGATACAGGTTAGTTTCATTTCCTATATCGGAGGGCAAATGCCATTAATTGATCCTCGTACTGGCGTGGTTCGCCATGAAAAAGCTAGGGTATCTGAAGGATTTACTTTGTTTACTACTCTTGGGAAAACTACAACCCGTCTTATTGATATGGACGGAGAAGTAGTCCAGGAATGGGATCTGCCTAGTGAACCAGGAAATTATGCTTATTTGCTTGAAAACGGTAATCTTTTGGCAGCTGTTCGTACCGAAGAAGGACCAGAGGGTTTGCCAGCAAAGGGCGGAAGACTTATGGAAATAGATTGGTCTGGAAATCTAGTTTGGGAATATATCGATCATGCTCAACATCATGACTTCAGGCGATGCGCCAATGGAAATACAGTATATCTTGGTTGGGAGTTGTTAGATGAAGAGTTACAGAAAAAAGTGCCTGGCGGCATCGTTGGGCAAGAGCATCCCGATGGTATCTATGGCGATTATATTAGAGAGATTGACCAACAAGGAGATGTTATATGGGAATGGTATGCTGCAAAAGAGTTAGATATGGCACAATTTCCCTTAGACCCAACTGTTCACAGAAAAGAATATGCGCACGCAAATACTATTTTTCCATGTGAGAATGGGGATTATATCATTAACTGGCGGTTTAATAATACGATGTTAAGAATTGATAGAGAAACCAAGGATGTTGTTTGGCACCTAACCGAACCCACTTATGGACAACATCATGATGTACAGGAGCTTGATAATAAAAACATCTTGTTTTTTGCTAATGGCACGGACGTGCATGTTCATGGCTCAAAAACAGGGTCAGCGGTTATTGAATTGGATCCCAAAACTAATGAGGAGGTTTGGAGATATGAGGGGTACCCCAGGTGCTCATTTATGAGTTGGTTCATTAGTGGTTGTCAGAGGTTGGATAACGGTAATACGCTTATTTGTGAGGGCCTATGGGGGAGGGTCTTTGAGGTAACACGGGATTGTGAGATTGTATGGGAGTATGTATCCCCCTTTGTTGTAGATTATCCTCACCCTGAATATGAGGCAACTAATGTAATTTTTAGGAGTTATAGGTATGGTCGCCATTCTAAGCAAATTAGAAATAGAGTTTAAATTTTAGCGTCTAAATACTTGTAACATGCCTTTCCAAATTCTTCATACAGTTTACGGGCTAATAGATGCTCATCCTTTTGAGGCTCCCATTCTGCATGCCATTGTACCCCCACTGTAAAACTAGAATCGTTTTTCAGTCTAATGCCCTCAATCACATCATCCTCTACTGTTACAGCCTCTAGTTCAAAACAACTAGCTAATTTATCTACAGATTGACCGTGCAAAGAATTAACCATTAGCTCCGAATTGTTGATTAATTTACTGAATGAGCCCTCTGGTGTTAATTTAATTAAATGTCGTAACTTAAATATTTCCTCTACATCAATATTTTCACCTCTCGGCATCCTATGATCATTTTTTCCTGGTAACTCGTTTACTCGATAATGGAGAGTCCCCCCCATGGCTACATTCATTTCTTGGATTCCGCGGCAAATTCCAAATATGGGCATTGACCTCTCGATCGCCTCTCTAATTATTGGTAAGACAGTATT
>Ga0111541_10000687_pt1 | contig 11044 bp, 11 predicted proteins | sample Knorr_S7_td_DCM__FD_83039 | JGI IMG/M metagenome (GOLD analysis project Ga0111541, IMG submission 83039) | Marine microbial communities from Southern Atlantic Ocean transect - Knorr_S7_td_DCM_ad_131m_LV_B (version 2) (version 2) | ecosystem: Environmental > Aquatic > Marine > Oceanic | place...
CATGAACACAAATCAAGAAAAAAATATCTATTTATAGTTAAATTGAGGCTAGTAATATAATAACTGTTAAGGTTTTGAATCTACCAAAGTTTTATATTATACGGCAAAACTACCCGAATTATAATCTTCTACTGCCTTCAATAATTCTTCTTGGGTATTCATTACAAATGGTCCCATGCGAGCCACCGGCTCTTTTATTGGTGTTCCTTCACAAAACAGAAAACTTGCCCCATCCTTTCCCGATTTGACGCTAAGATTAGAAGGTTTGTCAAAAAGCATAATATTTGGAGAGAAAATTTCGACCGTTTCATTATCAACATTTTTAGTGATCAACGACCCAGAGTAAACACAGATAAAGAAATTATTTTCCTGCTCTGGCTGTATCTGCCACATAGAGTCTTTTTCCATATTTATATCAAGTATTTTTACCTGGGTATGGGTCTTAGCCGCTCCTAAAATACCGGAGTGATTACCCGCTATTACTCTCTCCACTCCATTTTCCAGAGTGTTTTCTGGTATTTCACTCGAAACAATATCCTGATACCTTGGTTCGACCATTTTTTTTGTCGAAGGTAAATTTACCCATAGTTGAAACCCACTCAGCTTGCCATTTACCATTTCTGGGATTTCTGAGTGAATTATGCCCTTGCCAGCAGTCATCCATTGAATGTCTCCCGCAGACAATACACCCTCGTTCCCCACGGAGTCCCTATGTCTCATCAAACCGTCATGGATAAAAGTAACGGTTTCAAAACCTCTATGAGGGTGGTCAGGAAATCCCGCTATATAGGAATCTGGATCATCTGAATCAATCCGGTCTAACATCAAAAAAGGGTCAATTTGATCAAGTTCAGGAGTACCTAGTAATCGCGTTAGCTTAACTCCAGCCCCATCGGTTGCGGGAATTCCAGGATAATTTTGAGCTAAACGGCTGTGTTCTTTAATTTTATCCACTCTGCTTATTTTCCTTGGTATGTTTTATACCAGAGAGAGATTCAAGATACTCTAGATAAGCAAAATAATCTAAATCTCCTCTTCCAGTCCCTATCATACCGTTCCATTGTTGGCGTACGGCAGAAGTTAGAGGCATGGGTAGATTATTGTCTTTCGCTGTATCTAATATTAGGTCAAAATCTTTAGCCATCTGTCTCGCTGTAAAAGTCGGTTTAAAATCTCTTTTTTTCAAGGTTTCCTTCTTAAAGTTTACAAGTGGAGACCCTATGGCACTACTCGATATGATATCTAACATAGTATCCCAATCCAAGTTTCCGGCTTCTCCGAAAGCCAATGCTTCCCCCATCATTGACGATGTAATACCTACCATCGAATTAATGCAAAGTTTTAAAAATCGTGCTTGTTCTCCATCTCCAACGTAAAAAAGTTTATTCCCTAAAATTTCAAATAACGGATATATATTCTGGTAAACATCCTGTTTGCCGGAAGCTAGGATAACTAAACTTGCTTCCTCTGCCTGTTTTACAGAGCCGTTTACCGGCGCTCTCAAATATTTAATACTCTTTTTATCAGCATAATCTGACACTTTTTTAGAAGTAGCAGGAGATATAGTACTCATGTCAACAAACACAGAGTTAGGTGGAGCATTTTCTAAAACTCCTTCTTGCCCGAGAGCGATATCAAGAATAGTACTGTCATCAGAAATCATAGAAAATATAGTATCTGAATTTTTAGCGAGGTCTTTTGGCGTATCGTGAACTTTTGCACCTTTTTGCATAAGTGAGGCGGCTTTATCTTTAGAGCGATTATAGACGGAAATCTGGTGTCCAGCCTCTTGCAAGTTGGCTGCCATTGGCTTACCCATTTTACCTAGTCCTATCCAGCCTATTTGAAATTGTTTAATTTTAGACATTTTAATATTCCTAAAAACTTACAACTTTAAGCCGCAACTCTCGAAAGCAATTCTAGTATTATTTTTTTCGTCTTCAGTTAAATCCAGCATTGGACGACGCACCTTTCCTCCAACTTGTCCCAGCAATTCTTGCCAATACTTGCCATGCGCAGGGGGTTTTTCAGATGGTTTAGTTTTGTTAATTGCTTCTCTAACCGGGTTTAGGCTATCTCTTACCTCTCTAGCTTGTTTGAAATTTCCCGAGAAAGCTAAATCTGTATATTCTCTCATTCTCTTGTCATTACTTGTTTGGTACAAATAGGGTGGGGAAGAGCAGAGGTAAAGACGCCAGTTAAGTTCTTCTATGTTATCAAGCCATTCATCCTCAGAGGCAGTGCTGACAATTAAATTGTCGCCAGCCAGTTGGGTTAATTCCTTATACATCTCTCTTGGTACACTGTATTTTATTGCGACTATGTTAGGCAATTTTGCAATTTCATTACATATTTGGGGGCTCATTAGATACCCGCTATCTGGATGGCTCCACATAGCTATCCCTATATCTACTTGTTCGGATATATGTGAGTAAAACTGCATAAGCGTTTTATCTTGTTTTTTTGTAAAATGTAATATTGGCGCATGAACAACGATATAGTCTGCTCCTATATCTTGAGCAAATTTTGCTAACTCCAAGGTGGTAGACATATTTTGATCAGAGCATGAAAGAATAGTTCCCGCCTTTTTTGCCCCCTTACTGGTCTCGTCTACGGCAATTTCCATACATTTTTTTCGTTCCTCGATGGTCATTGAAAAACACTCACCCTGTTTGCCAGCAATAAAAAGGCCGTCAATTTCGAGGTTATCCAGCCAGTGCCGTATATTTTTTCTAAAGCCAATTTCATCTATTTCCAGGTTTTCAGTAAATGGATTGAGAGCCGCAGCCCAGATCCCTCTCATGTTTTCTCTAGAAAAATCTTTTGCCTCTGATTTTGTATATTCCATACTTCAACTCCTAATAGACAAACTAACTTTAAAAAACTTGGTTTTCCTGGTGGGATTGGCTAGATATTAGTTTCGAGAATCATAATAGCTCAACAAAAATATGAGAACAATCTTCAACACAAACCAATGAAAGCATTTAGGAATGGATGACATTATTAAAGACTGTATAGCGCCAGATCGAAACCCCCGCAAACCTGATATAGTATTGCCTAAGGGTTCTGTTGACACTCACGTCCACATTTTTGATCAAAAATATAAGCTTTCACCGGGGCGTGGTTACAATCCACCTGACTCCACACTTGCCGATTTAGATCATCTTCACGAAGTGCTGGGTATTGATAGAGTTGTATTCACGCAGCCGTCAGTATATGGCACTGATAACTCGGCAATTCTTGACGGTATGATGTCCAGAAATTCTAAGGTTGCGAATACTGCTAGAGCTGTGGTTGCCGTTGATGGCGATGTCAAAGAAAGTGAGTTGGAAAAATTTGAATCTCTTGGGGTTAGGGGGATTAGACTGAATACTGATAACAAGGGGGGGATGCCCGTTGAGATGAGTGATATCGGTGAACTTGCTGCAAAGATTAAAGATCTTGGTTGGCACTTTGAGTTCTTGTTTCCAGGTAAAGATATTTTAGAACTGATGCCTACTTTTAAATCACTTTCAATCCCCATGTCGATTGGGCATTTTGCCTATCAACCGGCAAGGAGTGGTATTGATGCATCAGGTTTTAAGGCACTATTAGAGTTAGCCAAGGAGGGAAATACTTGGATAAAAATATCTGGTGCGAATAGGGTTAGCGAGACTGATTTGCCGCCTTATGATGATGTAAAACCAATGGCTCAAAAATTGATTGATGCTGCGCCAGAAAGAATAATGTGGGGCACTGACTGGCCACATCCAAATAAGTACGAGGTCAACCCAAATGATGGGGATCTTGTAAATGCATTTGGTGAGTGGGTTCAGGATGAAGTCATGAGACAAAAGATAATGACAGATAACCCCGGTGAGTTTTATCGGTTTTAGGCTTACCGAACCTAAATGCCATCATATAACCAGGCTACTCCCTCATAATTTGTTGGAGAGCGTCCTGAAAGCACAAGGGAACGAAGTTCACCAACGACTCCAGAGGCGTGATAAATATCTCCATAAATTCTTGCCGTAGTTTGTACTCGACCTGTTCTTAGATACCTTGCCGCTTCGTAAGCTTTAAAGGTATTTGCAGTATCCCCATTATTTTTTTTCAGAAGCTTGGATAGAACTACTGAATCTTCTATTGCCATGCCGGCACCAGCTGCAAGGTATTGTAACATAGGATGAGCTGCATCCCCGAGCAATGTAACTTTTCCCTTAGACCAGTATTTTACAGGTTCTCGATCACAGAGTACCCACATTCTCCAGTCTTCAATTTTGTCAAGAAGCATGTGGACTTCGGGTCTCTCATTTTGGAACCTCTTATTTAATTCTTCGGGGTCTCCAAAGGCATCCCATCCCTCTTCATACTTGTCGGAATGGAAAACTGCCACAATATTAAAAAGTTCTCCTCTTCTAAGCTTATAGTGAACTAGGTGCGTTTTTGGCCCGGCCCACAACACGACGTCATCGCTACAAACTTCTTTTGGTACTTCTTCAACAGGAAGAACTGCTCTATAAGCAACATGACCAGATACCCTAGGTTTTCCATCTCCTACAATTTTCGGTCGTATTTCTGACCATAATCCATCTGCTCCAATAAGCGCCATACCATCGTAACTAGTTCCATCATCAGCTATTGCTCTCACCCCATCTGAGTATTCCTCGAAGTCAACTATTGAAACAGAAGTTAACAAATCGATATTTTCTGATTCCAAACAGGATTGATAAATTACCTTATGAAGATCTGCACGATGGATAACTCCATAAGGTGCTTTAAACCTCTCAAGAAATGGTTTTCCAAGATCAACCCTTGTTATCTCTTTGCCATTTAGTGCATCTCTCATAATTAGATTATCTGGGTAAAAGGCAATTTTTTCTATCTCTTTGTCTATACCAAGAGCTTTAAACATCTTATGGACATTAGGTCCAAGTTGGATCCCCGCGCCTATTTCAGCAAATTCCGTTGATTGTTCAAAAACCTGGCAGGTAAAACCGTTATTTGAGAGGGCAAGTGCACAAGCGCATCCTCCAATGCCACCGCCAGAAATTAGTATGGGTTTTGTTGTCATATTTGGTCAGTTGCTCGCTATTAGTTGTTAGATTAACTTATAGCTGTCCCACGAAAGGCTTGCAACAGAGTGTTAGGGTCCCTATCAACTTGTAACGTTTTACTCTAAATTTCGGACGCTATTAAGATGCCTCTAGATCTCTTCGAACTCCTTATAGTTGTTATGGGCCTAGGAGTGGGAGCTTTTGTTAAGGGTGTAACAGGTACCGGACTACCGCTAGTAGCCGTTCCTGTCATATCTATCTTTTTAGGATTAGAACATGCCGTGGTCGCTGTGCAAATACCTAATATTGTTTCAAATATTCTATTGATTGGTGGGCATAGAAAACATCTAACTTCAATATCTATGAGGTGGAACATTGTAGTTCCCTCCGTTGTAAGCATTATAATTGGGGTACTATTTTTAAAAACGGCGGATAAAATAACTACCGAGATTTTTCTGGTAGTTATTCTCGGTCTCTTTTTAATGTTTCTTGGCTTCAAACCAAATTTTCAATTAAAAGGCTTTACTAGTCGCATATTATCACCTGTGTTCAGTGTGGTTGGAGGATTTACCCATGGGGCTACTGGAGTGTCAGGTCCAATCTATGGCGCGCTGCTATATTCCCTGAGGCTCAAAAAGGAAGAGTTCGTGCTCTATAATGGCGTGATTTATGGTATTTTCAATACGGTCCAATTATTGGCATTTATAGGGTTGGGTATGTTCTATTTTGATTATTTGATCCAAGGGATCTTAGCCTTAGTACCAGTAATAATAGCCCAATACTTTGGTATGAAAGCCTCAAAATTATTATCACTGCTAACTTTCAACAGGATAATATTAGGCCTTCTTTTTATAATTGAAGCTAAATTAGTATGGAGTATTGTAGAAAAATGGACTTAACTTTCAGACTTATCAATTGCTACAAATTAAAGTCTGAACACTTTTTCAGCATTTTTACTCAGAACCCTTTTTTGTTCTTGCTGCGTCCGAGACTTAATAATTTCTTTTAATTTGTCCACGTCATGTGGCATAGGTTGGTCTGTCCCAAACATGATGTGTTCACTGCTGGATATATCAAATACTAAATCCAAAGCACCTTTATCATAGACTATGCTATCGTAAAAAATATTTTCTAAATACTCACTTGGTGTATTTTTTATTGATATGTCTGCTAGAGTTTCTGCCTTTGCAAAGATATCAAGTCTCCCAGCAATGAAAGGTAAATAACCGCCACCATGGGATACAATAATTTTTAGGTTTTGATAACGATCAAAAAAACCATCCATTATCATACGAGTGATTGCAAAGGTCGTATCATACATAAAGCCAACCCCAGGTATTAATATTCTCTCTTTTCCAAAATTAGCTTCACGGGCTCCGTAAGGTGTTGTGGGATGCACCAATATGGGTACTGATAAGTCATTAAGTGCATTCCAGATAGGTTCAAATAATGGATCTATTAAATCCTTACTTCCTAAATGGGCAGCCACAAAGATACCAACAGCCCCTTCAGAAATGCTTATGTTTATTTCTTTTAGTGCTTTGTCAGGGTATTCCCAAGGAAGAGAGGCGAACCATCTAATTCTATCCGGATAGCATTTTTCACCCTCTGCCATTTCTTGGTTCGCTAAACGGGCAGTTTTTGAACTTATATCTTCACCACCCCATTGAACATTAGGGGATGTAAGAGAAACAATTGCTAGATCAATGCCAGCATAATCCATCATTCTAATACGTTTTTCATAGTCGAATGCTTCTTCCTCAAAGGCACAGGCTGCGGCCCCCTTTTCCATTAAATAGGTTCGTCCATCCCCCAGTTTTTCTGATCCATAGTCTGGCGCACCATGACTTTTTAACATCCGAAGCCAATCATGCCCAAACATATGAGAATGGATATCTATTACGGTCATCTGAATTTTGAACCTGCACAAGATTTAAATAATTGCCGCAATCCACCTTCTGGTCCCTCTTGGGAGTGACCGATCCAGCTAAAGTTTCTCAAAACCTAGTCACTAAAGAACATGAAGATGAGGGTCATCTACAAATGATTCCGGGAAGTCAGGTCCCCATTGATTGTTAAGTCCCACAGGGGGTTCCCATCTCTCAGCTTCATGGGAGTTGTTTACTAAATCACTATCTGTCCAATGCTCATGAATCCTACCCCATGGATCTCGCCAGTAATCAAAAATTTGGCTGCCAAGCATATGTCTTCCAACTCCCCAAGCATGCTTATATCCTTTTGACTTAAGCCAGTAGTGACCCGCTTGAATATCGTCAAAGTCGGCCGCTTCGAAAGATAGGTGATTAAATTCAGCGTTGTCGGATTGAATCCCCAAGACTACATGATGGTCAACGAATTCATCTCCAGCATCAATATGGTTAAAGGTCATCATATCTTTTTCCTGGTTTTCCATATCAATTATGCTATCAGTCCTAACAAGGCCTAACATGGTTTGATACCACTCGTTAAATTTTGCCAAATTAGGTGTCTTTACTACCACATGGGCGCTCCGTTTTATGTGAGACGGATGTCCAGGATTCATAGAGAGCCTCTGGATTTCTGTTCTGTTAACTTTATTGTTACCAAAATTATAGAGTGTTTCTCTAACATCGATGTCCTCAGCAGTTTCCATTCCATATATAATCTCAATTTGACGCCCATCAGGGTCTGGAAGTGTGACTCTCTTTCCACCGCCAGGTTCATCAATTTCATGAACTTCGCTAGCGCCTGGGGCCTTTGAAATAGCTTTTAAGTCGTCTTCACTCTTTGCCCACCATGCCATACCAATATGCTTAGGCTCGCCAAGCTCAGTCACGTGCAAGTGATGATGGTCCCCATCGCTCCCTCGCATATAAAGGGCGTTCTTTGTCCGATCAACTTTTATCATTCCAAAATCTACAAGAAATTCTTCCATTCTATCCAGGTCAGGTGCAGCTAAACGTCCATAGGCAAGATCTGTTACTTTGATCATTTTTTCCTCCATACATAAAATGTACAAAACACGCGGGTACAACAATTACCTGATAGTATTATAAAATTTAATATACGAAATCAAATTTTTGTTACAAAATAGGTAATAGTTGATCATAAAGCTGTTTAATTTGTTCAAGTTTACTATGGATTTAACATATTTTAAAAACCAGCTAGAGATAATGAGGGTTCAAAATCTGGATCTTCAAAAAAACTCTATGGAATCTCGAAAGCCTGTAAATCTTGATCAGAGTCAGCAGGGCAGATTATCTAGGATGGATGCAATACAGTTACAGGAGATGGCGCTGGAGAGTCAGCGAAGAAGGGAAGAGCAGTTACTAAAAATTGACTTCGCTATGAAGAGGATTGAAACTGGCGAATATTTTGAGTGCATCCAATGTGGAGAAAAAATTGCTGAGAAACGCCTAGAGGTTGATCCAACATGTTCTAGATGTATTGAATGTGCAAATAACTAGTATTTATTGGGGGCAGGGGGTTCTTTTTCCTAGATTCCTCCGGTTATATCTACAACAATTCCGGATGAATAGCTGGCTTTTTTTGACACTAGAAAGGTGACTAGGTTTGCAACTTCTAGGGGAGTTGTTGGTCGGTCAAAAGGTAGAGGTGGCAAAACTTCCCTCCAACGACTTTTATCGCCAAATTTGCTTTCAGCAGTTTTTTCATAATGTCCTACCATTCGGTCAGTATCTGTGATGGCTGGGTGTACACCTAGAATCCTTACACCATGTTTAGTGCTTTCTTTTCCCATCGCTATTGTAAAATTCTCTAATGCCACATTGGCAACGCTTCCAGCTATGTAATTATATGTGGGATTTCGTGCAGCAGCGCCAATAATATTTAAGATCACACCGGACCTGCGCTTCCTCATCGAGTTAAAAGCCATTCGCGATAAATTTATGTAACCAAAAAGCTTAAGTTCCCACGCTTTACGGAGGGTTTTATCATCTATGTCTTCGAGACCACCTCTGGGAATAGCACCTGCATTATTAATCAGTATATCAGCTTCACCTAACTTATCGGAAAGTTTAGAAAGTTCAGACTCAATACTGAGATCAACAGCTTGAGTTGAGATATTTATTTTACTGGCTTTCTCAATTGTCTTCTTTGCACTTTCTAGCTTTAGCCTATCCGTTGCGACTAAATGCAAGTTGCAGTTTTCATTGGCTAGACATTCAGCGACCGCAAACCCGATACCCCTGGAAGCTCCCGTTATCAAGGCTGTTTTGTTCTTTAACCCAAGATCCAAAGAAAATCTCCTTTAAAAAAATGTAAATTATTATTTATTCGTGCTTGTAACTAGGGAGTTTTATATAAAAAATACCGAATTACAAATTTAACAGGTAATACGGAGTATATTAGTGAAGATTCTATTTTTTGACGATTTTAAATTGGGTGTGCTGAATGGTGATCAAATCGTTGATGTTTCCGGTTTGGTTGAAGACATACCAATGGTAGGCCCTCATGACTTGATAAACGGGTTGATTGCAAATTTTGATGCTTATCGGGATAAGTTAGAAGAAGCTGCAGCAAGTGGGTCGGGTGTCCCTGTGGATAGTGTCAGGTTAAGGGCTCCTTTGCCACGCCCAGTTAATATAGTCTGTATGGCAGTTAACTATATGGAGGACGGTACTTTGCCTGAACCGGCCCCCATTAACGCATTTACAAAAGCTTCTAATAGTGTAATTGGGCCAGGAGATACTATGGTGTTGCAGGATATACCAGCTACAGTGTTTGAAGGTGAAGCGGAACTTGGTGTCGTTATTGGTAAGCGGTGTTATCAGGTGTCTCAGGAAGATGCCATGGATTATGTTTTTGGTTATATTAATTTTATTGATGGGTCTGCTCGCGGTTTACTACCTCCCGCAAACTTCTTTTTTCAGATGAAAGCGCGAGAGTCTTTTACCCCGATAGGGCCCTATCTAGTTACCAAGGATGAAATAGATGACCCACAAAAGGTGCCAGTAAAGTTATGGGTCAACGGGAACCTTCTCCAGAATTTTAATACTGATGATATGGCACACAGTATTAAAAGATGTATCGAATGGATTAGTCACGTCCATACCTTGGAGCCTGGAGATATAATTGCTACAGGGACAAATCATGGTGGCCTTAATCCTTTCCATGACGGGGATGTGGTTGAATTAGAATGTGAGGGTATGGGTAAACTCAGCATAAATATTCAAGATGATCTCAAAAGGACTTGGGAGAGGACTACTCGCTTAGAGCGCAAAAATAAGGGATTGGAGCCTCCTCACGCTCCCCAACTATCTGGGAAATATGCACCGGAAAAATAGTTGCTAGATTGCTGGAGGGGCGAGATGAAAATAACACTCGTCCCTTAGTTATCTCTTTGGGCTCTTTTTCGTTCATGGGGGTCAAGGTGGACCTTCCTAAGCCTGATTGATGAAGGTGTGATTTCAACCAGTTCGTCGTCGTTGATGTAAGCTAGGTATTTATCCAGATCCATTTTAACTGGAGGCGTTAAGTCTACGGCCTCATCTTTACCTGCCGCTCTAATATTAGTGAGTTGTTTGCCTTTAAGTGGGTTTACGGTTAGATCCTGGCCCTTGGTATTTTCCCCAATTATCATACCGCTATAAACTTTTTCATTCGGACCAATAAACAATGGCCCTCGATCTTCCAGATTCCAGAGGGCGTAGGCGACAGATTTACCATCTACGCCGGAAATCATAACACCCCTTTTTTTTATGGGAATAGAGCCCTTGTGCGAGCCGTAGCCCTGAAAATTTCTAGTCATTAATCCCGTACCTCTAGTATCTGTCATAAATTCACTATGGTATCCAATTAGAGATCTTGAGGGTATCAAGAATATAATACGTTGTTTGTCGCCTCCCGAGGGTTTAATTTGCTGCATGTCCCCCTTCCTTGAAGACAATTTTTCTACTACTATTCCTGTAAAATCCTGATCAACATCGATGGTAACTTCTTCTAAAGGTTCGAGTTTTTCTCCCGATTTTTCGTCGTTTTTAAAAAGTACTCGTGGCCTACTAACAGAC
>Ga0111541_10000690_pt1 | contig 11016 bp, 9 predicted proteins | sample Knorr_S7_td_DCM__FD_83039 | JGI IMG/M metagenome (GOLD analysis project Ga0111541, IMG submission 83039) | Marine microbial communities from Southern Atlantic Ocean transect - Knorr_S7_td_DCM_ad_131m_LV_B (version 2) (version 2) | ecosystem: Environmental > Aquatic > Marine > Oceanic | place...
AATTAAACAATTAGAAAATTTTGGGGTTGATGCTGCATGGCTTACTACTGGTGGTGCAAGAGCTGACGCTTTGACCGTTTTTTCTGCTGCAGCTGTTCAAACAGAAAATATATTGATGGGAACTTCAATAATACCAACATGGCCTAGACATCCCATTTCTATTTTTCAACAAGTCAAAGTTATATCAGAACTAGCTCCTTCACGATTTCGATTAGGTATAGGTCCAAGTCATAAACCCAATATGGAAGGAATGTTTGGTGTTAATTTTCGTGATCCTTTAGGACATTTAGAAGAATACCTAATAATTCTTAAAGATATTATTCAAGGTAGCGGTGTTGATTTTAATGGAAAATACTATCAAGCACACTCTCAAGATGGTTTGAGTGCAGATGTGCCAATAATGTCTTCAGCTCTACGACAAAAAGCTTTTGAATTATGTGGAAGAGTATCTGATGGTATTATAACTTGGGTTTGTCCAATGCCACATATAACAAATGTAGCTATACCTTCAATTGAAAATGGAGCTTTACAAGCTAATCGTGATAGTGTTCCTCCTTTAATTGTGCATGCTCCAATTTGTATATCAGAAGAAAAAGAATTGGTTAGAGATGCTCTCAGATCTCAAATGGGTATATATCCCACACTACCGTTTTATAACAGAATGTTGATGGATTGCGGCTATGAGGAGGTTGAACATACTAAAGTCTGGAGTGATAGAATGGCAGACGACTTAGTTATCTCTGGGAATGAAGAAGAAGCTTCTGCCAAAATCGAAGCAATGTTTGACACAGGAATATCAGAGCTTTTATTTTCTATACTTACTGTAGGAGATAATCGTGAGGAGTCCCTTGAAAGGACTGTTACGTTCCTAGGAAAATATATTTCAAAGATGTAATTAAACGTTTAAGCTTTTTGCAATTTTGCGTTTGTGAAATTTAGGATCCCCTAGGAAATGGTAGAGAGTTCTGGACATTTGTGTATGTAAGGTAAGCCCATATTCACGTAATGATCCGATTCCAGCGTGTACTGTATGTCCACCGTCACAAGCTTTTAAGTAGGCTTCACTGGAAACTGCGCTTGCAAGATGAACACTTGTATTTGAATCCATATTTGATTCAAGTTTCCATAGTGCTTCATATGTTGTCCACCTAGCAGCATCCAGATTATTTACAATTTCTATTATATGGTCTTGTACTCTTTGAAACCTTCCAATAGATTGCCCAAATTGCTTTCTGGTTCTGCTATATTCGACTGAAAGATCGAATACTGCTTGAGAACCACCAACTTGGTATGAACATAATATTGGTAAAGAATTTAAGATGCCTGAATATAAGTTATCCCATTGGTCAGTATTAATATCTCCCAAAATCATATCGTCTGTAATTTTGACAGATTTAAAAGAGATTTCTGAAGATGCACTAAGGAAACCTTCCAATTGTTTTCTCGAAATACCTTCAGAATTGGCATCAATAAAAACAATTGATATAGAATCCTTATTTTTTTCAGATCTAACAGCACATAGGATATGGGTTGCACTTAATCCATCTTGTACAAAAAGCTTTGTGCCAGTCAAAGAATTATTTTCTATAGAAAGGTTTATATATTTTTTATCCCATCCATAACTTGGTTCAGTAATTGCTGGTGTGACTATATATTCCCCAGATGCAATTTTGGGCAAAATTTCGGCTTTTTGTTTTTCATTTGCAGTTTGAAGAAGAATATTTACCGACAATATTCCAGATGAAAAAAAAGGTCCAGGAACTGGTCCTCGTCCAAGTTCTTCGTAAAGAACTGCTGCATCTGTTAAAGTGTTTTCTGATCCACCATATTTTTCTGGAACCAAAATTCCTAGCCATCCAATTTCACACACACTGTCCCATAAATCTTTGTTAAATCCTGATTCAGTAAGATCTAATTCTAATATTGTTTCTTTAGAAAATTCTTGACTAACAAATTCTCTTGCTGTGTTTTTTATTAATTCTTGATCGGGAGATAGTGATAAATCCATTCGAATCCTCCTAGGATAATGTTCCTGCTTGCTCTTTTATTTCACGACCTATACCAATTCTTCTAGACATTATGACTCTTTGTATATCTGTAGTACCACCTGGATGTAATCCAACTATTGCACCACGATGTTGCAATTCTATTGCACCATCATACAATCCCCATTTTTCGTCGTTTGTTATTGCATACGGGCCTAGGATATCTAATATCTTTTCTGCAATTCTTAAAGCAGATGTTTTTCTGTAGAAGGAACTTTGAGGACCTTCATAGGTTCGTTGTTTGTTGGCATGTGCAAGCCAGTAATTCCGCAAATTAAATAATCTTGTAATTTCAGATTCTATAAATATATCTACAATATTATCTTGTATATCTTGATTTTTTATTAATGGTTCACCAAGACTTTCTGAAGTTTTACAGTAATTAATAATTCTATCAACGAGGTCATTTTTTCGGATTTGGCCACCACCACCATGTTCAAGTTCTAAATGAGTAGTTGCAACTTTCCATCCGTTATTTAGACCGCCTATAAGGTTTGTTGCAGGTATTCTTACATTATCAAAAAATATAGTATTTTTTTCACCAGTACCTGCTCCACCTTCTCCTCCGGTAGTAAGTAAATCCATAGGTACAATAGTGATTCCTGGTAAGTCCATTGGGACGATAAACCAAGATAGATTTTCATGGCGCTTACCTTCAGGGTCGGTAAGACATATCATCCATGATTGTTCTGCTCCATGATTACTTCCAACCCATATCTTTTGACCATTGATTACATAGTCGTCACCATCTAGTATCGCTGTGGTTTGAACTCCAGCTAAATCTGATCCTGCGGAAGGTTCAGAGAGAAGTTGCCATGTTCTGACCTCTCCTTTAAATATGGGTGGGAGAAATTCTTGTTTTTGCTCTTCAGTACCCCAAACCAGTATGGATGGTCCACCTAGTCTGCCTCCTGAATCATAATAGGGGGGTATGGGGAGGCCATATTTACCTACTTCTTCTTCGATAATTATGGCGTGATCGATAGATAATCCTCCGCCACCATATTCAGTTGGTGCCATAGGCCAAAGCCAACCTTTTTCTCCTAAAGCTTTTCCTACCGCACGTCGAATCATATACTGGTCATATGTTAGATCTTTTGGATCTACAGGATGCTTTAAATCTTTAGATATAGCAGTTTCTAGAAATGTTTTTACTTCTTTCCTAAACTCTTCTTGCTCTTCCGTATATTGAAGCTCAAAATTCATTCTCCTACCTCCATAATTGGAAATAACCAATTTAATCGTATCACGTTAAGATTAAAGACTAATATACTGTAGAGCAAATATAATATCAATCGATTCTAGACAAGATTTATTATTAATGTTCATGAAGTCAAAATAATAACCTTTATTTACGACTTTTATTTTTAGATACAATCGAATAAGCTTTCCAGATCAGATCAGTTTATTTATATGCTAGGGTGCAATGCATGTTAGAAAATAGATCTACAAGGCAGAAAAAATTTCCTAATAATATCTTTTACGGATGGTGGATCATATTAGCCGGTTTGGTTGGAATGACACTAGGCGTAGGATTTAATTTCCATGCATTAAATGCTTTTATTATTCCTGTTTCAGATTCTTTTAATGTAAGTATAGCTGTAGTTGCTACAGTTTTGTCGGTTGCAAGAATTGAAACAGCGTTGATAGGTCCTTTAGAAGGATATCTTGTTGATAGATTTGGGCCCAGGACAATGATGTTTATTGGGATTCCGATAATGAGTCTTGGTTTTTTGCTTATTAGTTTCGCTCAAAATATTACAGTGTTTATTATTTGCTTTTTGTTCGGGGTTGTTCTGGGAAGTAGTTTGGGGTTAGGTAATCCTATATCGACATCAGTTGCTAATTGGTGGGTAAAAAAAAGAGGCAGAGCTTTTGGTATTTTATGGCTGGGAACTAGTCTAGCATCTATTATTGTCCCTCTTGTGAATATGTTTATTGAATCTTATGGATGGCGAAACGCATTTAGATTGATGAGTTTCCTTGTTCTAGTGGTTGGCATTCCAATAGCTTGTGTGATGAGACATAGACCTGAGCAATATGGGATGTTACCTGATGGAGAAGATTCTCGCGATGTGATAAAAAATGAATCTCATTCTTCAAATGATACTGAAGTATCATTTACTATGCGTCAAGCAATAAGGTTAAAAACTTTTTGGGCTTTTGCATTTTCTGTGAGTATCAGGATAGGCATAACAACTGCCGTTGCTATAAATTCTTTCCCTTTGGTTGTGAGTTTAGGAGGAACTGCAACCCAAGCGAGTATGTTATTTTTATTGCAAGGAGTATTGAGTGCTCCAGGTAGACTTTTTTTAAGTTGGGCAGGGGATAATATCAATAAGCGTTATATTATGGCAAGCTCTTTATTTGTTATGACAATATCCTTATTTTTTATGTCACAAGCGAATAGTTTTTCATATTTAATGTTTTGTTGGATTCCGTATGCAGTGGTATGGGGTGGACTATCTTCTTTGCCACAATCTCTTCGAGCCGATTTATTCGGCAGAAAAAATTTTGGATCTATCCAAGGAGCTATGTCTCCTTTACATAGTATCTTTTCAGTTGGGGGACCTATATTTGCAGCTGCAATATACGATAATACTCAAAGTTATTCAGCAGCATTTCTTACATTTTCTGGTTTAGCTTTATTATCAATGATATTGATATTAGTGGCTAAACCAGTAAAGTAATTGACTTAATTTCTAAATGGGAGATGAACAACTTTCCCTTCTTGAGCACTTATAGAAACCGCATCTGTGAATTCCATATATTGAACTCCAACATCAAATGGAGAATGTATTACTGGAGCGCCTTTAACAATGCTATTTATGAAATCTTCTTCAACTCTCCATCCTGCAGGGAGCCCTTTTAATCCATCGACGATATATTCTTTTTCCACCTCTATTTTTGAGATAGATTTATCTCCCTTTTTCCCTCCATGGATTTCTAAAGTTGTTCCATTGATTACTATTGTTCCTTCTGTACCATAAATCCATACTTCATTTTTGGGGTTTAGTCCTGTAACGGAGCTTAATTTAATCGTTGCTTGTGCTCCACATGTCATTTTGCAAGTGATGTCTACATGATCTGGAATCTCTACTGATTGATATAATCCATCATCATTTTTTTTGTACGGAACAGTGATTTGACCCATAGCACTTACTGACTTTGCAGGACCGATCCATCTCATTAAAGTTTCGTACCAAATACCCATCATCATAATATTATTACCACTATATTTAATATTATGTCTCCATTGGAATGGTTGATCTTTATTTACAAAAGCCCCAGGGTTAGAAGTTAGTTCTACAGATACAATGTCCCCAACATATCCATTAAGTAAAAGATCATTTATTTTTTTATCAATGGAAAGTGTGAAGGGAGCAGGTACTATTTGACATACTAAGTCTGGATTTTCTTTAGATGCTTCAAGCATAGTATGAGCTTCTGTAGAGTTTGATGCCATTCGTGCTTCTGTTAAGACATGTTTACCATTTTCTAAAGCCAGAAGTGTGATTGGACAATGCATATAAGGCCATGTGCCAATTGCAATTGCATCAATATCGTCATCTTGAACTAAATCTATCCATGAATCATAAACATTAGGTATGCCAAATTCTTTGGCTATTTTTTCACTTGATTGTCTAGTTCGATTACTAACTCCTACTAATTCTGCTTCTTTAACTTGATTAAAACCAGGGATGTGTCTGGATACAAAATTTCCTCCAGCACCTACCATTCCAATTCGAACTTTGTCATTGGCCATTTATAACCTCCAGATATAATTATTTTCATTATTCGAAGATAAATTGTAACACCATTAGTATATTAGTTATATAAAAAAAAGTGTCTTAATCGGTATGAATTATTGTTTGATTTCTTATTTTCTCAATGTTAAATTGTTACGAGATGTCAATTCCAATTTCTAGGAGGTCAAGGTGTTAAAACCTAATATTTTAATTACTAGTCCCATGAGTTCTGCATACGTTGAAAAATTAAATGCAGATCCAAAAATTAATCAGGCAAAACAATTACCTAGAGAATTATGGTCGAAATTCGCAGAATTTTATCACTTAGGTGACAAAGTTGCTGAAATAGGGCCTCAAGAATTCGCACCTTTTTTCGAAGAAGCTGACGTGATTGTTTGTGTTGGTTTGCCATATCGTTCAATTGATTGGGCTCCAAACCTCAAATGGGTTCAGGCATGGAGTGCAGGTGTTGATCACATGAAAATATCTGGGGTTCTAGATGCTGGAATACCTATAACAACTTTAGCTGGATTAAATGCAATTCCAGTTGCAGAACATGTAATGATGTTTATATTAATGCTGGCAAAAAAGTATAATACCTTTTCTGAAAATGCACGAAATCGTATTTGGAGGCCTGCACCTGCTACAGATGAGATTAATGGCAAAACTGTTGGAATATTTGGACTTGGAGCTATTGGTAAACATGTTGCGAGGATGGCAAAGTCATTTGATATGAAAGTCATTGCAACAAAGCGAAATATTAATCCTTCAGATCATCAAATGGAAAACGTTGATGAACTTCTTCCAACAAAAGAATTTGATGATTTAATTTCACAAAGTGACTATCTTGTTCTGAGTTGTCCTTTATCTGACGAGACCAGAGGTATCATGAATGAGGGAAAATTAAAAAAAATGAAACCTGATTCATATTTAATCAATGTTTCTCGAGGTGAAGTTGTTGATGAAAAGGCACTTGTTAAAGCGTTGAAAGAAGAATGGATTGCTGGAGCTGGCCTTGATGTTTTTACAAATGAGCCCCTCGAACAAGAAAGTGAATTATGGGTACAACCTAATCTTATTGCAACATCTCATAGGGCAGGACGATCTACAAGTCAGCAGTCTAGGGCTACAGAATTGTTTGAAAAGAATCTTGATTTATTAATAAATGGGGAACCATTAATTAATGTCGTAGACCCTGATAGGCAATACTAATGATCGAACCTACGAGTAATTATATACAAGCAAAAGATACAACAATTCATTATTTAGAATGGGGATCTGGATCCAAAACAATTATATTAGTACACGGATCGGGGCTTTGTTCTTCTGTGTGGGATATGACTGCTAAATACTTATCTGATAATTATCGTGTAATTGCCTTAGATTTACGTGGTCATGGAGACTCTGAAAAAACACCTGGTCATTACACTTGGCCTGAAATCGTTGCCGATTTTCCAGAATTTATTAAAGCATTAAATCTAAAAGAAATTTACCTTGTAGGCCATTCAAGAGGAGGTGGTGTTGCATCTCTGGGAGGATCATTGATAGCTGAAAGGCTAGCAGGTTTAGTGTTAATAGAACCTACGTTGAGCTTGGGTAGAATTATTCCTAAAAAAACGCCAAACACTTTGACTCTTGCAGATATAACCAGAAAACGAAGAACTGAATTTGATGATCTAGAATCTGTGTTTAAGAGTTATAGTAAGGCAGAAACTTTTAAAAATTGGGATTCAGAAATTTTATGGTCTTATATTACCGGAGGTACTTATAAAAAGCCAAATGGAATTTATAGCTTGAAATGTACTCCTGAAACAGAAGCAATATTTTATGAAGAAAACACACCAACATATATGTTCGATGAGCTTAAAAATATTAAGTGCCCAACTTTGCTTATTACTTCAGAAAACAAACAAAGATTTCCTGATAATTCTATAGCCTTACAAAGTATAAAGAATTCGGTTATATCTTTCGAACATTCAGTTATTAGTGGGGTCGGACATTTTATCCCACAGGAGAAACCTAGAGAATTTAATGAATTAGTATCTAATTTTTTTAATAATATTTGAACGGAGGAAGTATTATGAGAATAGATGGTATCTTTGAAAAAGAAGGATTAGAAGGTGAATCCCTTAAGGCATATGAGAATATTATTGGAACACGAGGGCGTATTGTGGGACCTTTTGGAGCTTTATTACATAGCCCTGAATTAGCATGCCTGGTAGGGGATACAGGAGCCTATATTAGATTCAATTCCACAATACCAAATGAATTAGGTGAAATTGCTGTACTGACCACAGCAAGTACACTGAATTGTAATTTTGAATGGCAAGCACATTCAGAGTTGGCAAGAAATGCAGGCATTTCAGAGGATATTATTAATGCCATCCACACAAATACTAATCTCGAAGTTTTAAATCAAGATCAACAATTAATTTATACATATGCACGAGAACTATTGACTCAAAACAGAGTATCTTCTGATACGTATTCAAATGCATCAAAGCGTTTTAGTACAAAAGAATTAGTGGATCTAACTACCACAATTGGGTATTATTCCATGATTGCATCTGTATTAAATGCCTTTGAAGTCTAATTAACTTTTTAAAAGGTGTGTTATAATTGTGTTATCGATTAGATCGTAAGAATCTAGGTGAAAATTATGAAAATCAATGACTATATTTTAGAAGAACCGCTCCCTGAACTTAGAAATCCTCACGTAATTGCCTCTTTGAGGCCGTGGGTAGACGCAGGAAGTGTTGGTTCTCTTACATTAGATAAGTTGGAACGTCATTTTGATGCGCAAGACCTAGGTAAATTCGAAAATCCTGGTAGATATTTTGATTTTACCAGATACAGACCTGTGGTTTTTTATATTGATGGAAATCGTGAAACTACTATACCAAATACTTATCTCAGATATGCTAAATCAGAAGGGGATTTTGATTATATATTTCTTCATATGCTTGAACCGCATTCAATGGCAGAAGAATACATTGATACCATAGCTGAGGTTTTAAAACAACTTGGGGTAAAACGTTTTACCAGAGTTGGTGGCATGTATGATGCTGTTCCTCATACGAGACCATTGTTAGTGATGGGGACACATGATGGAGAACCTATGACAGGTGTGCCTGGTATAATGCAAAGCGCTAGAAGGCGACCTTATCAAGGGCCAACATCTATTATGAATTTAGTTGGAGATAAGTTATCTGCCCAAGATATTGAGAACATGATGTTGATGGTGAGATTACCTCAGTATCTACAATTAGAAGAAGATTTCACTGGATGTTCACATTTAATAAAAGTTCTTTCGTCCTTGTACAATTTACCTGAGGAATTATCGGTAAGTAGACGTGGGCGAAGACAATATCAACGAGTAACAAATGAAATGGATCAAAATCCAGGTGTGAAAGCTTTAGTAGAAAAATTAGAAAGTGAATACGACGCTAGATTAGAAAATATTACTGTTGAACCTGAAGAGAGCGAATATACAGAACTTTCTCCCTCAATTGAACAGTTTTTAAAAGATCTGGGATCTGAGGAATCTGAAAGTAATTAGATGGTTGAATCAGCAATTGTTGTAAAAGACCTAACAAAGTCTTATGGGGATTTTTTCGCAGTTAAGGGAATTTCATTTGAAGTAGTTTCAGGGGAAATTTTTTCTTTACTTGGTGCTAACGGTGCAGGTAAAACTACGACTCTTGAAATTCTTGAAGGTCATAGAAAACGTACATCAGGACATGTGACAGTTTTAGGCTATGATCCAGAAAAAAAAGATCAAAATATGACTACGCGTGTAGGTATAGTTTTACAAGAAACTGGTATTGAACCCTATCTTAAAGTAGAAGAAGTATTGAAACAATTTAGTGGCTTTTATAATAATCCCAGAAATATAAAAGAAGTTATTGATGCAACTGGTTTAAAAGAACAAATCAATACTCCCGTTAGAAAACTTTCAGGAGGTCAACGAAGAAGAGTCGATGTTGCATTGGGTTTAATAGGAGACCCTGATTTGATTTTCTTAGATGAACCTACCACTGGATTTGACCCCTCTGCTCGGAGAGATGCATGGTCGATGATAAGTAATTTAAAATCATTAGGCAAAACGGTAATACTTACCACTCACTATATGGATGAAGCTGAATACTTGTCTGATAGAATTGCACTTATGGTGAATGGTAAAATTGAAAGAATTGGTACAACTAGAGAATTAATTAACTCAGAATCAAATACAACTATAGAATTTACTTTACCAGATACTATTAAATCATTGCCTGAAACAATTAACAAAACAGCTGAAATTAAAGGAAATTTAGTCTCAATAATTACTAATTCACCTACGGGGATTTTAGGGGAAATTACGCATTGGGCAATAGAAAATTCACTTGAATTAAATGATTTGACCGTAAGAAGATCTTCCTTAGAGGATCTTTTCTTAAAAGTTGTTAGTTCAGAGGATAGTGTTATATGAAACAGCTGAAATTAGCACTTCGCCAAATTAAATATGAAAATACAGCGTTTTGGAGAAATCCTCCAGCAGCATTTTTTACATTTATTTTCCCTTTAATATTTTTGGTATTATTCAATGCAATATTTGGAGATGATGAGATACCAATAGAAAGTGGTGTCGTATCTGGATCAAATTTTTATATACCTTCTATACTTGCATTATCAGTTATTAGTGCTTCATATACTAATTTGGCTATGACATTAACAGATTCTCGAGATAGTGGAATCTTAAAAAAGATTCGTGGAACCCCTCTTTCACCTTGGGCATTCATGGTGGGAAAAATTTTATTTACAACATTTGTTTCACTTCTACTTGTAGTAATTGTTTTAATTTGTGGTGTACTTTTTTACGATGTGAGTTTACCAAATGACTCATTGTTAGTTTTTATAACAGCTCTTTTAATTGGTACTATAACATTTAGTTGTTTAGGAATAGCTATAACTACAGTGATAAGGAATGCTGATGCAGCTCCTGCAATTGTTAATGCATCAATTCTTCCGTTATTTTTTATCTCTGATATTTTTATACCTCAAACATTGGCTCCTCAATGGATTAAGACGTTGGCAGATATTTTCCCTGTAAAGCCTTTTGTCGTTACTCTTCAATCTTCATTTAATCCATTTGATACGCGAGTTGTTTTTGAAACTCAAGATCTTGCGACTATGGGTATATGGTTTCTTTTTGGTTTAATTATCGCACTACGTTATTTCTC
>Ga0111541_10000700_pt1 | contig 10956 bp, 13 predicted proteins | sample Knorr_S7_td_DCM__FD_83039 | JGI IMG/M metagenome (GOLD analysis project Ga0111541, IMG submission 83039) | Marine microbial communities from Southern Atlantic Ocean transect - Knorr_S7_td_DCM_ad_131m_LV_B (version 2) (version 2) | ecosystem: Environmental > Aquatic > Marine > Oceanic | place...
ACCAAGAGTTTTCCCTCTTGGATAAACCATTTCTCTACCATTGCAATTTGGCTCTTTCTCTGTTGTAAAACACCAGTCTGTTGCTGGATTGTGCATTATTTTAAAATAACCACCAGGAATATGTATCCACGGATTTGTATCTTTGCCACCTGCCTCAAGTAATAATATTTTATTATTTGGGTTAGCAGAAAGCCTGTTTGCCAATACGCAACCTGCAGATCCTGCACCAATAATAATAAAATCAAAATTATCCATTAAAATACAATGTTTATAATGTTAAAAATCAAAAATTCCAGCAATACAAGCCTTTATTAACATAAGATTCAATATATTTCTTCTTGTTTTAATTTTTTATATTTGAGAAACTCATTTTTTTAAAAAACAAACAGAGGGAAATATAATGAAAAAAATCATTTCAATGTTATTTGCATTCACAATGGTATTAGGTTTCATTTCTAATGCTAATGCTGCAAAAACACTAAAATGTCAGACAGTCTTAAACGCTAAAGGTGACGAAGTTGTAATGCTTAAAGACTTTACTGATACAGTTACTAAATTAACTGGTGGTTCATTAAAATTCGAAATTATGCCTGCTGGAACAGTTGTTGGAGTTAAAGAAACTCTTGATGCTGTCGACAAAGGTTTAATTGATTGTGGATTTGCATGGACGCACTATTGGTCAGGTGAACACCCAGCTGCAATGTTATTTGGATCTCCAGTAGCAGGCGCAGGTGTAGGAATTGACAATATAGCATTTCTATCTTGGTTCTTATCAGGTGGTGGAGAGCAACTTTACGATCAATTATGGAAAGAGATGAACAGAAATATCAAAGGTTTCATGCTTCAACCAGTTGGTCCTGAAGCTTTAGGTTGGTTTCCAGAGCCGATTAAAGATATGGCTGACTTTAGAAAATACAAGTTCAGAACACCTCCAGGAATTCCTGGTCAAACTTACAAAGACATTGGTATAGCATCTGTTGCTATGGGTGGAGGAGACATTCTTCCAGCTCTTGAAGCAGGAACTATCGATGCTGCTGAGTGGTGTTGTCCAAAACCAGATATGGTATTTGGTTTCCATAAAGTTTTAAAACATTACTATCTACAAGGTCTTCACCAAGTAGTAGTTAATGCTGACTTTTATATCACTGGAACAACTTATGAAAAATTTAGTGATCATGAAAAAGCATCTTTAAAAGTTGCTGCAGATGCATCATTAATGAAATCATTAGCAAGAAGAATTCTTGTTAACGGTGAAGCATTACATGAGTTAACAACTAAACATGGTGTTCAACTTCACAATACTCCTGAGGACTACTTTAAAGAGTACATGGCTGCTGCCAATGCTACTTTAAACAAAAATGCTGCTAAAAATGCATTTTTCAAAAAAGTATGGGACTCTCAGAAGAAATTTGCTGATACTGCAGTTCCTTTCTGGGCTGGTGCACAAATGTCAAATGCACAGCTAGGAATGGCGCATGCAAACACTTTAAAATAGTAAATTAAAAACAATTATTAAAGCGGGCTTTTTATTAAAGCCCGCTTTTTTTCAAAACAGATTTATGAAAGATAAACCAATCAAGCTAGATATATCAGATGAAATGATCGCTGAGAGAAGAGGTGGCTCAGATAAAATGCCTGATGATATGCCTACTTGGATGGCTAAAACGATAGTTGGAATAGATAAATTTAGTAAAATTATAGGAAACATAGTTTGTTGGATAACTGTGCCACTAATACTAGGTATGGTTTATGAAGTTCTAGCTAGAAAATTATTTTTAGCACCTACAATTTGGGCTTATGATATGAGTAGGTTTTTTGCCGGCGCTCTCTTCATGTTAGGCGCTGCTTATGCTCTATCAAAAGGAGTTCATATAAGAGCAGATTTTATTTATAGAAATTTTAAAACTAAGACTCAAGGAATTATAGATTTTTGGTTATACTTATTATTCTATTTTCCAGGATTATTTGTCTTTCTTTATATGACAATTTTATTTGTTAAAGAGTCTATAATGAGAAGTGAACGTGGCATGGATACTACATGGATGCCATATTTGTGGCCAATTAAATCTTGTTTATTAATTGGTATTATTTTTTTACTAATTCAAGGAATTTCAGAAATTCTTAAAAGTTACTACGCTTCTACAAAAGGTAAGTGGCCTGGAGAAGATAAATGATATCACATTTAATTGATCCAGCCGTTCTTGGTTTTATTTTAGTTGGTGTAATGCTTTTTGCAATTTTTATTGGTTTTCCAATATCTTTCACATTAATATTTTTAGGTTTTGTTTTTGGTTATTTGGGATTTGGAAAATTAGTATTTTATTTAATGACCTTGCAGTTTTCTATGGTCATGACCGAACAAACTCTTGCCGCCGTACCGCTCTTTGTGTTTATGGGAATTATGATGGAACAAGCAGGTTTAATGGAACGATTATTTTCTGCTTTTCAATTAATGCTGGCTAGAGTTAGAGGGTCTTTATATTATGCAGTTTTATTTGTTTCCGTAATTTTTGCAGCTGCAACTGGAATAGTTGGAGCTTCAGTAACTATTTTAGGAATTATGGCAGCAAAATCGATGAATAGATCTAATTATGATGTAAAACTTGCTGCTGGTACAATTACTGCGGGTGGAACATTAGGAATATTAATTCCTCCAAGTATAATGCTTGTTGTAATGGGACCTATAATGGAAATACCTGTTACAGATTTATTTGCTGCAGCAATTTTACCTGGAGTATTACTTGCATGTCTTTATGCGGCTTACACCACAATTAGATGTATGCTTAACCCAAACCTAGGACCTCCGCTACCAGTAGAATTAAGAGCAACTAGCATGAAAGATGTTTGGATAGAATTTTTTATTGGTTTAGTTCCTCCAGCAGCGTTAGTTTTTGCAGCCCTAGGAAGTATTTTATTTGGTTTTGCCACCCCCACAGAAGCAGCGGGGTGTGGTGCAGCAGGATCATTAATTCTTGCGCTTGCCTATAAAAAATTAACTATGAGAAAATTACAGGATGCTCTAGTTAAAACTTTAGAAATAACTGCTTTAATAATGGTATTAGTTGCTGCTTCTAATTTTTTTGGAGCAGTTTTTGCAAGACTTGGTACGCCGATGGTATTAACTGATTTTCTTTTGTCTTTAGAGATGAATAAATATTTAATTTTAGCAATGGTAATGGTGATGATATTCCTATTAGGATGGCCATTAGAATGGGTTCCTATTGTTATGATTATTGTTCCAATTATATTACCATTAATTGAAGCATTAGGATTTAATTTAACTTGGTTTGCTATACTTGTTGCAGTGAATTTACAAACCGCCTGGCTCTCACCGCCAGTTGCTCTATCAGCTTATTTTTTAAAAGGAGTAGTTCCAGAATGGGATTTAAAAGATATTTATTTAGGAATGATGCAATTTATGGTTCTTCAAGTAATTGGGTTGATAATAATTATTGTATTTCCTAAGATTGTTTTATGGCTTCCAACGGTCCTATATGGACAGTAAATTATATTAGTTTAATATAAAGTAGTGATTCAAGAAAAAGAAAATTTTCCGTTAAAAAATTGGGAAATTGTATCAGTTAACCCTTCACAAAAAAACTGGACCTGGAAAGATTTATTTTGTTTTTGGGGAAGTGGAATTCAAAGTATCGTAGGCTTTTCTTTAATTGCATCAATATATTTAATCTACGATTTGAATTTTGTAATAGTTCTTATAGGATGCCTTATATCCTCATTACTTGTTTATTTATTTTGTAATTTAATTGGACAGCCTTCGCAAAAACATGGATTACCTTTTCCGGTAATTTTAAGGTCATCAATGGGAGTTAATGGAGCAAGGTATATTGCTCTACTAAGAGGCATAGTTGGAATTTTCATGTTTGGTGTTCAAACGTTTTTTATATCTAAGTCTATTGGTTATTTAATTAGAATTTTTATATTTAATATTGATAATAATATTTTAGATCAAGAAATATTTTTTTCTTTTTATATGGGTTTAAACATAGTCGACTATACTGCTTTAATTGTTTCGCTAATAATACAATATGTTTTTTTTAGCAAAGGTATTGCTAGAAATAGATCGTTTATAAATTTTTCAGCAATTTTTGTTTATTTTGGGCCGATAATATTTTTAATTATGATAGTAGCAGAAAATTACAATGAATTATCCAAATCTATTATTTTAGTATTAAATACTGAAAATATAATTTCAAAATCTAATCTACTTCCATTATTAACTGTTATAGGAACAATGTTTGCATATCTTTCAATTGTTATTTTAAATTTTGGAGATTTTTCAAGATATGTGAAAAATGAAAATGAATTAAAAAAAGGAAATTTAAGTTTAATTTTAAATCTTTTATTATTTTCTTCATTTTCAATACTATTAGTTTTAGGTGCAGATATAATTTTAGTAAAAAAAATGATAGCAGCAGAACAATTATTAACTAATCCAACGGATATTATTGGAAAATTTGACAATACTATTTTAACTGTATTTGCTTTATTGTTTATTTTTTTTGCTTCACTATCAACAAACTTAATAGCAAATTATATTCCATCCCAAAATGTATTGATAAATTTCTTACCAAATAATTTTTCGTTAAGGAGTGCAGGTTTTTTTATAATTATTATAAGTTTTTTTGTGAGTTTATTTTGGCTACCAGTTTTAAGTAAAATTGGAATATTGTCCTTTGTTGATACTATAGGTGCTTTTTTTGGTCCTATTTTTGGAATTGTAATAGCTGATTTTTATTTAATCAGAAACAAAACAATTAATAATAAGGATATTTTTTCATCGATTTCTTCAAGCAGTTATTATTATACAAACGGTTGGCATTTAAAAGCAGTGTCTGCTTTATCAGTTGGGTTCATCTTTTCTGCTTCAACTATTTGGAATTTTAACTTAAGTTTTCTTCAACCTTATTCATGGATGATAGGTGCCTTTGTTTCATGGTTATCTTATTATCTTTTAGCGAGCAAATAATGAAAGCATTAGTTTATACCGGTACAGAGGAATTAACTTATAAAGATTTTATTAACCCAACTTTAATTAAAGATGAAAGCATAATTAAAGTGTCAGCCTCAGGAATATGTGGGTCTGATATGCATGCTTACCATGGAAAAGATGAAAGGAGAGTTCCTCCATTAATCTTAGGACATGAAATTAGCGGTATTATTGAGGAAGGATCTCAAAAAGGAAAAAAAGTTGTTTTGAACCCCTTAATAACTTGTGGCAATTGTGATTATTGTAACTCAGGAAGCGAACATCTTTGCTCAAAAAGAGTTCTTTTAGGAATGAATAGGCCTATAGAAAGACAAGGAGGTTTTGCAGAATTAGTTTCTGTTCCTGATAAAAATATTTATGAACTTCCTAATGATTTAGAAATGAAAAAAGCACCAATTGCGGAGCCAACAGCCGTGTCGTTGCATGCTGTAGAATTATTTGAAAAAAGTCTTCTTAAACCTATAAAAGATCAAAAAATTTTAGTAATAGGAGGAGGCGCCATAGGATTAATTTGTGCTCTAATACTAGAAAAGGTAAAAAAGTGTAAATCTGTTATTTTATCAGAGCCCAATGAAAGTAGACGAAACACCTGCTCAAAAAATTTAAAATCTCAATGTTTGAAACCCCACGATCCTGAGGTGGAGAATAATTCATTTGACTTAATTTTTGATACTGTGGGCCTCGAAATTACAAGACAAAATGCAATTAAACTTGCCAACCCTGGTGCAACAATTATTCATATAGGATTAACCCAACCTGCTGGAATTTTTGATTTTAGAAAAGCAACTTTACAAGAAATTACATTCATAGGAACTTATTGCTATACAAACAACGATTTTGCAAAAACTTTGGAAATTTTAAACAATAAACAAATTGGAGACTTAAATTGGATCGAGTTTAGAGATTTAAGTAAAGGATCAGAAGCTTTTAAGCAAATTCATGATGGAACTTGCTCTTCTCCAAAGATAATACTTATTCCTTAGTTTATTGGTTTTTTTAGTGGTAAGATCAGCTTTTTCACCTTTTCAGCTTTTATTTCTTTAGATATCACTGGTGCCAAAAGAATAACCGACCAGTACAAAAGTAATATAAAAATTGAAAATGATTTAATCATAACTTGTATATAATAGTTAATAATGATTATAGAATGTTGCAATAATGACAAAAATTTGATTAATAAAAAAATGTTGAATTGATATTTCCTTAGTTTATAGAAAGTTATGGGTCGTTACATAATCAAAATCTTAATTTCGTATTTTTTGTTAGTAAATCCAGTATATTCTGAAAAAATACAAGCCTTTAACTTCACAATCGATGAATTTGATTCTTTAGAAGTTAAAAAAGTAAAAAAACTTACCACTTATAAGTTGGGATCCAATGAAAATGGAAATTTTCTAAGAGCAGAAGCTGAAGGAGTAGGGTCTGGCTTAGGTAAAAAACTTAAAATTGACCTAGAAAAAACTCCTTTTATAAACATTACATGGAAGATTGAAAAAGATTTAAGAGGAATTATTGAAAATAGTAAAAAGGGACATGATTTTGCAGCTAGAGTCTTTGTTGTAAAAAAAACTGGATTAACAGCATTATCAAATAAAGCGATAAATTATGTGTTTTCAAGCAATAATAGCGTTAATGAACATTGGAGAAGTCCATATACCAAAAGTTCAATTGATTATGTATTATCAACTACAAAAGAGCATTCGAATGAATGGGTCACAGTAAAAGCTAATGTGAAAGATGATTTTAAAAAACTACATGGTTTAGATGTAAAAGTCTTAGACGGTTTAGCCATAATGACAGATACAGATAACAGTAAATTAAAAGCCATTTCCTATTATCAAAATATTTATTTTTCCTCTGAATAACTAAATACTTATGTATTTTTTAAGTGCCATACTTAATAATGATAATAAAATTGCCGCTATAACATCCAATAATGGTGTAGCCTCAGGATACCCAAAATTCCACAAAATAACTCCAATAAGCCAAATTATATAAATTTTCATAATTGCATTAGTATATAAATTTTAAGTTATTTGATATTATTAATTATGTCTAAAAATTTTATATTTAAATTAAAAGTTTATTACGAAGATACTGACTCAGGAGGAGTTGTATATTACGCAAACTATTTAAAATTTTTAGAAAGAGCAAGATCAGAGTTAATATACTCTTTTGGATTAAGTAATAAAAAACTACTAAAAGAATATGACACTTTAATTATTGTTAAGTCTTGTAATATTCAATATAAAAAACCTGCTAAACTAGAAGATGAATTAGAAATAGATTCAAAAATTAAATCTTTTACAAAAACTTCATTTACTATTGATCAAACTATAAAAAGAAAAGAAGAAATTATTTCTTTAGCTGAAATTGTTTTGGTCACAGTAGATAAGAGTGGCAAGCCAATAAAAATACCAAAAATATTAGCAAATTTTATAGAATAAATTATCTAAACTAATTTTTGTATTTTTTTAAATAAATTAGTCATTTTTTCTTCATCAATCCTTCCGGTATTAACATTACGAGGACTAGGGTGATAACAACCAACTAATAAGATATTATTAGGTAATTTATAAATAGTATCATGACCAAATTTAATTTTTTTCAAAAAATTATAATTTGATTGATAAAAATATGAACATGCATCAAAAGCTATCTTGCCTAAAGCGACTATAACTTTTAAATTTTTAAGTTTATTTATCTCTTGATTAAAAAAGCTAAAACAATTATCTAATTCTATTTTTAACGGCTTATCTCCTGGTGGTACACATTTAAGAGCAGTAGTTATAAATGCGTTTTTTAATTTTAATCCATCATTTAAATGTATTGAAGTTGATTGATTAGAAATATTTGCATTATGTAAACATTTATATAAAAAATCAGATGACTTATCGCCTGTAAAAACTCTACCTGTTCTTGTTCCTCCATGTGCTGCAGGAGCAAGTCCTACAAATAAAATTTTTCCATTTGAATCGCCAAAACCTGTAATAGGCTTACCCCAATATGTTTCATGCATATATTGTTTTCTTTTTTCTTTAGATATTTTTTTTCTGAATTTAACTAATCTTGGACATTTATTACATTTTGTAATTGTTTTATTTAATTTATCAAAACTCAGATTCATAGATGATTTTATTTATGTATTTATTTTATATTATTATAGACTATATTAAAATATCTGATGTCAAAAAAATATAAAGTATACAAATCATTTATAAGTAAAGAAGATTGTGATTTATTGAATGAATGGGTTTTAGAAAATAAAATAAAATTTTCTGAAGGAAGAATGAAAGGTATGAGACTAACTAGTAGATATAGTTTTGATATTGAATTTCCTAAAAAGGCCTATGAAATAAGAGATGAAATAATTAAAAAATTAAATTTTACTAATTATTCGTTTCCTCCTTATAAAGATGGAATGGTTTCAAGTTTTGCTGCACCTGGTGACACTTGTTATCTACACAAAGATCCAGTTTGGGAAACAGGCACAACAACAATTCATTGTAATATTTTATTATCAGACTCAGAAGGAGGAGAACCTTTAATCGAGAATGATAAACTAGATTTAAAAAAAGGTGATCTTTGGATGTATCCTGTCTCAGAAGTTAAACATGGCGCTGACCTTGTAAAAGGTGAAATACCAAGAACACTTTGGATTTTTGGATTTTGCTTTCATCCATTTAATTCACCTTTGAATTAAATTTAATTTTATTGGATATTTTTTTTCTCTGAATAAAAAAGAAAAATTAAAAAAATTGCCGTCCAAATAATGCCTAATAAGGATTTTGGACTAGTTTCAGCTTCCCACAAATCTAAAACAAGAGCACCAAACAATAACCCAACTACATAAATTATTATAACAATATCTGATTTTCTCATTTTAAATTTTGTTTTTTGAATAATGAAATTCCTTCTTTTTTTTTATTATTATACGATTCTTTGAAACTTTCTAGTTGCCATCCATTTAATCTTGTTTGAATTTCTTCTATATTTTTATATTTCCAATCATCAGTTGTACTTTCTTCTTTCCAAATTCGCTTTTCTTCGTTACTTCGACCACAACCATAACAATATCCACTGACAGGATCCATTCTACAGATACTTATACAAGGTGAAATAATCATTTTTTTTAAATTATTATCATATATTTACACTATTATTCTAATTGGACAAATTAGATCTATAATATATAAAACAGCAATAATTGGGCGAGTGGCGGAATTGGTAGACGCGTTGGTCTTAGGAACCAATAGTGCAAGCTGTGAAGGTTCGAGTCCTTTCTCGCCTACCATTAAACATTATGAAGATAACTTTAGAAAATTCAAAAGGTCTTAACAAAGACTTTAAAATATCTGTAGATAAAACAACTATGACTTCATACATGAATGAAAAATATGATGAAGTTAAAAAAAATATAGTTTTAAAAGGTTTCAGACCAGGAAAAGTTCCAAAGGAAATTCTACAAAAACAATTTGGCAAACAAATTATGAGTGAAGTTTTGGATAAAGTTTTGAGAGAAACTAGCACTAAAGCATTAGAGGAAAAAAAAATTAAACCAATAGGTCAACCTAAAATTGATCTTAAAACATATGGAGAAAATAAAGAATTAGAATATATTATTTCAGTAACAGAATATCCTAAAATTGACCTAAAACAGATCGAAAATATAAATTTTGATGACTATTCAGTCAAAGTAGAGGCAAAAGAAGTAGACAAAAGAATTGAGTTAATAGCTGCGCATCAAAATAAATTTATCGATGCTGAAGATCAAATAAAATCAAAAGAAGGTGATTTAGTTGTTTTTGATTATAAAGCTACTGTAGAAGGAAGGGAATTTAAGGGAAATGAGGGAAAAAATACTCAATTAGTATTAGGAAAAGATCTTTTCATTAAAGGTTTTGATAAACAGCTAATCGGATATAAAAAAAATGATAGTGTAAATGTTGAAGCTAATTTACCAGAAAATTTTCCAGAAAAAGAATATCAAAATAAAAAAGCAGTTTTTAATTGTAAAATTCTAGCAATAAAACATAAACAAGATGTGAAAATCGACGATGAGTTTGCAAAAAGTGTTGGAGCAAAAGATTTAACTAATTTAAAAGAAATGGTTTCCCAACAAGTAAGTGAAGAATTAATAAATTCTTTGAGTTTAATAACTAGTAAACAAATTATAAAACAAATTGAAAAATTTAAAATTGAAGAGCTGCCTAAAAATATTTTAGATGAAGAATTTAAAATTTTAACTCAAGGAATGAAAGAAGATGAAATTAAGAAGAATAAAAAAAGTTTAGAGGATCAAGCAAAGAGTAGAATTAAAACAGGTTTAATTATGAATGAGTATGGTGAAAAAAATCAAATTAATGTTACAGAACAAGAAATGCAAAATGAGATACAAAAACAATTAAGAATGATGCCAGGACAAGAAAAAATGGTTCAAGAATATTACCAAAAAAATCCCTCAGTATTGGCAAATTTGAGAGGATCTTTATATGAAGAAAAAATTATTAAATCTATAAAAGAAAAAGCTAAAGGTAACAAAAAAAATATTTCCAAAGATCAGGCTGAAAAAATAATAAAAGATGATAACAAAATTAATCAAGATGAAATACTGGCTAAAAAATCATCCTCTAAAACTGCAAAACCGAGCGAAAAATCTAAAAAACAACCACAAAAAAAAACTAAATTAAAAAAAGTTAGCAAAAAGTAATCTCAAGTTGTATAAAGGATGCGAATCAACTTATGAGCATAAAAATACCTGAACATCTAAATACTCTAATTCCAATGGTTGTTGAGCAATCAAATAGAGGGGAAAGAGCTTATGATATTTATTCAAGACTATTAAAAGAAAGAATTGTTTTTCTCGTAGGTCCTATTAATGATAATGTTGCTTCTTTGGTAACCGCCCAGTTATTATTTTTAGAGTCTGAAGATCCAAAAAAAGAAAT